>SAMEA3387468__coassemble_3150_pt1 | contig 9733 bp, 9 predicted proteins | sample SAMEA3387468__metabat2_low_PE_040 | metagenome-assembled genome bin SAMEA3387468 (sample SAMEA3387468) | Felis catus | biome: Faeces | place: United Kingdom | collected 2012 | reverse complement strand
TTCTGTTTCAAAAGCGCCGCCGTCTGTTCTAACGCCTCTGACTGAATATCAAAGGCGTAAACAAGACCGTCCTCACCAACACAGCTACAAAGCTTTAACGTATCGGCGCCGGTGCCCATTGTGGCATCAATACATAAATCGCCGTCATGAACATAGCTTTCTAAAAGTTCATGAACAATATCAACCATTTTCTTTCCAAATAAATCCATGATTTCACCTTCTTAAATTTTTTTATTTTTTTATGTATCGGGACGGGCCCCTGCCTCATAGTATGAATCAAAAGCAAAAACCTTTGGAGGCAGACACTATGAGTGATTTAGCTGCTACAGGCTGCTGCAATAATGATTGCGGCTGCGCATCAAACAACAATAACAATACTTGTTCATGGATTTGGATTCTTCTCCTTTTATTCTGCTGCGGCAACGGCAATAGCAATGGCTGCGGCTGCGGTAACAGCGGCAATATTTTTGGCGGAAATAATGACTGCTGTAGCTGGATTATTATCCTTCTTCTTCTGTCCTGCTGCTGCGGCAACGGCAACAGCATCTTCTAATCTGCCGGCGTCCGGATTTTTCCGGACGCCTTTTTCAAAAAGCCTGTATCTGATGATTTAAAAACCGAAAGGATGTGATTCGTTGGCTGCTTCTGTCCATACGTCCGGGCTTGATGAAAAGTTTTCGGATAATACTGCAAATCTTTTAAAAGCTGCCATTCCATATGCCGGCAAGGCTCAGGCAAAAGCCTTTGCACTGGCCGCTAAATTTTTAGAGCTGAAAAAAACACTTGACTGCTTTAATTCAGAAGATGATCCTTTATCCATATGTTCTGTTTCAGACAAAAAGCCCTCGCCCGAAGAACTGCTCTGTGATCTTCGCAAATACTGCGATGCTGCCCAGGCTGAAACAATTGACAAAATACTCGGTATGCTCAAAATGGGCAAGCTTTACGAAAAATACCAAACGCTTTTAAAATCTCCCGAATTTTCTAAAATGTTAAGCAGTTTAGGCCTTGAAAACGGACAAAGTATGGGAGGCTTTAATATCCCAGGAAGCTTCGGGCAAAAAAATCATCACAGCGCCGGGGGCTTTGACAGTCTAAACCGTCACGGCGGCAAAAGCTTTGACACAGATTTTTCACCGCAGGACATCCCCTCCTCCCCCGAACTTGAGAATGCACTAAAATCCATGCTCTCTCCTGACCAGCTTGCCATGTTTGAGCAGCTGAAAAGCTCACTTCAGTCCGGCGAATAACACATAGCCAAAATGCCGCCGCAAAAGTGCGACGGCATTTACATATGCAGTATTAAATGAATATTTCTTATGAGCCACCAGCCCATTAAAATTCCAAGCCACAAATAAATATAAAGATTCCTGTATTTTAAACCAATTTTAAGACGGCCGCCGGACAGGCGCTCGATTGCCTGAGTCACCATGAAGCAGACAAAAACCGCAGCGCCAAAAGCAACCGCCGGATTAAATTTCAGCGAAGTGAGCAAGTGACCGGAAAGCAGCGCGTTTAATGCCCTTGTGCCGCCGCAGGCCGGGCAGTAAAGCCCTGTCACTGCCAAAAACCGGCATCCCGTCGACAAATAGGACGCCATTTTTAAAAAGATTGGCCAGCCTGCGGCAAAAATCACAATAAATATAAGTCCGATGACAAAAAGAATATCCTCTGCTGTTTTCTTTTGTTTCTTCATTTTACAGCGATAATGCAAAAATAACGAGTAAAAGTCCGCCCAAAAGGTTCAAAGCACCCAAAACGCAGCCGATGATTGCACAGACAAGACCTGCCTTTGCCATCGCAGTACCGCCGCATTTTCCTGCTTTGACAGCCATCACAATGCCGACAATTGACACGATAAGGCCGATTGTTGCATGCCAGCATGACAACGGAATACCGGCAATGCCGAGCACAAGCGCCGCAATTTCAAATCCGTTTGTATTTTGATTCATAAATTCTCCTTATTTTGCAACGATGTTGACAATTCTGCCCGGAACATAAATTTCTTTAATAATATTTCCTGAGAGCTTTGTGCCAAGCGCTGCCTTTGCTGCCGCAAGGACGTCCTCTTTAGCCGCCTTAACGTCAATTTCAATTGTACATTTTGTTTTGCCGTTAATCTGAACAGCAATTGTCACTTCTTCATCCTTCATTGCTTCCTTATCAGCTTCCGGCCACTGATTTTCAAATACAGATGTTGTGTGACCGAGCTGCTGCCACAATTCTTCTCCAAGATGCGGTGCAAAAGGTGCAATAAGGATAGCCGCCGTTTCAAGTGTTGCCTTGTCAATACCGCCCTTTCTTGACATCTCTGTCAGCTTATTTGTGTATTCCATAAAACCTGAAATAACTGTATTTAAGCTGAACTGATTAAGACGTGTCGAAATATCGTGAACCATCTTATGACGGATTTTCACAAGCTCTTTTGTCTCTGCCACTTCTTTGTCTTTATTATCCATCACAAGGTTCCAGTAGCGGTTGATGAATCTGTAAACGCCCTCAATGCCTCTGTCATCCCATTCTGAATCTAATTCCGGAGGTCCGACAAAAAGTTCATAAAGTCTTAAGGCGTCACAGCCGTAATCTCTGACTAAATCGTCCGGAGATACAACATTACCTTTAGATTTACTCATCTTAATACCATTTTTACCTGTAATCATACCCTGATTAAACAGCTTCTTAAACGGCTCATCAAAATCAATCACGCCGATATCATGCAGGAATTTTGTGTAAAATCTTGAATATAAAAGGTGAAGTACAGCATGTTCCACACCGCCGATGTACATATCAACCGGAAGATATTTCTCTGCCTTTTCCTTTGATACAAGCGCTTCGTTATTCTTACTGTCCACATAGCGCAGGAAATACCATGATGAACCTGCCCACTGAGGCATTGTGTTCGTCTCACGTTTTGCAGGCGCGCCGCAGCAAGGACATGTTGTATTGACCCATTCATCAATATCTGCAAGCGGTGATTCGCCTGTGCCTGTCGGCTGATAGCTCTCAACCTCAGGAAGCAGTAACGGAAGTTCTTCCTCAGGCACAGGCACGCAGCCACATTTTTCACAATGAACAATAGGAATCGGCTCGCCCCAGTAACGCTGACGTGAAAATACCCAGTCACGAAGCTTGTAATTTGTTGTTTTCTTACCGATACCGCGCGCTTCAATCATTTCAGGCGCTTCTTTTTTAAGTACAGCAGAATCCATGCCTGTCCACTCACCGGAATTAATGACAATGCCTGATTCTGTATAAGGCTCTTTCATATCCGGATTTTCTTTGCCGTCCGGTGAAATCACCTGAATGATCGGAATATTGAATTTCTTTGCAAATTCAAAGTCACGGTCATCATGGGCAGGCACACACATAATCGCGCCTGTACCATAATCTGCAAGTACATAATCGGATAACCAGATCGGAACTTTTGCGCCGTTTAACGGATTAATGGCGTAGCTTCCTGTAAATACGCCTGTCTTTTCCTTATCCTGTAATCTGTCTACAGAAGACTTCAGTGATGTTTTATAAATATAATCTTCAACAGCCGCTCTTGTCTCGTCTGTCGCAAGATCTTTTGCCATCGCATGTTCCGGTGCAAGCACCATAAATGTGGCGCCGTAAAGTGTGTCTGGACGTGTTGTATAAACTGTAATTGCCCGGTCGCTGCCGTCAACCTTAAAGTCAATTTCAGCGCCGTAAGACTTGCCAATCCAGTCCGCCTGCATTTTCTTAACCTTTTCCGGCCAGTCAAGCTTATCAAGGTCATCAAGCAGTCTGTCCGCATATTTTGTAATCTTAAGCATCCACTGTTTTAAATTTTTCTTTGTCACATCAGCACCGCAGCGCTCACATTTGCCGTTGACAACTTCCTCGTTGGCAAGACCTGTCTTACAGGACGGACACCAGTTAATCGGCATCTCTTTCTCATACGCAAGACCTGCCTTAAACATTTTGACAAAAATCCACTGTGTCCACTTATAGAAATTCGGATCTGTCGTGTTGACCTCCATATCCCAGTCGTAGATTGCAGCAATTTCTTTAATCTGACGTTTAATGTTCGCAACATTCTCAGCTGTTGACTTTTCAGGGTGAACGCCCATCTTAATGGCATAGTTCTCAGCCGGAAGGCCGAAAGCATCCCATCCCATCGGATGAATCACATAATAGCCGTTTAACATCTTGTAACGGCTCCATACGTCAGAAATAACATAGCCTCTCCAGTGACCGACATGAAGTCCGTTGCCTGACGGATATGGGAACATATCAAGGCAATAATATTTTGGTTTTTTGCCGTCATTGACATTCACCGGATTTGCCTCCCAGTTTTCACGCCACTTTTTTTCAATAACTCTGTGATTATATGGTGTTGCCATAAAAATCTTCCTTTCTTAATGTAATAATGTAACAGACTTTCCCAGAAAATAAAATAGCCCTCTCATCTCATAGAGACGAAAGGGCTTTAAATTCCGTGGTACCACTCTAATTCACCGAAAACGGTGCACTCTGTAATTCTTTAACGGGAATCACGCCGCCTTTTGCTACACACCAAAGCTTCACAAAAGGAACTCCGAGGCGAGTTGGGAAAGTTATACTGCCGTCTCGCATCACCCGACGGCTTTCTGAAAGCGCCCTTTCTTAATACTCCTCATCACTGTCTTTACATATTCATCTCCATTATTGTAATCAAAGCAGCGCTTTTTGTCAACCTTTATCTTCGTCTTTTAAAAGTGCCTGCTTTAATGCTTTCTCATCCTCGGCGTCCATGCGCGCCCGCACTTTCTTTTCCATCTCCGCGCGCTTTGCCTCAAGGCTTTTTCTCACACGGCGGTGCTTCTTATAGAGGCGGCGCATACGGCGTCTTTTCCGGCTTGACGGATGCAGCGCCGACATATGGATAATAAAAATAATACCTGTGATGAGTATACTCCATACAATGTACGGAATATATTTATAATAGAAAATAATATGAATATCATGAGCACCCTGAACATTTTCAAATGTGTAGCCCGTCTGATAGCGGTCAAGATCAGAGCCCCATAAAACTTTGCCGTCCACAACAATCGCACCAAGCCTGTAATCATTATCCGGCTCATAAACAACTGTGTAGGCCTCATCCCTGTAAACAATGCCGTCGGCCAGTGATAGTGTTCCTCCTGTAATATCAGCGTGAATATTAAAGGACGGAATCGCCTTATACTTCACCTCGATCGTGTGGTCTGTCTGAATATTGTCAAAATAATAGGACGATGCGTAAATCTGTGTATCTACCGGCTGACCGTCCACGAGTATTTCATCGTATTCGTAATGCTTATCCGGCTTATAATTGATTGTCAGATTGTTATCCCGGTGCAATGTCACTGAATCATCAATTTCACCGTTTTCGACCTTCGTTGTCACAGTAAACTTCGGTTTTTCTTTAAAACGGACATCAATTTTATGGTCCTGTGAAATATTTGCAAATGTATATGACGCCGGATAATCTGCCGTGCTCACAGCTGCGCCGTCTACCTGAATCGTATCCAGCTCAAAGTTCTTTTCGGGCGTATAGTTTACCGTATATTCCGAGCCAAAATCAACCGTTTTCTGACTGCTTGATATCTCACCGTTTTCAACCGATGTCGTCACCTTAAACGCTGCCGCCACCTCGGTCTTGTAAAAAGAAATACGTCTCGGATTTTTCTGCCCGTTGGCAATAACAATCTCGTTGGCACCCATCTCGGCAATGGACTCCGGCTCAATAAATTCACTGTTGCCGTTAATCGTCAGCTTATATTCCGTCAGAAGTTCCCCGGTCTCAATCGAATAAATATGCATCACATTGCTGTTTTCAATTTTCTGATTAAAGGCAAGCGATAAAAGATAATCTCCCGAAATACAAAAATCCTGATGTCTTAAATTCAGCGCCGTTTTTGCCGGAAAGCTGCTTCCCGTCACATTCAGCGCCGCGTCCGTCCGTACAAATTGAACATTCGTATAGCCGGGATCAAACATCTGAATCATATATTCGTTTGTATCTTTAATATAGGCAATACCTAAAAGGTTGTGGTCTGCCACATGCACCTTTTTCTTAAACTTTAACGTATCTGCATCAACAATATACACATAGCCCTGATTTTCAGGACTTAGAGGCGTACTTCCGACAATAAGTATCTCATTCGTATTCGGATTGTACGTCATGCCATTGCCGTGCTCATAGTCCATCTCTGTAACCTGCTTTGCCACACTGTACCGTTCCACCGGATTGCCATGCTCATCATAATCATTTTTATAAAATGCAATGAGCGTATCCGGGTCCGATGTTTTATTGGAAGCATTTTCAAGGCAAATAATATAATTATTTGTTGTACACATGGACTGAACCCAGCCCTTGTCCTGGAGCACCGGCGTCTCGCCGATGGCTTCCCACTGAACATCCTTAAAGACTGTTTCATCCTTAATGGCCGAATAAGCCGACATCGGGAAACATACCGGCACGGCAATGGCTGCCGCCATAAAAATAATGATTCCTTTTTTTAATCTGTTAAACATTCAATTTATTCCTTCAGTCATGATGACTTTTTGCCGGCTTTCTTTCCGGTCTTTATCCCGGAAACCGACTTCATCAAATCAAGCAGCTTGGCAATGGAGCCTTTGGGATTCACGACAGCCGCAGCGACACAGATGGCACACAATGCCGCCGGCGCAATCGCAAGGCTGAACTGTCCTGTTGTTAAAAATACCGCCGCTGTAAAACCAGTGAGCACAGTGGCAAAATACAAAAATATCATGGCAGTTCTCCGCTTTGAAAATGTGCCTGTAATTTTGCATCCTTCCGGTGTCTGCTCAACTTTTCCTTTAAAATAAGTTGCCATCAGCGCATTTTGAAATTCTCCGTGATAAAAAACATAAAACTCATCACTGCTCGTAAATTCTCCGAAATAGCAGTTTTGAGCCACATACTTTCTCTTGTTTTCTCTTGTATATTCAACAATACTTTCACTCCACTGCTTTTTCCAGTCTTTCATCTTGAGATGACTTATAATCTCATATCTCTGCCGCATTATCTTTTCTCCTTTTGTGGTTTATAATAAACGCAAAGCTTCCTATTATAATATAGAAAATACAGCGCCGGAAAACCGACGCTGTATCTATTATACAACAATGTAGATTTTAAGTAAACGGTGAATTTACATATAGCCTTCATAGATTTTCTCTGAAATTTTCACGATTAAATCCCGCGCATCGGCTGTGGAAACAAGGTTTTCCGACATGACGCACAATATATAAGCGCCATTTTTTGCATAGACGATGGCAGCGTCATTTTCCACATCAAAAAGCTCACCTGTCTTATTGGCTGTCACAATATTTTCAGGGACACCTGCCGGTATCTTTCCGGTGCGCTGCTGCGCCTTTAAAAGTTCAAGCATTGCCTCTGAGCCCTCAAGGCTTCCGCTGTATATATCATTAAGAAACTGTCCGCAGTCTGTCACTGACGTATAATTTTCACCTGTTGGATTAACCTCAAGAAGCATTCGTCCCATCGATGTATCACTATAACCGTGCTTCGCACAAAACTCATTGACTAAATCTCTGCCGACTGCCGCATCGCCGCCGCCCAAAAGTGATGTCAGCTTATTGGCTGCATCATTGTCGCTGACAGTAATCATTTGCTCTAACTGTCTGTCAAGTACCGCGGTATCTGTATTTTTTGAAAGTGCCTCATAGTTTTCACAAACAGCGCCCATAATATAAAGCTTAATCAGACTGGCAGCCTGCATTTTCTGACTGCCTGTTGACACGAGCATGCTGCCGCCGGCTTTGGCTGCATAAACCGCCCAGCGCTCACCTTTTGCCCGCTGCGGTTCAACAAGTGCTTCGACCGGGGCGGCCAACGCGTCATCCGGGGCGGCCAGCGCGTCATCCGGCGCTTTAAATCCAAAATAATCATCAATGCCATCGGCTATACCGGCAACCATTTTTTTCTGATACGCCTCATCCTGCATATTTGTATCGTCTGTTTTATTTGTCATATAGCCCATCTCCAAAATAAATACCGGAATCTTACTCCAATTGATGCCTGTCATATTGTCGTAAAGGTGCACACCGTCATTTTCCATGCCTGTTGACGCGCAATATGCATTGATAACTTTTTCACCGAGCTTATAGCTTTCCTCATGTAAATCGGCAACAAACGGATTGTTTTCTGACGGCACCATTGTCATTGCACCGTGCACCGATGCATCCTCGCTTCCGTTGGCATGAATGCGTACGTAAATATCCGCGCCTGCCTCATAAGCTAAAAGTGCCCGTTCCTTATTACTGATGGCCGTATCATTATCCTCCCTTGTAAGGACAACCTCATAACCTCTTGCTTCAAGCTCTGTCCGAAGTTTCTTTGAAATTTCAAGTGTCAGCTCATACTCCGGAACACCGGTATATCTGCCGGTTGTTCCCGTGGAAGCTTTCGCTTTCATCTCATTTGAGCCGGGCCCCAATGGTTCTAGGGCGCTCATATCGACACTGCTGCTTTGATGTCCCGGATCAATCGCTATCTTTTTGCCATTTGTTTTTGTTTCTGTCTCCCCGGACACTTCTGTTGAAGCTTCTGTCCCGTCTGCTGAATCCGTCGTTTTGCTTTCGGTTTCTGCTGCTTCCTGAAGCTGCCCGATCTGGACTTTCAGCGCATCACATTCGCTCTCCGCCTGTTCAAGCAAAAGACTTAAATGAGCCTGTGATTTTTTCAACTCCGTATTTTGATGCCATAAAGCAATAGAAAATACGCCTGCAGCAGTCAAAGCTGCCGCAAGCATACTCATAATGATAATATGTATTTTCTTCATTCAAGATTACTCCTGCTTTGCACCGCACTGCATACAAAAGATAGCGTCGTCATCCATCGGCGCACCGCAGTTCATGCAAAATCTTGTCGGCTGAGGCTGTGACTGCCCACGCTCAATTTTGGCGCCGCAGCCAATACAAAATACCATATCGTCCTCTATCGGCGTACCGCAATTTGGACATGTTTTTGTATTTTCGATATTTGTAATCATCTCTCTGAGTTCATCGATCCGCGCAAAGCTTGCATTAAGCATTGAAACAAGTTCTGCAAGTTCAGGCACCGGATTATCCTTTTGTGTATCATAATATAATTTTCCGAGATTTGAATAATATTTGTTTATCTTTTTCTCCTCATCCGAAATCTGGCTTTTAAGCCCTGTAATATCTACAAATCCTTTCGCCTTATTCTTTACATTCTGACTTGTAGATGAAATCTTCTTTCCTAAATCATCAAAAAATGCCATTTTCCTACACCTCTCTTAATCATGATAAACAGTTCTTCCGCCGACGATATAGGACACAGCCTTATCCACCGACTTTAATTCTTTATCGCCTGTATAAATTTTTAAGTCGCCGCCGTAACCTGTGCTGAAATTCATAAGCAAGGCTGTCTTTTCGTCGTCCATAAACTTATACATAGACACATCATCGGCAATTTTTTTACTTTCCTTGCCGTCGAAAGTCTTTAAAGTAAAGCTTAACCTGCTGTCATCCACATCCGCCGCATAGCTTACAAGTGATGTGCCTTCAACCGCATTCACCGTATATGTGCCGACATCGGAATCTACAAGCGTTTCTCCGCAGTATAAATCGCCGCTGCCATCTTTTTCATCAGAAATATAATAAATATTTCCGCCGAATATTCCTTCGACCGATGCTAAGTTTTCAGCAATCTTTGTCAATGTACTTTCGCCTGCTG
>SAMEA3387468__coassemble_3144_pt1 | contig 9758 bp, 6 predicted proteins | sample SAMEA3387468__metabat2_low_PE_040 | metagenome-assembled genome bin SAMEA3387468 (sample SAMEA3387468) | Felis catus | biome: Faeces | place: United Kingdom | collected 2012 | reverse complement strand
CCGCACCTGTTCGCCCCTAAAATATCTGTAAACAGCTGATCACCGACAAAAAGCATTTCCTGTTTTTTGAGGCCAAGCATTTTCTGCGCCTTATAATAACCTGCCGTGTCTGGTTTATTTGCCATCTCGATATAAAGCGTATCAATATTTTCAATGAAGCCTTCAATTCTTTCTTTACTGTTATTTGAAAGCAGCAGCGTCTTCAAACCAATTTTATGTATTTTTTGAAACAAGGCATCAACTTCCGGTGTCGAAGCATCGCCATGATGAACAAGTGTATTATCAATATCAAAAACAATGCCCCGGTATCCAAGCGCATAAAGCTTTTCATAATCAATATCAAAGACACTGTTTACATAAGCATAGGGATAAAATTTTTTAAACATCGCTGCCTCCCAAGTCATCCACATAGTCGCATACAGCATTGATCTGCGCCTCAAATGTCTCTCCGAATCGCTTCTCAAAAAAAGCGCTGCCCACTGTAAATGCCCACGGCCGCACAGCTTTCAGTTCATCAAGCCGCGCAAAACTATTCACACTCCCGGCAATGCACACCGGCGCGCCTGCCCCGGCATTAAAGCGGTTAATCAGCATCCCTGCATCGCCCGTATACCTGTAGCCGAGCAGATCAAAACCGAAAACGCCCTTTTTCAAACATTCCTCTGCTTCTGCAAGCATCGTACCGGCATTTCCTGAAAGTACCGACGGACGGCCGCTCACTTCACCGACAAAAGGCATATATTTAATATCATGTTCCCTGCAAAAATCATTGACGGAATCAAAAAATTTCGTCCCCATAAGAATATCACAGCCACAGGCGGCAGCTGTCAGCGCCCCTTCCATACATTCATTTTCTGTATAGGCCACCGTTTCAAGCACTGTCGTTTTTTGGCACGCCTTCATTCTGCCAAAAATCGCTTTCATCTGTGACAGCGGCAGCGGCGCCTCTTTCATTCCCCAAAATTCTGCCTTTGAATTTTTACACTGTTCAAAAATATGTGCTGCATTTTCTACTGTCTTGTCATTATATGTCAGCATTACAATTAAATTCAATGCGTCTTTCACTATCAATCAGCCCCTTTGTCTTCCAATGCCTCATCATTAATTCGATTTTAGCATATTTTCGGCAAAAATGGCAATGCAAATTTAAAACGGGCCGCCGTTTTCCGATTCAATCGTCAACGGCAGCCCGTGTTTTATACTATTTACCTTCTCTGTCTTTTTCTAGCTTTGACAAACAATATTGTTGCTATTTCTGCTGCTGATACAAACAGTACAAGCGCAAACGCTATAATCGGCGCCGTGTCACCTGTCTGAACGCTGTCAGACGGTTTATCCGGCTTATCCGGTGCAGATGTGCCCGGTGTCCCTGTTTCATTTGTATCTGAACCTGCTTCTCCGGATTCATTTGTATCGTCCGTTTCAGACTCACTTGTACTCTGTGATTCAGACTCGCCTGTTTCCTGCGACTCGGAATCACCTGTCTCCTGTGATTCGGACTCGCCTGTTTCCTGTGATTCAGACTCGCCTGTTTCCTGTGACTCGGAATCGCCTGTTTCCTGTGACTCGGAATCACCTGTCTCCTGTGACTCGGAATCATCTGTTTCCGGCGGCACAGGTGCCTCCGTGCTTTCTGTCAGCGTATATGTTTCGCCAGCCACGGTCTCAAAAGAAACGCGTCCTGTCTTGCCTTCCACAGGTGTCACTGTCACATTGCCACGGCTGTCACTTACTGAAATATATTCCCAGTCACTTGCCTGTACTGTACATGTGCCGCCATTTTGGGAAAGAATCTTGGCGCCTGTCAATGTGCCGTCTGCCCAGCTTTCAGAAACTTCAAAGTTTCCTCTTGCAACAAGACCGCTGACAGAACCCGTCTGCCATGCATTTTCCGGCATTGCAGGCAGAAGATTAATATAACCTGCATTGGACTGCATAAGCATCTCGGCAACACCACTCGTAAATCCAAAGTTTCCGTCAATCTGGAACGGCGGGTGTGAATCCCAAAGGTTTGAATAAATACCTGTTTTCACAAACTGGTCAATAATTTTATAGGCATGGTTGCCGTCGCCTGTTCTTGCCCACGCATTCAGACGCTGTGCAATACCCCAGCCGGTCGCATTGTCACCGCGGTTTTCCAAAGATACTTTCGCTGCATTGATGTATGCCTCATTATCAACATTGACTAAGTCTCCAGGGAACAATCCAAGCAAATGAGACATATGACGGTGGCCTTGCTCATAGCCCGAAATTTTGCCCGAAGCTGTCTGTCCGAGGGCAGTTTCATCGTACCACTCTTTAATCTGTCCGCTCTCGCCGATTTCAATCGGTTTTAAACCGTCGCGGTATTTTTTCCATTCATTCATCTGTGTCTCAGAAACTGTGCCCGGTGTTCTTGCATTCAGAGCCTCTGCCGCTTCGATGCAATCATTAAACAGCTGCCATACAAGAACATTTTCATAGACATTGCCTGCCGTATAAGGGCCGTGCTCCGGTGAATATGCCGGAATCGTCACATAACGCTCTGTACCGTCGGCATCTGTCACCTCTTTAAGAATTTGCATATAAAACTGTGCTTCCTCAGCCATCATCGGTAAAATCTCATTCTGAAGCTTATCTAAATCGCCGGAATACTCATAAGCTTCGTAAACATTCTGAAGCATCCACGGCACTGCCGCCGGCGACCATCCCCATGAAAAGTTCCAACCCGGACAAGTCCAGCCAAACGGTGTATTCTGCGTATTTGCCATAAAGCCGTTGTGCTGTCCGCCCGAATTATCAATGCCATAATATGTCGAAGCCGTCACACGTCCCGGCTCGCGCAGTCCTTCCATATAGGCAATCATCGGCTCTGCACATTCTGCCATATTCGTCACATAAGTCGGCCAGTAATTCATCTGGAGATTAACATTCATATGGTAATCGCTGCCCCACGCAACCGGATTGTTGGCTTCACCGGTAGCATCAAGCCATACGCCCTGAAGGTTTGCCGGAAGTCGGTCGCCCTCTCTCGATGAAGAAATCTGCAAATAACGTCCGTACTGAAAAATCATTGTTTCCAAATATGCCTTTTCATCAGCGCCTGCACCGCCATTTTTGTAAGCTGCGATCAAATCGTCGGTTGTTTTTTCAGACACCGTCTGACCGAAATCAATTTTAACTCTGTCATAAATATTTTTATAATCTGCCGCGGCAGCTGCCTTTACGGCGTCATAGCCTTTATTGACAGCAGCATCCATCACCGACTTCACTTTCGCTGAAAGCTGTGCATCTGTCTCCCCTGAGCGGTATGTCGGATATACCATTTTATAATCGGTATCTGCTGTCACAAAAATATAAACTTCTGTCGCATTGCTGACAAGCAATGTACCGTCCTTGCCCTCTGCCGGCGCAACTGTACCGTCACCGTTTAATACAACCTTAAGTCTTCCGTTTAATTTCATATCATTATCTTTCAATTTTCCGGAAACTTCAATTGTATCGCCGGTCGTTGTATATGTCACTTCTTTGCCAAGTGAAGCATCTTTTGGCTGATCTACAGGGAAGCTGACTTCAAATGTCAGCGGATGCATCGCGCCTTCTGCCCCTTCAATTGCCTCAGCCGTCAGCTTCATCGCAATGACATTGTCTGGATAGCTTGCAAAATATTCACGGTAGTAATGTGTATAATCTCTGTCATAGGATACTGTCGCAACCGCATTGTCAATGTCTAATGCTCTCTCATAATTGGTTGTTTCTGTATGCGTTTCTCCTTCCGGCTCCTGCTTTTCAATCATTGTTGTCACAATACCGTCAAAAGAAACTTTATTATCCTTGACCGCCTGGATTGTCAGCGTATGCTCGCCTTTTGTCAGTCCTTCCACTTTTAAAAGACTCTGACGTGCGAAAGCTTCCGCATATGTATTGACTTCTGTAAACTCACCGTCATCTACTTTGTACATAAACTTTCCAAGCTTGTTGCTTTTTGCGCCGAAAAGTTCAAAGCCGGTACCTGTAAACCGGCATGTCAGCTGGGCGCCTTCTGCATTGGCACCGTCAATATAAACTTCATCTTTTCCAAACCAGTCGGCTGCATCCCCCTCGCCTGAACGGTCATAGATTGCCCACTGTCCTGTGAATGTCATCTTATCATTTCCGGCATCCGTCTTCCAGTCAATTGTCTCGCCCTCCAGCACTTTAAAGCAGTCAAACGATGTCTTTTTTGCTTTATTTGCTGATTGTTCATTAACCATTGATTCAAAATACAATGTATGCTGTCCGTAAGAAAGACCTGAAATTTCAAATAATACCGCATTGACTTCCTTTTGATCCTTTGTCATTGAACCTGTGATTGCTGTTGTCTCGTCATCCACATAGGCTTTAAAATTTCCCATATCCGGTCCTTTAACGCCAATCATCTGGATGCCCGTACCCTCAAAGGAAACAGTAAATTTTCCCGGATTATCATTGTAATGTTCTGTACCGCCTTCCCATTCCGGCTGCTGATAGTAATGCCATCCGTCGCCGTATGCAATCTGCTCACTGCCATCACCGATAATTAAAGACGTATCTTTCTTCGGCGGCTCACGGTCAAAATCAAGATAAATATCACCCCAGCCCTGATATGCGCCATATTCTCTTGAAAAAGCGCCGACGAGTTTATCACACATTTTTGATGCATTCGGATCATTATTTAAAAATGCCGTCTGCACAGATTCCATGTACTCAGCCATCGGCTGCCCGTCAACCGTCGCAATGTTTCCGCCTGTATATGGTCTTGACGGAGACGGTCCTCCGTTCCATAGCGTCTTATGGTTAAATGTCAGGTGTTCCTTTTCCACTTCACCGTACACATTCACACCCATATGGGAATTTCCTACTGGAAGTGACAGCTGCTGCCACCAGTCGGTATCACTGCCCGGTTTTGTAAAATTACCCGAACCGCCTGTCAGCGTTCCTTTAGATACCGGCTCATCAAACTTAATTTTCATCGCATCCTGCTCAGGATTAATCTGTTCCGTTGCTGCCTCCGACTGCATCGAAAATGGAACAGCTGTCACTGCCAACGCAGCCGCACATATCCCCGCAAAGACTTTTCTCATGTTTTTTGTCTTCACACCATTTCTCCCTTCTATTACACTTTATTCTAAGTGTACCCCATCGACGCTATTTATGATTTGCACTTTTGTCCTGCTTTTTTTCACTATAACACTTTTTTTGTAAGATTTGCCCAAATAAATGATATTGTATGTCACAAACTGTCGTCAATTCATCATCAGCCGTATAAACCGTCTGAAGTCTGACTTATCCCATGTCACCGGCGTCGGATAGAGCGGATTTCCCTCTTTGTAAGCCCAGTCAACAATCTGGGTAATGTCCTCAGCCTTAATCGTCGGCGGATAAACAGGAATATTCATTTTTTCTTTCATCTCGTCGATCCAGTTTAAGAAAGCTTCCGCTTTTGCCGCATCACTGTCATTGTCGGCATGAATACCGCAGACATCGCAAAGCTCTGCCAGCCGTTTGTGTGCAGCAGGGCCAAAAGCACGCATAACATGCGGCAGCAGCGTTGCCATGGCAAGACCATGCGGTGTGCCGTAAAGTCCGCCCAGCGTATGACCGATGGCGTGGACATAACCGACACTGCCGCGGGTAAAAGCTCTGCCGGCATAAAAAGCCGCACGCTGCATATTTTGACGTGCCTTTAAATCTGCACCGTTTTCATATGCCTTATACAGGTTGTTGTAAATAAGCTTCACCGCTCTTTTAGCGAGCTCATCCTCTAAAGCTGTATTGTACGTATGGTTCGTATAAGCCTCGACTGCATGGCTTAAAGCATCCATACCGGTCGTCGCAGTCACCTGTTTTGGCAGACCTGCCGTAAGTTCAGGATCAAGGACAGCATAGCGCGGCATCAGACATAAATCATTCATGGACGCTTTATGATGCGTCCCGGATTCTGTAATAACCGCGGCAATCGTTGTCTCTGAACCCGTTCCCGCCGTTGTCGGCACAGCAAAAATTGTCGGGATCGGACGCAGCACTCTGAAAAGTCCCTGCAGTTTGCTGACTGTTTTTTTCGGCCGGGCAATGCGGGCGCCAATGCCTTTAGCACAATCCATCGGAGAACCGCCGCCGAAGGCTACCATACAGTCGCAGCCCTCCTTTATATACAGTGCAACGCCTTCTTCCACGTTAATATCACTTGGATTTGGCTCCACTTTATCATATAGTACATAATCAACATTTTCTTTTTTCATAGCGTCAAAAAAACCATCCAAAAGCTTCAGCTGCATCAACATTTTATCGGTTACTATGAGCGCCTTTTTGAATTTCTTCTGCTTAATTCCCGCAGGCAGCCGTTTTACAGCCCCCGGTCCCTGCATTGTTTTTGGCATTTTCCACGGCAAAACATACATACCGACTTTCATAATACTTTGATAAATACGACTATAAATTTTTATCATAGTGCTTCGCCCCACTTTCTTTACTCATGCTTGCGCATCACTCATCAGCTTTACTGATACCCCGGTTTTATTATTTTTTTTGCGGATATGCCCGCATACAAATCGCCTCAATCGGGCAGACTTTTGAACAAATTCCGCAGCCGATACACCGGTCCGGTGTTTTAAGATAAGCAATTGTTCCGATATCTCCATGAAACTTCGGTGCCTCGATAGCCAGACATTCCATCGGACAATTCTCGACACACACCGAACAGCCGGCACAATTCTGCCCGTCAATATAAGGTCTGTTTTTCTTTGCTGTTTCTATTTCAACCACCTCCTGCAGGAGCCAGCAGCGCTACTTCGTCGCCGTCTTTAAATTTGTAATGCTTAGGTACGGCTTTCCCATTCACCAGCACGACCAGATCCTTTGCTTCCTTTCGTGGAATACCGGGTACCATCCCCAAAAGTTCATGAAGGCTGGCAGCGTCGGCATCAAATCCGGACACTCCTGCGCTTAATCGAGCCACACCATAAATCCTTACCCGGATCATAGGCTACACCCCCTTGATTTTTAATTTCCGAAGAAGTCTTTTTGTCGGCAGTCCGTTTTTATCCCACCCTCTCGCATGATAATAGGTACGCTTTAATTTTTCCAGCGGAACCTTCGACTTTGGATCATTCGGATCCTGAAGAAGCTTGACAAGCTTCTTTGGCAGGGCATCTTTATTGGCATTCACACCAAACCGGCGGTTGACTTCCCGTTCCAGATTATAGCCCCGCTCTCCGCAGCGGATATAATTGCCGAAAGTCATTTTCATGCCGGTAACATATTCAAACCCCTTCGTATGGTGGAATACCGGAAGATGAAAACAGGCAATCTCCGGAAATTTATTAATAAGCCGGACGACACCGCCGCAGTACGGCAGTATTTTATTAACGGCCTTTGTATACCAGCTGTTTGGATGCTTCATTAAAGGTGCCGGGAAAAATGCATAGCTTGTAAACAGACATTGGCCCGTCGCGGATATCATTTCCATCAAATCCTGAAACAGCATTGTAAGATCTGCTTTGCCCCGATGGGTCGTCGGATCAATGGACAGCCCCAAGCCTTCCAAAATAACTAAATAGCCGCCGTTTAAATGACAGCCGCCGCGGTTGCTGACCGCATAGCCAAGGCCAAGGCCTACCGCTTTTCGCGGCTCATAGGCAGCCAGTTCCATTCCTTTTGCGTGAATGGCAAAATCCTTGCCGCCATATTTTTCTGAAAGGCGTTTGCTGCCAAGACCAAGTTCTTTACCGATGCCTTCACCGTAGGCAATTTCCCTGAATATTTCCGAAAGCTCCGATGTATCGGAAAATTTCAGACCGTTATCCCAAATTCCTTTTTCATTGGCTTCCATCGCGTAAGCAATCGTATTGGCACATGAAATCGTATCCATTCCCAGCTCATCCAGCTCATAATTCCACTTTAAAATTGATTCTAAATCGTTGTTTAAAATGCCGCCGCCAAGAAGCACAAGTGTTTCAAGCTCCGGACCTTTGACAGCCCTGCCCCCGACCTCCACGGTACGGGCACAGCGAATCGGGCACGTCAGACAGCCCTTGTTGACGATATTATATTTTTCAGCCAAAAGCTCTCCGCTGACCTTTTCAAAATCCGGGTACTGACCGTAAGTATAATTTTTCGTTGATAAAATGCCTTTCATCTGCATGGCACTGACTAATCCGGCAGTACCAAGCTTTGGAAGCTGATTGCCTGTCAGCGGATGATTCCGCAAATATTTGAACCATTTTTTTGTATGCTTCACCATTTTTTCTTTTTCAAGGACAATCACTTCTTTATTTCCGCTGGCACAGACAGCCTTTAAATTCATATAGCCCATCACGGCGCCGGTTCCGCCCCTGCCTGAAACACGTTCATTGGAAACGATACATGAATATAATACCTTGTTTTCTCCGGCCGGGCCGATGCAGATTTTTCCGTTTTTTCTCACCCGCCCGTTTTTTAGCCGAAGCTTATCATCGAGCGCCGCCTGCGTCTCGGAAGTTTTCATGCCCCACAAATCGTCTGCCTCGTGAAACAAAACCTTGTCATTATTAATTTCAATCCATGTATGTTTTTTGCACTGCCCTGTAATAATCAAAGCGTCCAATCCGGCTTTTTTTAAATAATAACCGAAATTACCGCCACAATTGGAAGACGTCAGGTACCCTGTCTGCGGTGACAGCGTTGAAATATTAAAGCGGCTGGAGCTTGGCGCTCCGGAGCCTGTCATAGGCCCGGTCGTAATCACAAGCATATTTTTCTTTGAAAATGCTTTTTCCCTGCCGGTCAGATTGTCTGCCAGAATCTTGGCCGCCATCGTTTTTCCTCCGATGAACAGCCTGCGTTCTTCATCGGAAAACGGGTAATCGGTTACTGTCTGCGTCGTTAAATCAATTTTTATGACCTTCCCCATGTAGCCGCCATATTGTGTTGCCATATGATCACCTTCCTATCATTTTCATGAAATCTATAATTTTACAATATCAATTTTATAAACGCACATCCATTTATATCTGTATTTTCATCAATGAATATTCCTGATGCATCAGATCTGCCCAAAGCACTTGTCCGCGCATCGTCGTTTCATCCGAATGCTGCTCTTTCGGACACTGCGTCTTCACTGCCCATTTATATACCTCGGCCGACTGGATTGAAGCAATTAAATTGACTGTCGGCACATAAGTGCCTGACGGATGTATCTCTTTATCCTGATAAATTTTTTCAAGAATCCTGTCTCCCGGATAAATGACCGCCGCCTGTCCGCACCAGCCTTCCACGGCACCGTGAACGAGGGGAATATTTTTTTCTTCCGCGAGACGTTCCAAATAAAGTTTCGATTGAATATTATCGGTGCAATCGACGATAATCGCCGCATCGCCGATCAGAGCGCTGCCGTTTATTTCCGTTAAATATTCTTTGTATATCGTCATATTTAATTCTGATGCAGCACAAAGAAGCGCCCTCTGCGTGACTTCCACCTTCGGAAGGCCCATCACCGCATCATTTGCATAAAGCTGCCGGTTTTTATTTCCCGGCGTAAATACATCGTTATCTATAAGAAGCAGATTTTTAAATCCGAGACGGACAAGCTCATGGGCTGTCATCTGACCTAACGCCCCGACGCCGACAATCGCTACTGTAACTTGTTCCATCATACGCACACCCTTTCCGGAAAATACAGACTTGTTTTACATTGGTCCGATTTTTATAATCTCTCCAATCTGCTCATAACTATAGCCGCCCATTTCATCCAGCCTTCTTAAAAAAGTGTCGCTCTTTAATGC
>SAMEA3387468__coassemble_3135_pt1 | contig 9788 bp, 5 predicted proteins | sample SAMEA3387468__metabat2_low_PE_040 | metagenome-assembled genome bin SAMEA3387468 (sample SAMEA3387468) | Felis catus | biome: Faeces | place: United Kingdom | collected 2012 | reverse complement strand
TAATTGTTGCAAGCGGCGCACCGTTTTCGCAGATGACGGCAGGAATAACAAATTCATCTGTCTTATCGTCGGCGTAAGAAGCCTCAACAGCCTTTACAGCACAGTCAGATGTGACGCCTTCGCCCTTAACCATAGCATTGTATGCTTTTTCGACACGGTCCCAACGGTTATCTCTGTCCATAGCATAGTAGCGGCCCATCACGGAAGCAATTTTGCCGACACCGATTTCTGCCATTTTTTCGTAGAGCTCTTTGACAAAATCTTTGCCTGAAGCCGGCGGTGTGTCACGGCCATCAAGGAAGCAGTGAACGTAAACATTTTCAAGACCTTCTCTTTTGGCAAGCTCAAGCAATGCATAAAGATGTGTGTTGTGGCTGTGTACGCCGCCGTCAGATAAAAGTCCGAATAAATGCAGCGCGCTGTTGTTTTCTTTGGCATTTTTTACGGCTTTTAAAAGCGCTTCATTTTTAAAGAAATCGCCGTCCTGGATTTCTTTTGTAATTCTTGTGAGTTCCTGGTAAACAATACGTCCGGCACCCATGTTTAAGTGTCCGACTTCGGAGTTACCCATCTGACCGTCAGGAAGTCCGACAGCCATACCGCTTGCATAGCCTTTGACAAAAGGGCATTCTGCCATTAATTTATCAAGTACCGGAGTTTTTGCTTCGTATACGGCATTTGCCTGATGCTTTTCATTTAAGCCGAAGCCGTCTAAAATCATTAATACAGTAGGTTTTTTACGCATATTTGATTCTCCTTAGAATTCTATTTTTGTTAATCTTTTCACTTTTTATATTTTAGCAGAAAAAATTTATTTTACAATAGCTTTTCGACGGATTTGTATGTCTTGTCAGTTTTTCGCGAATATGCTAATATACTATGTGCGAAATTATTTTTAAAGAGAGGGAGGAAATTGTGGACGTATTAAAAAAATTTATTAAATACTACAGTCCGTATAAGACTGTATTTTTTCTTGACTTATTTTGTGCGACAATTATAAGTCTTATTGACCTTGCTTATCCGCAGATTTTGCGGACATTGACAAACACATTGTTTGCCGGTGAGCACAGTCTTATTTTAAAGGCGCTGCTTCCGATAGGCGTCGGTTTATTTATCATGTATGTCATTCAGAGTTTGTGCAGATACTATGTGTCCTACCAGGGACATATGATGGGCGCGCGGATGGAAAGCGATATGCGCCAGCAGCTTTTTGATCATTATGAAAAGCTTTCATTTTCCTATTATGATCATAATAATTCAGGACAGATGATGAGTAAGCTTGTTTCGGATTTGTTTGACATTTCTGAGTTTGCCCATCACGGGCCGGAAAATCTGTTTATATCGCTTATAAAGATTATCGGTTCGTTTATTTTCTTATTTTTAATTAACTGGCGTCTTGCCATGCCGATGACGGTGCTCGTTCTCTTTATGATCATTTTTTCAGTGCGGCAGAATAAGCAGATTCAGATGACATTTATGGAAAACCGCAAAAAAATCGGTGACGTCAACGCAAGCCTTCAGGATACACTTGCAGGTATCCGGGTCGTTCAGTCCTTTGCAAATGAAAAGATTGAGCAGAAAAAATTCAGAAAAAGCAACCATGCATTTTTGATGTCCAAGAATGATAATTATAAGTGTATGGGAAGCTTTATGAGCTGGAATTTATTTTTTCAGGGAATGATGTATCTTGTCACGCTTGTATTTGGCGGTTATCTTATTGCAAAAGACCAGATGGCTGTCTCTGACCTTGCCATGTATGCCCTTTACATCGGTATTTTTATAAGCCCGATTCAGATTTTAGTCGAGTTAACAGAAATGATGCAGAAAGGTCTTTCTGGTTTTAAACGTTTTGCCGCAGTCATGGAGACAGAACCGGAAATTGAAAATGCGCCGGATGCCGTGCCGCTTGAAAATGTCAAAGGCCATGTATCATATGATCATGTATCTTTTCACTATTCCGATGATGATACGCCGGTGCTTTCAGACATCAGCTTTGACATTCCGGCAGGACGTTCCATTGCCCTTGTCGGGCCGTCAGGCGGCGGAAAGACAACGATCTGCTCTCTCCTGCCGAGATTTTATGATGTGACGGGCGGCCGCATTACCATTGATGGTAAAGATATCAGTAAGCTGACACTGGAAAGTCTTAGAAATCAGATTGGCATTGTCCAGCAGGATGTGTATCTGTTCTGCGGTACAGTCAAAGAAAACATTGCCTACGGAAAACCGGGTGCATCGATGGAAGAAATTATCGAGGCGGCCAAAAAGGCAAATATCCATGAATTTATAAGTGAGCTGCCGGACGGCTATGATACTTTTGTCGGGGAGCGCGGCACAAGACTTTCCGGCGGACAAAAACAGAGAATTTCCATTGCCCGCGTATTTTTGAAAAATCCGCCGCTGCTCATTCTCGATGAAGCCACAAGTGCTTTGGATAATGAAAGTGAACGCTGGATTCAAAAGAGTCTTGAAAAGCTGTCAAAAGACAGGACAACAATTACGATTGCCCACAGACTTTCAACGATCCGCAATGCGGATGAAATTCTTGTCGTTTCGGATACAAAAATTGCCGAGCGGGGAACCCACGAAGAATTGATTGAAAAGAATGGTATTTACGCGCACTACTACGAAATGCAGTTTAAATAAAAATTGAACAGAACATAAAAATAACGTCAGGCTGTGATTTTTATCACAGCCTGACGAATTTTTACATACTGTATTTAATAATCAGCATTTCTACGGCGATGCGGTCATTCATACGGCCGGTTTTGACTTCTTCTTCACTTCGGACACAGTCTTCAAGCGCGTCTTTTAGCTCCTCTATCGAAAACTTCCGTGTCATTCCGAGATTTTTTCGGATAATAAATTCTTTCATATTTGTGCGCTGGGCGATAATTGAAGTCGTATAACCCTGAACAGAGAGCTCTTTAATCTGAAGCAGTGTATTAAACTGACGGCTAATCAGGGCGAGAATGCGAAGCGGCTGTTCTTTGAGCAGAAGCAAATCATCATACAGCCGCAGTGCTTCTCTCTGATTTTTCAGTGCGACAGCATTAATCATATCGAAAATTTTATTTTCCGTGTGGAGCGTACATACCGCCATCACATCTTCTTCTGTCACAATGTCCTTTTCGGCCGTGTAACAGAGAAGCTTTTCCATCTCCTGATGAATATTTTCCATATCATTATCGACAGTTTCAAGGAAACGCATCACTGTCCGTTCAGTAATATTTTTCCCCTCTTTTTTTATCATACCGGCAATCCACAGCTTCAGTGTTTTTTCATCGGGACTTGAAAGATTGGCAGCATAACCTGCAGTAGTGACAGCTTTGTAAACCTTATTACGCTTATCGACGTCGCTTTCCACGAAAATCATATAGGTTGTTTCGGGAACAGCTTTAAGATAGTCGGCAAGCTCATCATTAGAGGATGCAAAAACCCCGCTGTTTTCAATAATAAGCAGTCTTCTGTCGGCAAAAAACGGCATTGTTTCAGCCATGCCGATGATGGCGTGAATGTCCTGTCCCTTGCCCTCATAGTAATTATAGTTCATCGTATCATCACCGATGATGGCAGCCTTAAGCTTATCACGGTACTGCTTCTTTAAATAAACCTCCGGTCCGTATAAAAGATATATATTTTTAAATTGCTGCTTTTTAATATGTTCATTTAAAGTCTGCATAAAGGTCTCCTTGTATTTGCGTGGATTGCATGATAAATAATACTAGCGCCTATCCTGCGGTTTGTCAATATCCGCAGCGATTTGCGGCTTTTTTAACTATTTATCCTAAGTTTATCGTCTTAGTCGCCATTTTTTCGGTGAATGCCCGGTCGTGTTCGACAAAAAGAAGTGTCGGTCGTTCATTTTCAATCCGTTTTTCAAATTGGACGCGTTCAAAATCCATTTTGCGGAGAATTGTCTTAAACAGACTTTCGTCAATGCCTTTTTCATGGGCGTAGCCGGACAGCGTTCCAAAAAGGTGGTCGGTCTGCTGGGATATATAAGAGACTTTTAAGCCGCTGCCGACGTGAAAAGAGCCCTCATACCCAAAATCGTGAGCATTTGCCTGATTTGACAGCGCATTTAAAATCATGCGTATAACCGTTGTTTTACCGCAGCCGTTTTTGTCGCACAGGGCAATTCTGTCTCCAGTGCAAATTTCAAATGAAAGTTTGTCTAAAAGACGGCGTTCACCAAAACCGAGATTAACTTTATCAAATAAAACAAGTCTGTCAGCGTGATATTTTTCTGGTGACAGTTTCAGGGCGTCGGTTGTCTCAATATTTTTCAAAAGCTTTCGCTTTTCCTCAATGGCATGATTCTGACGCTTTTCAAGGTTTTTGCGGCGTTTTTGCATACGCCTTGACTGTTCTCCGACAAAATCTCTGCTCTGAGCGTTTTTCTCAAACTTAAGCTGCTTTTTATGGCCGATTTTTGTGGCTTCAATTTTATCAGCCCAGCAGCTTGCGGTGGCGGCGGAGGCCAAGAGACGTCCGATTTCTTTTTTCAGACGGGCATTTTCCGACAGCTCAAAGCTGTCCTGCCGCTGCTTATTTTCATACCAGCTTGAAAAATTTCCTTTTTGAATTTCTATATTTGTTTTGTTGATGGACAAAATATGGTCAATACAGCCGTCCATAAAGTTTCTGTCATGGGAAACGAGGATAAATCCCTTCTTTTCTTTAAGATAATTGCTCACAACTGTCCGGGCGTGCATATCCAAATGATTTGTCGGCTCGTCAATGAGAAGAAAATGGCCGTCCTGTATAAAAAGTGCTGCCAGCAAAAGCTTTGTCTGTTCACCGTTGGATAAAAGTCCGAACGGCCGGTACAGAACCTCATCTGAAAGTTCAAGCTTATTTAATTCCTTTGAAAGCCGCCAGTATTCAAAATCGGGAACAATCGTTTCGATAATATTTAAAGTCATTTCATTTTTGTCCGGTACTTCAAATGGAAAATAATCAAATTTTACGGAAGCCGTAATGATGCCCTCATAAGCGTACTGACCTGTCAAAAGTTTTAAAAATGTCGTTTTTCCACGGCCGTTGCGCCCTGTAAAACCAAGTTTCCAGTTTGTATCTAAATCAAAGGATACATTGTCAAAAATATTGTCATAGCTGCCTTCATAGGCGAATGTAAGATTTTGTACATGAATTAAAGACATAAAATCACCTCTCATATGGCGGTGCTTATTGTCCGGCGTGCTGTGTATCTGCACACGGAATATATTTTTATGACATAGGATTGTGCGATAGTTTTTTGTGTCACAAAAAAGCTGCAGGAAATCAAAATCCTGCAGCTTCCGCTTGGCGCCATAAAATGCGCATCTTTATACGACGGATGTCTGATATGATTACCCTTGCAATAAGCACCGCAAACAAACGGCTGTTATCGTGTCAATTGTCAAAGGTCTTGATATTACAGATTAAATACAGCCGTTGCAATCATAAAGTAGACGACAATGGAGCATGTATCGACAATCGTTGTAATGAGCGGCGCTGCCATAATGGCCGGATCAAGATGAATTTTTTTGGCCAAAAGCGGCAGGACACAGCCAATCAGTTTGGCAATAATAATCGTCACAATGAGTGAAAGACCGATGACAATGGCAAGGTTTAAGTCTTTATACATAATAAAAATGCGAAGTCCGTTGGCTGCTGCAAGGATAATACCGACAAGAATAGATATCCGAAATTCCTTAAACATGACTTTAAAAATATCTTTGAAGTGGATTTCATCCAGTGCAATGCCGCGGATAATAAGCGTCGAGCTTTGGGAACCGCAATTGCCGCCGGTATCCATAAGCATTGGTATAAATGATACGAGCATCGGAACAACGGCAAAGGCGTCCTCATAGTGGGTAATAATAATACCTGTAAACGTTGCCGAAAGCATTAATACTAAAAGCCATACGATTCTGTTTTTGGCATGTTCAAAAACAGAGGTTTCAAAGTAAGACTTTTCACTCGGATTGGCACCGCCCATTTTGATAATATCTTCCGTTGCTTCATCTTCCATAACGTCCATTGCATCATCGACAGTAACGATACCAACCATTAAATCGCCGCTGTCAAGGACGGGTATTGCAAGAAAGTCATATTTTGATAATGCCCTTGCAACTTCCTCCTGATCAGTGTGTGTATTTACAGAAATAATTTCAGTTTCCATCAAATCCCCGATTTTGGCGTCATCGTCCGCTATAAGCATATCCTTTGCAGTGACAATACCTATCAGACGCCGCTGTTCAAGGACGTAACATGTATAAATCGTTTCTTTGTGGATTCCGGTTTCTTTGATATGATCCAGTGCCTGACGAACAGTCATCCACTTCCTTAAATCCACATATTCTGTTGTCATGATACTTCCGGCACTATCATCAGGATAGTTTAAAATCTGATTAATGGAAGCCCGTCTGTCTTTATCAACATTCTCAAGTATTCTTGTGACAAGATTTGCCGGTAAATCTTCAAGCAAATCAACAGTATCGTCAATAAATAATTCGTCTAAAATTTCTTTGAGTTCTTTTTCTGTGAACATTTCCACAAGATAGCTTTGCATGGAATTGTTCATGTTTGCAAAAACATCAGCGGCCTTATCTTTCGGGATAAGACGGAAAGCCTGTACAAGCTCCTTATCTTCCAGTTCGGCAAGGAGTAAGGCAATGTCTACCGAATTCATGACATTCAAAATGCTTCTTACGGCTTTGAATTCCTTTGCCAGTAAGAGCTCCATAAAAATATCTTTGTTCATGGGATAATCTCCTTTTTTCTATTTTATTATAGTTTCCATACGAATGATAACTGGCACCCGCGTCCATTGCATTACTCACCTGCCTTTATTGTTGGATTTTTATTCAGCCAGCTGCTTTTCGGCAAACTGGGAATTGTAAAGTTTTTCGTAAACACCCTTCTTTGCAAGGAGTGTTTCATGGGTTCCCTGTTCGACAATATCGCCGTCTTCGATTACAAGAATAAGATCGGCATTTCTGATCGTCGAAAGTCTGTGGGCGATGACAAAGGAAGTTCTTCCTGCCATCACTTTTTGCATGGCGTCCTGAAGCATACGTTCAAGACGTGTATCGACAGAGGATGTTGCCTCGTCGAGCACAAGAATATGAGGATCCTTTAAAATGGCTCTCGCGATTGTTAAGAGCTGCTTTTCTCCCTGAGAAATATTGTTGGCTTCCTCATTAATGACAGAATCATAGCCGTGGCTTAATGTCTGTATAAAATGATGGACATTGGCCATTTTGGCTGCATCGACAACTTCGTCTTTTCTTGCACCCAGGCGGCCATAGCGTATATTGTCATAAATACTTCCGGAAAACAGCCATGTATCCTGAAGTACAAGGGAAAACAGGGAACGAAGATCTTCTCTGTCCATATCCCGGATATCAATGCCGTCAATTTTAATTGAACCGCCATCAACATCATAAAAACGGAGCAAAAGATTCATTAATGTTGTTTTACCTGCGCCCGTAGGACCTACAAGCGCAACCATCTGCCCTGATTTAGCTGTGAAGCTGACGTCATTCATCAGCGTTTTATCGTCTTCATAACCGAATTTTACATGCTCAAAAGTGACATCGCCGCGGATATGTGATTTGTCTATGCTGACACGGCTTTCGTGTGTTTCCTCGGTTTCGTTAAGCAGTGTAAAAATACGCCGCATTGCGGCAAAGGCAGATTGTACCTGTGCTGAAAGCTGGGAAATCTGAGAAAGCGGATCATTAATCTGCCATATGTACCGGATAAAAGCCTGCAAATCACCGACGGTAATTGTACCGCTGATGACAAAGATACAGCCAATCACCGCAATAATGCCAATAAGTAAATAAGTCACAAGAGAGACAAATGGTGAAATCATCGATGACATGAACTGTGCTTTAAATGAAGCATCACACATCCGTCCGTTGACTTTGTTGAATTTTTTAATAGCGTCTGCCTGCTTATTATAAAGCAGAATCTCATTAAAGCCGCCGTATATTTCGGTGATTGTACCGTTTAATTCACCTAATGTCTGCTGCTGTTGTTCAAAAAGCTTTTGTGAACGTTTGACAAAAAACTTTGTGATTAAAATTGACAGCGGAATGATCAAAAGTGCAATGACTGTCATACCAACGTTGATTCTGAGCATCATCACAATAACAAATATAAATGTCAGTATGGCAGCAAAGACTCTTTGCAGTGTTTGCTGAAGGGCGTTGCTTAGAGTATCAACATCGTTTGTAACGGTACTTAACACATCGCCGAAGGCATGGTCATCGAAATAACGCACCGGAAGCTTCTGAATCTTTGTCTGAAGTGCATTTCGCACGTCATGCATTGTATGCTGTATGGCGTCCGTTAAAAATACGGCTGTCAGAAGCTGGGATATTGTTTTTATAATATAAAGGATGGCAAGAACGGCCATGATTTTAAATAATATATCAAAATGAACATGAGCGCTTGCACTGCCCTTTAAAATATCTCCGGCATCCTTTGCAAGCTGTGTTGTTACCATACCTTCAACCGTTGGATTTAAGGCAAAGGTCAGATTTGTGACAATGACAAGAATCATCGCAAGGCTTAATTTAAAACGGTATGGTTTTACAAATTGCATTAATTGTTTTAAACATTGTTTTAAGCCGATATTGGAACCGGCTGCTTTATTCTTTTTTTCAGCCATTGCCAAGTTCCTCCTCGCTTAACTGTGATGCCGCGATTTCATGGTAAATACGGCATGTTTTTAAAAGCTCCTTATGTGTTCCTATGCCTGCGATCCTGCCTTCATCAAGTACGATAATTTTATCGGCATCCATGATGGTCGAAACACGCTGCGCCACAATCAGTACAATAGCATTTTGCACTTCATCTTTTAAGGCGCGGCGCAGTGCGGCATCGGTCTTAAAATCCAGCGCAGAAAAAGAATCGTCATAAATATAAATCTGAGGTTTTCTGACGATGGCTCTGGCAATAGACAGACGCTGCTTTTGTCCGCCGGAAACATTCGTTGCCCCTTCAACGATTTTTTCCTGAAATTGATCCGGTTTTGCCATAATAAAATCATAGGCCTGAGCAATTTTTGCTGCATGGATAATTTCGTCCATTGTCGCATCTTCTTTGCCAAAACGGATATTTTCTTCAATTGTTCCCGAAAAAAGGTTTGCTTTTTGGGCAACAAAACCGATTTTATCTCTGAGTACAGAAAGATCCCAGTTTTTGACATTTTTGCCGTCAACTAAAATATTACCTGAGCTTACATCATAAAATCTCGGGATCAGGTGAATGAGCGTACTCTTTCCGGAACCTGTACTGCCGATAAAAGCGATTGTCTCACCTTCGTGAGCCTCAAAAGAAATGTCCTTGAGGACGGCTTCTTCGCCGTCAGGATAGGCAAAAGTGACATTATCAAAAATAATACTGTGCTTATCATCTGCCGGTGTATTTTCCGGCATGTTTTCAATACTGGAGTCTGTCTCAAGTATTTTCAAAATACGTTTTGCAGAGATGTTGGCTCTTGGGTACATCATAAATACGAGACAAAAGAGCATAACAGAAAACATGGCATGGAATAAATATTCCATGAAAGCAATCAGCTTTCCGACCTGAAGTGTGCCGTTGTTGATCATAAGACTTGCAACAAAATAAATGGCCAGTGCCGCAATATTCATCAGAAGAAAAAATACCGGCTCTGTGGCAGACATCAGCTTGAAAAGCTTTTTTGACTGATTCATAAAGTTTTTGTTTTCGCCGTCAAAACGCTCAGTCTCGTAGCTGTCATTATTAAATGAGCGGATAACACGTAT
>SAMEA3387468__coassemble_3130_pt1 | contig 9830 bp, 9 predicted proteins | sample SAMEA3387468__metabat2_low_PE_040 | metagenome-assembled genome bin SAMEA3387468 (sample SAMEA3387468) | Felis catus | biome: Faeces | place: United Kingdom | collected 2012 | reverse complement strand
TAATATATATATATACGTATTGTCAATATATTTTTTATCATTATATATCATTTCTTTTATATGCAATCTGCCGCACAAAATATATTTTCAAATAATATCGTTTTCAAACATCAAAAATTATTGACATATAGACATTCTGTATTCATTATATATATCATAGTTCTTATAGCCTCAAATAAGATTCTATCACTTTTACACTACTATAGGAGTTTTTATGAAAGCATTTTTACAAACACTGACGGATTTTATATTTGTTGAAGATACACCCGCTGCCGCCGATATCATCTTTGTTCCCGGCGGTATGTACGGCGCAGCTATCTGCGAGCGTGCCGCCGCGCTTTGGCATGAAGGCTTTGCCCCTTTGATCCTGCCGTCCGGAAAATTTTCTAAACTGACAGGCAGCTTTGAAGGCGCGTCAGATGAAGATCGGACCTTTGATCAGACATATACCGGAATTGATTCAAAAATAAAGACAGGCGCTGCAGCCCTTGCTGCCACCTCGAAGGATTTTGAAACCGAGTGGGACTATCTTCGCGCCCTTCTTCTGAATTTCGGCGTCGCTGAAACGGCAATCTTAAAAGAAAACAGGGCGACTTTCACTTACGAAAATGCCCTGTTTTCCAAAGAAGTCACCGACAGTCTAGGCATGGATATCAAAACAGCCATTATTTGCTGTCAGGCCTACCACGCCCGCCGCTGCCTTCTCTATTATGAATGTGTCTTCCCCGACACGAAATTTTTAGTCTGCCCTGCAGTTACACGCGGCATCACCCGGGATAACTGGTATTTAGACGATGAAAAAATGAATGTTGTCCTCGGTGAAATTGAGCGCTGCGGCACACAATTTCATGAAATTATACGCCATGAGAGACAGACATTCGCAGACGCCGGATTAAAAAGCAATTCTAATTTTTAAAAAATCAGCTTCTCAACGGCATAAGCCACGCCGTCTTCGTCGTTTGAAAGCGATATGTAATCCGCTTTTTCTTTCACCTCGGGCTGGGCGTTGTCCATAGCAGCGCCCAGTCCGGCAAATTCTATCATCGTCGCGTCATTATGACCGTCGCCGAAAGCAATCATTTCTTCCCTGTCCATCGCAAGCAGTTCAAGAAGCTTTGCAAGCGACTGTGCCTTATCAATGCCACGCGGCATAATTTCAAGGAAAAACGGTTCTGAACGGTAAATACTCAGTTCGCCCTCAAATTTTTTCTGCATAAGAGGCTCAACTTCGGCAAGGCGCTCGCCCTCACCCGTAATAATACATTTCGTCACCGGAAAGTTTACATAATCTCCAAGTTTTTCAATTCTACGCACATTAAGGCCGTTAATTGCCGCCTCTTTCTGAATATAAAAATCGTCCGGATTTTCTGTAATCGCGCAATCGTCCTCATAGGTCACCATTGAAAGCCCAAACCCATCAGCACAATCCTGAAGTATTTTCACCATGCCCTCCGGCAAATCTTTTGAAAACAGTTTTCTGCCGCTGCCACATTCTGTAATGACGCCGCCATTAAAAGCAAGAATATAGCCGCCGTACTCAGAAAGCTTAAGCGTCTGTGCCACCTTATGTATACCGTGCACCGGACGTCCCGACGCCAGCACAACTTTCACACCGCTCTCCTGCGCCCTTTTTAGCACTTGAAGCGTACGCTTTGTAATCTGCTTTTTGGAATCTGTCAGCGTACCGTCAATATCAAGGACAATGAGACGGCAAGGCTTTTTATGAAGCTTCCATAAATAAAGCACCAAATCCTGCGGACGTTCAAGATAAATATCCGCACCTTCAAATTCCTCTTTTTTTCCGTAGCCGTAAAGACACGCCGCAAACGGAATATGATTTGTCCTTGCCGCATGACCGTCAAAATATCTGTCACCGACCATCAGCGCAAAATCCGGCGTCTGCTCCGTAAGAAGCTCACAAAGCGCCTCATCCTTTGTTTTTCCGACAGCCACAGGCTTTACAATGTCAATCCATTCATAAATCCCAAGTTTTTGAAGCCGCTCAATAATATGTGCAAGATTTGCATTGTTTGAACAGACGGCCGTCATATAACCTTCTTTCTTAAGCCATTTTAAAAGCGGTACCACACCGTCAAAGGTTTCATAACATTCACTGTATTTTCCGTGAATATATGTCATGACTTTTTTCCAAAAGACAGGGCCCTTTGTATCCGCCTCATCGCCAAAAAAACGGACATTCGTATCTTCGTCCTTTGCACCGAAGGTATCTATGATTTCTTCCCTCGTCACATCCGTCCGTCCCATATCCGCCAGTGCGTCGGCAATTGCCGGCACCGCGTAAGTGTCCGTCCTGTTTAACGTTCCGTCTAAATCAAAAACAATAAATCTTTTACTCATGAATGTACCTCTCTGAAAACTTTTAGGGCTGTCCTGCCCCTTTTAATATTCCATCTGACGATAATATCTTCTCGTCGTCAGCGGGTGATTTCTTTCTTTTTCTAAATGACAGCTTAATCTTTCTGTAATGACATACATAATCATTGGTGAAACGATTGTTCTGTATTCCTGTTTGGAGAACGGAAGTTCAATTTCTTTTGTATCAAAAATATTAATAACATCCGTCACCTTCTTCGAGAAGTTTAATACTCTGTCCATCAAAGGTCTTGTCTCATCCTCACCATAGAAAAGAATTAAGCTTGTATCTTTTTCAACAAGTTCCAGTGTTCCATGAAAATATTCTGCTGCATGAATGGATTTCGTTTTAATCCACTGCATCTCCTCAAGAATACACATCGCATAATCATAAGCTTCACCCCAAAGCATACCTGAACCGATCACCATATGGTACGGTGTATCTTTATGTTCTGCTGCCATCTTTGCGCATCTGTCCTCATATTGCTCTTTTGCTTTTAACAGATACGGCACAATTGCACTGTACTCTTTCATAAATACATCATAATCATCAAAACAGCCTGCATTTTTTAAAAATCTTGAAAGCAATGTAATCATATATGTGTAAATCGCCTCACACAGGCAGTCATCTTCCGCAAAACTGAAAAACTTATAATCTGCATATTGGCAAACCGGTGTATTGTCATTGGACACATAAACTAACGTTCTTGCACCGGCTTCTTTACAGAATTTAGCTGCTGCCACAATTTCTTTTGTATTTCCGCTTCGCGTTGAAAATACGCAGACGGAATCTTTTGTGAATTTCTTTGGCGGCGCCGCCATAAATTCTGCCGCAATCACACTATATGTCTCAATATCCGACACCTTATCCAGCCAAAACTTCATCGGAAGCGAGTGCGCGTACGTTCCTCCGCAGCCGATAAAGAAAATATTAGTATAACCTTCCTCACAAATCTTGTCAACCGCCGCCTCAATCTGAGGTCTTAAGGCAATCGCGTCACTCACAACCTTTTCATACCGTGGTACATTAAAATTAAACATATTTTTTCCTCCTTAAATATTTATTTTTTGTTATAATACATTATAATACAAGTTGTATTATAAATTGACTATCACGTTTTACTCAGGGCGGCTTATGCCGCCCTATAAAAAATGCACAATATTTATTTTACATATTCCGAAATTGGAATACCGCAGCCGTAAGCGCCTTTAATCTGACATGAATACCGTGCTCTTAAATTTCCCATACACATACTTATTTCAATAATATGCTTCATGGCATTTTCCCTGTTTTTCTCCGTAATAAAATTTCCCACTGCCGAATCAACCATTTTATCTAACCGCATTTTTTCTTCAATATACGTTGTGATAAATCCAGAAACCCATGAATCGCCGCAGCCTGTCGTATCAACAGCACCGCCCTCTACATTATAAGGTTCTTTTTGATAAATATTTTTTCCATCATAAACCCATGCACCATTGATGCCCATCGTCATAATCGCAAGCTTATATCCGCAGCAATCCACGGCATAACGCATCATTTTCAAATTCTCATTTTCGGTCAGACCGTCAATTCCTGAGAATAAAACGTAGTCTGCAGCTTTTCCAATCTTTTCGACACTTTCCTTTGTCCATACGGTAGAGAAATCATAGATTACAGGAATCCCCGCCGTTTTCAGCTTAATAAGTTCATCATCAAAATAACTGTAGCAGCTTGTATGCACAATATCAAAATTTTTAAGATACTCAATCAACGCGTCCTCAAATACGAGCGGATCTGATTTTACAAGACCGCCGTCATTTTCATCCCCCAAAATTCTCTCGCCGTCCACAAGTCTGACAGTGCAGCGGCCGGTTTCCCCGTGCTTATAAACACATCTGCTCACATCCACGCGATTTTTCTTAAGCGAATCAATGACAATATCTGCATATCCGTCATCGCCCATCACACCGACATAAGCCGCCTCATGTCCAAGCTGGGAACAATAGACCGCCACATTCACACAGTTTCCGCCGGGATTGATGATTCCGTCAATATAATTGATGTCAACAACATTATCGCCGACACATGCGATTTTAGCCATTATCTTCTCCCCCTTTTAACCTTTGACCGCACCTGAATTAATACCGTTTACAAAATATTTCTGCAGGCATATATAAACAATAATCATCGGAAGTGCCGCCAGTGCAAGACCTGCAATCAGTATACTCCACTGGGTATTTGATGTGGAACGTATCGCAAAAATACCGAGCGGCACAGTCTGCAAATCCCGCCCTTCTGTAAATACAAGGGCAAAAGCAAAATCATTCCATATGTAACGTGCGCTCATAACCGCCGTTGTCGCAATAACAGGCTTGCTCATTTTCATCACAATATTAAAAAATGTATTCAATATTGAGCTGCCGTCAATAAACGCCGCTTCCTCAACCTCTACCGGAAGATTAATCATAAATGACCACATGAGGAAAAAAGAAAACGGTATTCTGTAGGCAATATACGGAATAAGCAGTCCGATCCACGTATTATAAAATCCGGTTATTGAAAGCATTTTGTAAATAGGAATGAGTGAACACTGCGGCGCTAACATCATTCCTGAGAGAATCAGAATAAATACAAAATATTTATGCTTAAATTGAAAACGGATAATGGCATACGCTGCAAATCCTGAAATAAGGACAACAAAAAATGTGCCGACAACTGTAAAAAACAGTGAGTTTAAAACACTTTTTTGAATATAATTTGTCCATACATAAAAATAGTTTGAAATCTGCCATTCTGACGGAATTGACCACGGACTTGAAAACAAATCACTATCTGTTTTAAAACCGCTGATGACCATCCACACTAAAGGAAATAATGTAATGACAATATAAATCAGACAGAACAAATGCACTATCGTTCGTTTCACTTTCGACGCCCTGCTCATGACACACCGCCTCCCTTCATTGTCTCCTTTACATTATAAAGCTTAAGCTCTATGAAAGAGAAAACAAAGGTAATAGCAAAAAGAAGGACGCCGATGGCGCTTGCATAGCCCATATTATCCATTCTAAAGCCTGTTTCATACATTGTCGTTGCAAGCACCTCCGTCGATTTTCCCGGACCGCCGCTTGTCATCACATAAATTTCATCAAATACCATAAATGCACCGATAATGGTAATTGTTGTATTCATAAGAATTGTCGATTTTATCATCGGCACTGTAATTTTAAAGAAAGTCTGTATGCCATTTGCACCGTCTATTTTTGCCGACTCGTAAACTTCCGTCGGAACACTTTGAAGCCCGACCGTATAAAGCATTACCATTTCACCGGTGTACTGCCACTGGGATACCATAATCACCGCCCACATTGCCGTCTTTGAATCGCCGAGCCAGTCATGGGCAAGTCCTCCGAGACCTATTTTTTCCAAAATCGGATTAATAAAACCGATGGACGGACTGTATGCAATAACCCATAAAAGACCGATCGCCGTCAGTGAAATCACCGCCGGAATAAAAATAATAACTCTCGTCGCCGCCGCAAAACGTTTCTTAGCAACAACATTAAGTATATGTGCAATAACAAGTCCTAACCCAACCTGAAAGATAATTGATACAACCGCATATTTTACATTGTTTAAAAATGCATTCCATATATTTTCATCTGTAAATAGTTTTTCGTAATATTTAAGTCCGACAAACTCCATTGTTCTCGAATACGCCGTCCATTTAAACAGACTATAGTAAATATTTAATATGACCGGCAAAAAAATCAGCACAACAACAAGTGTCACTGCCGGAAGCAAAAATAAAAGAAGCATTTTCTTATTTTTATAAATTGCCAAGCTAAAAACCCCCTTTCACCGTAAGGGACACCCTTTTAAAGAAGGGCACACGGCCGTTTCCGCGTGCCCTTAAAATATTACGATTATTCGCTCGCCGCCTCCGCTGCTGTTGCTGAAACCTCAGCCATGATATCGGCCCCCGTCTTATTATCAAAAATTGTCTGACAGCCGGACAGATATGTATCGGCAACAGTCTGATTAATCACACAATCAAGCCACTCTGAAATTCCCGGCGCATTAAGATTTTTTTCAATAACTTCCAGTGTTTCCGGCAGACACTTTGACTCATCGAGTGTCACATCGGTCGTTGTAAGGAAGCCTAAATCGTAGACCATCTTTGACTGGACTTCATCGCTTGTCAAATATTTTAAGAATTTAATTGCCTCGTCCGGATGCTCGGAATCTGAATTGACCATAAAGACATCCGGTCCGCCTGTAATAAAGCCTTCTTGGCCCTTTGCGCCTTCAACCTCCGGAAAATCAAAATAACCCCAGTCTTCACCAAGTGCCTCCTCATATCCTGTCATATTCTGAACTTCCTCATAAACCATTGCGGCTGTGCCTTCTTTAACCATCGCCTGTGACATTTCCCATGTACAGGAGTTGATATCCGAATTTGTATACCCCTTATCAAATAATTCACGCATCATATCAAGCGCTTTAGCATATCCTTCATCACTATAATTCGGATCCTCAAGACTGTAGTTTTTAGCAAGTACTTCCTGAGGTACAAGCTTGCCGTTTAATGTTGTCAGGAAATGACATACAACCCATGAATACTGGTTTCCCACCGCCAAAGGCGTCACACCCGAATCCTTAATTTTCTGACATACATCTAAAAATTCCGTCCATGTTTCCGGCAGCTCTGTCACACCGGCTTTCTCAAAAACTTTTTTATTGTAAATAATTTCCTTTGAAGAATAATCCCACGGAACTGCATAATAAGCGCCATCCTTGTTGCAGCTTTCAAGCATGACCGGATTAAAACTGTCCTTCCACTCTGCATCCTCCTCAAGATACTTTGAAATATCCATCGCATTGCCTGAGCGGACATACTGCATGATACGTTCGCCGCTCCATGTAAAGAAAATATCCGGCGCATCATCACTGCCAAGAAGTACTCTTGTCTTATCCTTGATTTCTTCATCGCCGTAAGCAGTCATTTCAATTTTAATATTAGGATTCTGCTTTTCAAACTCCGCAACAACTTCTTCAAAGAATTTCATTCTCTGTTCTTCAGGGAACTTATGAACAAATTTCACTATAACCTGTCCGTCGGAAGCTGAGCCGCTGCCGCCGTCTTTACCACCGCCGCCGCACGCTGTCAGCATACCTGCACATAAAACGCCGCCCAATGCCAAAGCTGCTGCCTTTTTAATCAAATGTTTTTTCATTATAAAATCCTCCTCACTTTTTTGCCCCGATGACTTTTTAATATTCAAGACGTCTGTAGTAACGTCTGATATCCAGTGTATGTTTTCTCACTTCTGCAAGATTATTGTATGCTCTTGTATAAATGTGCCATAACATCACCGGTGATAACATCCAACGGAATTCATCACTAATCCCCGGATACTCATAATTCTTTGTATCAAATACAAACAGCTGATTTGTATGCTTCTTTGCAAAATTAATGACACGCTCATCCAAAGGACGTGTCGGTCCCTCGCCCATACCGACAGCCACAAGTACATTTTTCTCAACAAGCTCAATTGTTCCGTGGAAAAACTCTGCCGAGTTAATTGATTTTGTGCGGAGCCACTGACATTCCTCAAGAATGCACATTGCCATTGAATAAGTCGGTCCCCATGTCATACCCGAACCTGCCCAAATCTGATACTCCTTGTCTTTTTCCTCGAACATTGCCGCGTACTGTTTTCCATAATCATCAGCTGCTTTTCCGACAGCAACTAAAACATTGCCTAAATTTTTAAGCTCATCTGCAAATTTCGGATAGCCGTCAAACTCGCCTCTGTTATACATAATCTTTCCGACAATAAACATTGAGCATAGGTCATTCGGCTGTGCCTCCCCGTAAGTCACCGAATAATCAGCCACTGCTGCAAGCGGTGAATTTGCCGCACCGCAAATGGCAATTGTTGTCACATTTCTTTCGGCAAGCCATTTAGCCACGGCAACAGTTTCTTTCGTATCTCCGGATTTTGATGTGAGAATCGCAAGCGTCCTCTCTGTCACCATCGGATTGCCTGTACACATAAGCTCTGCCGGAATTTCTGTAAACACCGGAAGCTTTGACATTGTTTTCATCATATAGCAATATGGCTCAAGACCTGCCAGTGAACCGCCTGCCGATGTAAACAACAGATTATCAAAGCCTTTTTCGCAAACCTGATCTGCAATTGCTTCAAATTCCGGACGTAATGCATAGAGTGCGTCTGCGTTTTTAATAATTTCCTGCTCGTTAAATGCAACCATAATTTTACCTCCTCTTTTGCGGCATATTCCGCACTTGTATTATGTTGTCTTATGTTGTTATTATATTTCATATTTCCTCTATAGTAAATTGACAATTCCTACAAATTTTACATTCTATTTTTAGCTATATTTAACAATCAATATCTATTTTTCTTTTTATACTTTTATTCATAGACAAATTTTATCAGACATTATATAATGATATATATGTATTTATGTTAAATTATCGGCTGTTTTCAAATCATATATGAAGGAGGGAGATTTATGGCATCTGTAATTAATCCGAACAGCGCTGTGCCGCTTTATAAACAGATTGCAAATATTATTGCACAAGATATCAAAAATGGAAAATACAGCTACGGCGACCGTCTGCCTTCTGAGCTGACGCTTAAAGACGTGTTCGGCGTCAGCCGCATTACTGTACGTGCAGCCATTGCCGAACTTATTGACGAAGGGCTTTTAGTCCGCTCTCAAGGTAAGGGTACTTTTATTGCACAGCCTAAAGCTGTCATGCCTGCCACTGATCATCCCGGCTTTACTCAGTCGTGCCTTCTTGCCGGACGTACGCCGTCAACAAAGCTTTTAACCATTGATTATACTTATCCGTCCCCGACAGAATGTCAATTTCTCAATCTTTCCGAGAACGATAAGATTATTGTCTCCAAGCGGCTGCGCTTTATTGAAAGTTATCCGACTGTAATTGAGACGAATCATTATATTACAGACTTGAATTTTTTATTTAACGAGGATTTAAACGGCTCACTCTTTAAAATACTTGCAAAGCACAATATTTACGTTACCCAAAGCCATAGAACATTAGAAATATGTACAGCCACAAGAGCTGAGGCTGATATGCTTGAAATTAAGACAAATACACCGCTGCTGCTATTTAAGGATAAACAACTTGATCAAAACGGACGTCCAATTTTTATATCAAAGCAGCTCTATACAACAGAACGCATGGCATTTTATCTTTAAAATGCAGCAGCGGCAGACATTCCGCTATATGTCTGCCGCTGTTTTATATCCCGCTCATTTTCATTCCTCACACAATCCACCCCGTAAGCACGAAGCTTGCCGCGATGCCTGCCGCTGTGGCGACGAGCGCGCCTGCAAGTGTCCATCTTGTTTTTGTCACCTTTGCCGTGAGAAAATAGACGGACATTGTATAGAAAATTGTCTCGGTACTTGAATG
>SAMEA3387468__coassemble_3015_pt1 | contig 10453 bp, 8 predicted proteins | sample SAMEA3387468__metabat2_low_PE_040 | metagenome-assembled genome bin SAMEA3387468 (sample SAMEA3387468) | Felis catus | biome: Faeces | place: United Kingdom | collected 2012 | reverse complement strand
GAGCTGTTGTTTTTGTGTTCTGACTGGAAGCCATGAATATTCCTCCTACTAACTTTGATTGCTGTCACCAAAAACATCGGTGTACAAAGGCATCCTCACCTCCTGTACACCGATGCTGTTATTTATTAAAAAAGAAATAAGCGATAATCGAAATAATACCGATGATTGCACAGTAATAAGCAAAATACTGATATCTGCTCTTTTTCACAATATTTATCATCACTTTAATGCATATATAACCAACAACTGCCGCCACAAGCATACCTACGATATAACTTGCGATCAGCGTTGCTGAAACCGGCTGTCCGATGATGCCGCCGATTTCGAGAAGATTGGCGCCGACGATTGCCGGTACCGATGCCAAAAATGAATACCGCACAGCAAAGCTTCTGTCCATACCTAAGAAAAGGCAGGCTGCAATTGTTGAACCTGACCGTGAAATTCCCGGCAAAGTTGCAATACCCTGGGCAATACCAATCACTGCCGCATTACCGTAGGTTGCCGCCTTCACTTTCTTTTTGCCGCCGGGACGCCCGTCCACAAGCAGAAGAATAATTGCAGTCACAACGAGACAGATTCCCGGAATAACAAGTACTGAGCTTGCTGCATTAATAACACCCTTCAGAGCAAATCCGATGATTGCTGTCGGTATACTTGTCACGATAATAAGCAGTGCAAATTTTCTATATGCATTATTGACAAGGCGGCGTCTTTTAAACGGACGATGCTGTACTTTGCACATCACCCACTGCCATGCATAAAGACAGGCATCGCCGATAAGTCCAAGGCCGTGAACAACAAGGTTCTTTACATCCTTCCAAAAAACAAGGCATACTGCCGCCAGCGTGCCGAGATGCAAAAGTGCCTCAAACAAAACGCCCGTATCTGCTTTAAGCCCAAAAATATGCTGAAATATTGCCAAATGACCTGAACTGCTGACCGGAAGAAATTCCGTCAGCCCCTGGATAATCCCCATAAAAATTGCATATAAAAAATCCATCTTTTTCTAATGCCCTAAAGGCTTTCCTCCTATGTGTGTATCAAAGACCGCACAGTCGCTGACTTTATTATCCTTATATTACACTATTTTTCCATCTTTGTCAAAATCAGATTCGCAATTATCAATCATTTCATTTAATTTTTTCAGTGCCTCGCAAATTCCGCCGACCGCGTCAATAATCCCCTCTCTGACCGCTTCGCTGCCGTCCAAAACAGTGCCGACATCTTTTGCAAGCTTACTCGTATCGAGCATGAGCATCTTAAGCCTTTCCTTTTCTATCGAAGAATTGGCGACAATAAAATTTAAAATTCTTTCCTGAATCCTTTCAAAATATTCATACGTCTGGGCAACACCGATAATCATGCCATTCATACGCACCGGATGGACAATCATTGTGCCGCTCGGAACAATAAAAGAATAATCTGATGACACAGCCAGCGGCACTCCGATAGAGTGGCTTCCGCCTAAAACCAAAGATACCGTCGGCTTACTTAGCGAGGCAATCATTTCTGCAATCGCAAGACCGGCCTCCACATCACCGCCGACGGTATTTAAAAGAATCAGAACACCATCAATATCACTGCTGTCTTCCACTGCGGCGAGCATCGGCAATATATGCTCATATTTTGTTGTTTTCGTATTTGAAGGCGCCGCCTCATGCCCCTCAATTTCCCCGATAATACTCAAAAGATAAATCCGGTGGCTTTCATCATTTTTGTCAAGAATCAGCTGTCCGCTCTCTCTGACCTGTTTTTCATCCTGCTGCTTTTCTTCATTTTCCATAGCTGTCTCCTTTTCATTTTCCTTTGATAAACAGTATGGATGATGTATATAAAAATATTCAGGTGCATACATCACTGTATACACCTGAATCACTCATTTTATTATTGAATTGTCTCAGCATTTTCAGCTGTTTCACTTTCTATTGTTTCGGCAGCTTCTTCGCTTTCTGAACTTTCCATTGTTTCAGCAGTTTCTTCACTTTCTGAACTTTCTGAACTTTCTAAGCTTTCCGTCTCTGCTGTCTCGCTCACAGTCTCATCATCCAGTGAAAAAGCAGCAGCCTCCGGAAGACTCTCTGCAAGTCTTGTAATATACACTGTATAGACAGATTCATCGCCGGAAAGTGCTTTAACACTAATTGTTGCTTTATTTTCGCCAATCACAAGTGTTTCCGGAATATCTGCTGTCACAACAGCATTTTCATCTGAAGGTACAGCGCTCAAAACAACATTTTCTGTCTCCACACCGACCGTCATATGATATTCATAAACTTCCGGCGAAAAGCTTTCATCAAACTCGCCCGGATAAACAAGTAGCTCACTTAATGCGCTGTCTGAAGACACCTGTTGATTTGTGTCAACTGAAATGCTGACCGGTGAGGACGCCGCGTCTATCAGGCGGGCTGAACCGTACTCCTGAACAATCGTCTCGCCAAGCGTCACATCGCTCTCACCGACTTCCAAGGCCTTAAAGGTCAGCTCATAACTGGCCGTTTTAGTCCCTTCTTCAAACGTATCAATAATGTGAATTGTCCCTGAGGCGCCGGCCACGGCGTCATCCTCACAGGATACAAATTCAAGGACTTCCGGATTATAGGTAATAAGGCTGTCAAGCGACTGAACCGTAACGTCGCCCGACACCTCAATTGTCATATTAAATGTTTCTTCTTTCTCCACAACCGGCGCAGAAGCGGCAATATTAATATTGACCGAATCAGCCGACGAGGTCATCTTAAAACCGAGCGTACCGATAAGCACTGCACCGATTGTACCTAATGCGATTCCTATTTTTTTATTCATCCCGCGCTCCTCCTGTACTATTTGCGGATAACATTAATTGTATAGCTTCTTGACTGGCCATTGCCTGCCGTACATGTTACAGTAATCTTATTCTGTCCCTGCTTTAAGCTGTATGTACCTGTGCCTGAAACGCCCTTTGCATACTTGCTGACAGGTGACGCACTGACTGTAATTTTAGAAACATTACTGCCGACAATGACACTATATTCCGTCTTATCATATCTGAAAGATGGCGTCAGTGCCACACCGCCGCTGTTTAACTGCAGCGATTTCAGATAATTATTCGGATTGCCCGCATGTGCCGGACGCGCACACGGTGCAGACGGCATATTGTTGTACACCGGAATATAGAAAACAAACTTACTGTCTAAAACACCCAGCTTATTATATGTATTATAGACGCTGGAGGCAGTGCTTGAAGCACCGTGGACAGCTGTCATATACTGATTTCTGTAAAGCTTATCCTTGTATACGACATTAAACTTTTGTGTATAGTTTGTATTCTGACCGACATTGATAAAATAATTTGCAATATATTTTGCACCGCCGACAATAGATTTATACCTTGTATTCCACGGCAGATAGAAATTCGGATCATTCTTTGCCGCAAAATTCAGACCGTTTAATACAGCGTCCGCACCATCGCTGGCGCCGATATTAAAGAAGTTATAATAACCCGGTTTCTTATAATATGTACCTGAGCTTGAATTGCTGCCGTTGACGCCAAGTTCCAGACGCGCCTTTGATGCAAGATAATACGGGCTGGCACCTGCAATCTTTCCGGCTTCCATAAATGTATCGGCATAGCTTCTTGTCGATGTTATCCCTGTAGACGGATCCTTTTCAGTATAGCTGCCTTTCATAAAGGTGCCGTTTAAAATATTTTGTACCCCTTGTTTTGTATGCGCTGAATCATATGCCAGCGATTCAAAAGAGAAAATATACCGCTCATCAAGGAAGTTTCTCGGATCCATATAATATTTAATCAAATCCGGTGATGCCGAATACCAGTTAGAGCCGTCACACACTGTAAACTTATCTGTACTCCAGTCATAAGCACCGGAAGCCGTGGACAAATCTGCAAAGTTTGTATTGGCATTAATTGATGTCTGTGTTGTATTAATACGGAATACACTTTCTTCTTTAATGACTGTATTCCAGTCAAGACCTGTGTTTACAGGCTTAAATACCCATTCCGGATATTTCTTGTGAAGGCTTCTTAATGCACTCTTATAGCTTTCAGGGAAAGCTGCGATCATTGACTCAAAATCACCGGAAGTCTCTGAATCTGAACCGCCGTTATTTGAACCGTTGTTATTGTCCGAGCCGCCGGCATTACCTGTCACTGTAATATATTGGGCACTGACATAGCCTGTCACTGTTCTTCCGCCGACTGTTGCCTCAACCTTATACCAGCCGTTTGTTTCTGATAAAATTGTCACTGCTGCACCGGCATAAAGACTTCCAATGACGGATGATGATGTCGATGGGCCTGAGCGGAAATTCAGAACTGCGGTATTCACTTTACCTGTCTTCTTCTCTGTATTTCCGTTATTGTCCGAGCCGCCGTTATTTCCCGAACCATTATTATTGTCTGAGCCGCCGGATGGCGCATCGCCTGTAATCGTCACATACTGGGCAGCCACATAACCCGAATAAGATTTTCCGCCGACTGTTGTCTTAATTTTATACCAGCCATTTGCGGAAGATTGTATCGTCACCTTTGTTCCCGAATAAAGACAGGTCACAATTGATGAATTTGTTGTTGCTTTTGAGCGCACATTCAATGCAGATACATTGACAACACCAATCTTATTTTTAATTGATGTATTGCTGTCATTGCCGCCTGAATTGCTGCCGTCAGATTTTTTTGTAATATACGGAAGTGAAACATAACCGGTCCGGCCATTAAAAATAACTTTATACCAGCCGTTGTTTTCAGATAAAATTGTCACTTCCGTTCCTTTACTGATACAATCAATTCTTGTATAGGAAGTTCCCGGACCCGAACGCACATTCAGCGCAGCCGTATTCACAACGCCCTGATCACCGCCGGCTGATGAACCGTTATTGCCTGAGCCTGAATTGTCTGAACCTGAATTATCCGAACTGCCGCCGGTTCTTGTCACATATTCGGCAAACATATAGCCGTCTCTTGCTGCACCGCCGATTTTAACGGACACTTTGTACCAGTCACCGAGTCTTTCTTTAATCGTCACTTTCGTACCGCTGTTGACAGAACCGATCACAGGCGACGATGTCGATGGGCCTGAACGGACATTCAGACCATTGACATTAACGACGCCGCTGCCGCTGGCCGATGTTCCTGTGCTGCCGCCATCCTTCGTAATATAATCCGAATGTACATAGCCGCTTTTGGATCTTCCGCCCACATTCACTTTCACCTTATACCAGTCGCCGCTTGTTCCTGTAATCGTCACGGATGTACCCTTATATAAAACACCGATGATTCCCGTCGATGTGGACGCTCCGCTTCTTAAATTCAGCGCCGAGGTATTGACTTTTCCTGTGGATGCAGCCATAACTGACGGCATACTTAAAGCTGACAGCTCAGACACCATAAGCACCGTCATCAATCCGGCTGCCACAAGCCTTTTTATCTGTTTTTTCATACTTCCTCCACTTCTCACGCATAATTATTACGAGATTATTACATAAACTTGTATTAATTATGTCATAAATCCATTGTTTTTTCAAGAGCAATTATTCACAATTCTTTAACAAATTGTCAGAAAAAGACCGGAAACCTTTATTTTTTTAAGGTTCCCGGCCTTTTTTAATCTTCTTCAATGATAATTTTACTGATTTTCGGAGGGTTCACCGGCTTATGCCACGTTTCAGGACCAAATGTCTCTGTTTCTGCAATCTTATCAAGCACATCAAATCCCGAAAGCATCTGTCCGAAAGCCGCGTAGCGTCCGTCAAGCTTTTGGGCATCCTTATGGACTACAAAAAACTGTGTTCCCGCAGTATCATAACCGTCATCTCTTGCCATTGAAATCGCACCGCGCTGATGTCTGATCGGATTTTCGATACCGTTTTCATAAAATTCTCCTTTTATATGCCAGTCACTGTCTGTCATAATATCATTATCAGGCGATCCCGACTGAATCACATAATCTTTAACAATACGGCACCATAAAAGTCCGTCATAAAAACCGCGCTTTGCCGTATTACAGAAATTCTTCACGGTCAGCGGTGCCGCGTCGGGATACAGTTCAAATACCATATCTCCGATACCTTCTGTCTGAATGATACATCGCATCTGAAATTTTCTCCTTATTTTGCCACTGTCGCATTTTTAAAATAAAGATTGCCGTTTGACGCCATATAGGCACCCTGAACATAATCCTTCATTAAGTAATTATTATTCTTGTAATAAAGGTTAATGAACGGATATTCTTCCATCGCGATATCCTGCGCCTGAAGTAAAATCTCGGCACACTTTGAAGCGTCTGTTTCTGCCTCCGCCTTCTTTACGAGCGCATCATACTCACTATTACTGTAGAAACCAAGGTTATTGGCATCATCTGTCACAAGCAGCGGCATAAAGCTCATCGGGTGTGTGTAATCTGCTGTCCAGCCCATTGCACATACATCGTAATTGCCATTTAATACATCTTCATAAAATACAGCCCACTCTGCTGAATTTACTTCAACATCAATACCTAAATTTGTCTCTAACATCTCAGCAATGGCTTCTGCCGTTTTCTTTACAGTATCATCTGAATAATAAGAAAGATGCAATGTCGGGAAGCCTTCACCGTCTGGATAGCCTGCCTCTGCAAGCGCTGCCTTTGCAGCCTCCACATCTGCTGTCGCACTTAAACCTCTTGTACTAACGCCGTCCATCATATCCTTACCGTCAACTGTATAGCCCGGTGCAAGGAAATTATAAGCCGGTGTGGCATCAATCTGAATGACGTTTTTAATAATGGCCTCTCTGTCAACTGCAAGATTTAATGCTTTTCTGACGAGCGGATTATTATACGGCTCTTTTTCGCAGTTGATATTGTAGTAAACCGTACCGTAACTTGGCACAGAATTAACGCCGGCATCTTCTGCCTTTAATCTTGCAAAATCTGAAGACGGAATATTTCTTATACCGTCAACCTCACCGGACTCATATGCAGTCAGGGCTGTAGAATTGTCAAGAATATAGCGCAGTGTGATTTTATCCATTTTTACATTATCGGCATCCCAATAATTTTCATTTTTCTCAAGCACATACTTCTCACCTGTGCTGATTTCTGTAATTTTAAAAGGACCGTTACATACATAAGTTTCCGGTTTTGTTGTCCACTTATCACCGTTTGCCTCGACAGTTGCCTTCTGCACCGGATCAAATACCCACATTGTCAGTAAGTCAATAAAGAAGGCCGTCGGCTGCTTTAATGTAATTTCAAGTGTCTGTGCATCAACAGCTTTTACACCTAAGGCTTCTGCATCTGCCTTGCCCGCATAAAACTCATCTGCATTTTTAATATAGCTTTTTACAATATCAACATACTGGCCTCCGGTTGCCGGTGTCAGTACACGCTGGATGGCATAAACAAAATCTTCGGCTGTCAGATCAGAACCGTCGCTCCATTTAAGACCATCTCTTAAGTGGAATGTATATACAGTGCCGTCCTCGCTGATTTCCCAGTCTTCGGCTGCACCGCCGACAACCTCACCGGCCTCATTGTATGTCACAAGACCTTCAAAGCAATTGCCCAAAAATACAGAAGAAAACGAATTGTTTGTAATACCCGGATCAATATTATCCTGAACATTGCCTAAAACAAACGTTATTTCCTGTGCACCTGTCGCTTCTTTTGTCTCCGATGCCTGCCCTTCTGTGTCTGTACTATCTGCCGGCAGTGTTTCCGGAAACTTCTCCGGCGTGTCTGTTTTACCACAGCCTGCTAAAAGGAATGTCAGGCACATACCGATTGCCGCAATTCTCATCCATTTGCTCTTTTTCATTTTACATACGCCCTTTCTTTTTTCAAATTTCTTTTTTTAATTTCTTTTTAATATTAATTTTTTTAACACACTCCGATTTATACAATATGGCAGGCAACCCTATGACCCGGTGCCACTTCCCTTAATTCCGGCGCCGTCTCGGCACACTGCGGTGTTGCATAAGGACACCTTGTATGGAAACGGCATCCTGCCGGCGGATGAATCGGGCTTGGAATATCACCTTCTATACTGCTCTTTTCTTTGACTTTAGCCATCTTCGGATCAGCTACCGGCACGCTTCCTAAAAGTCCTTTTGTATACGGATGCAGCGGATGACTGTAAATTTCATTGGCCTCACTCATCTCTACAAGCTGTCCGAGATACATGACACCGATATCGTCCGATACATAACGGACCATTGATAAATCATGTGCAATAAATAAGTAAGAGAGCTCTTTTTCCTGCTGATAATCTCTCAAAAGGTTAATCACCTGTGCCTGAATGGACACATCAAGCGCCGAAATCGGTTCGTCGCACACAACAAGCTTCGGCTGAAGAATAAGCGCTCTTGCAATACCGATGCGCTGGCGCTGTCCGCCGGAAAATTCATGGGCATACCGGTTTGCATGTTCCTTACTCAGCCCCATACGTTCAAGCATCGGAAAAACAAATGCGTCGGCTTCCGACTTTTTCTTAATGATTTTATGAGCCACAAGCGGTTCCGCAATAATATCCCGCACTGTCATACGGGCATTCAAAGACGCATACGGATCCTGAAAAATCATCTGCATCTTCTTTCTGACCGGTTTTAGTGCCTTCTGATTCAAATTTGTAATATCTTCACCGTCCACAATAATTTTTCCTGCCGTCGGCTCATAAAGGCGGAGAATCGTCCGTGCACAGCTTGACTTTCCGCAGCCCGACTCACCGACAAGTCCGAGTGTTTTCCCTTTTTCCAGTTTGAAGGACACATGATCGACAGCATGGACAACCTGTTTCTTTCCCACTTTAAAATGCTTTGTCAGTCCGTCAACTTCAAGTATTACATTGTCTCCCACAAAGCCACCTCCTATCCTGCAAACGGATTATTTTCACGCGGCGCTTCTTTATCAAGCAGCCAGCATCTCGACTTGTGACCGTCGGATATATCCGTAAATTCCGGCAATGAAGCCGCACATATATTTCTCGCATAAGCACACCGCGGTGCGAACGGACATCCCTTTGGCGGATTTGTCATATCCGGCGGAGAGCCCGGAATCGACACAAGCCGTTCGTTCTTATCCTGATTAAGCTTCGGTATTGACGCCAAAAGTCCCAATGTATACGGATGTTTTGGATTTTCAAAAATATCTTCAATCGATGCAGTCTCCATCACAAGACCGCCATACATAACAACAACTCTGTCACAAAGCTCCGCCACAACACCGAGGTCGTGCGTAATAAACATGATGCTCGTGCCAAATTCATGCTGCATACGCCGCATCTGCTTCAATATCTGATCCTGTATTGTCACATCAAGCGCCGTTGTCGGCTCATCGGCAATAAGAAGCTTCGGCCGGTTGGCAAAAGCCATCGCAATCATCACTCTCTGGCGCATACCGCCGGAAAATTCATGTGGAAAAGCATCGTATCTTTTTTCAGGTTCAGGAATACGGACCATCTCAAAAAGCTTCAGCACTTCCTTTTTAATTTCATCTTTTTTCTTTTCCGGATGATGAATCTGTATCATCTCACCGACCTGTTTTCCGACAGTAATCAGCGGATTTAATGAAGACATCGGATCCTGAAAAATCATTGCAATTTCCTCACCCCGGATTTTTTGCATTTTCTTTTTATTAAAACCGACAAGATCCTCACCCTCGAAGAAAATATGTCCTTCTTTAATTTTTGCAGTGTCCGCCAAAAGCTTTAAAATTGACATTGAAGTAACACTTTTCCCGCTGCCGGACTCTCCGACAATACCGAGTATCTCACCTTTATGTACATCAAAGCTTACGCCTCTGACCGCCTGCACCTCACCGTTTCCGGTAAAAAATGATGTTTTTAAATTTTCTATTTTTAATAAAGCAGGTTCCATAAGCATTCTCCTATTTTTTAAGTTTCGGATCTAAGGCATCTCTTAATCCGTCGCCGACAAAATTAAAAGCAAACATGATCACACAAATCACAAGCGCCGGTATAAAAAGCTGGTACGGACACGTTTTAAGCGCCTCCATCGCATCGTTGCACATCGTTCCCAGACTTGCAAGCGGCGGCTTAATACCGATACCCAAATAGCTTAAAAATGCCTCCATAAAAATCGCCGACGGTATGAGCATCGTCACCGTCACAAGAATCGAACCGAGCGCATTCGGAATTAAATGCCGCATTAATATATGCCCGGTCGACGTTCCGATAGACTTTGCAGCCATGACAAATTCCTGATTTTTAAGACTTAATACCTGTCCTCTCACAACTCTTGCCATATCCACCCAGTAGACGCTGCCGATGGCAATAATAATACTTTGAAGACCGTCACCGAGAAATACCATAATTAAAATGACATAAAGGACAAGCGGTATTGTACTTATAATATCGACAACACGCATCATCACAGTATCCACAGTACCGCCGATATAACCGGATATGCCGCCGTATAAAACGCCGATCACCATATTGACAGCAGCTGCAATAAAGGCAACCA
>SAMEA3387468__coassemble_3004_pt1 | contig 10501 bp, 7 predicted proteins | sample SAMEA3387468__metabat2_low_PE_040 | metagenome-assembled genome bin SAMEA3387468 (sample SAMEA3387468) | Felis catus | biome: Faeces | place: United Kingdom | collected 2012 | reverse complement strand
CATCCCACCGTCCTGCGACGATTTCTGCCACATCGTATGTCGTTTCATATTTTTTATATAAATCATAATATCCCGCAAAATCCTTTGCAATGACCGGATGCTGCAGATACTGAACAATTAAATCTTCGTCAACCGTCGTATTTAATGTTTCACATGCTTTAATCATATCTGACAAATCTTCCCAGCCTCTTGCTGTCACGAAACGTTTTCCGTCCACCGTCGTCTCAATACGGTAGAAGTTTTCTTTCTTTATTTCAAGATAAGTCATAATGGCGCCGTGGATGTTTTTGCTGTAACCGTAAGACTTCCACACATCAAAATCCTCAGTCACATCAATCTTTTTCACACGGTCAAGCGTCACAATGTCAAAATCGCGGACGGATTTGTTATACTGCGGCGGATTGCCTGCGGCAACAATGATCCAGCCTGACGGTATTTTGTGATTTCCAAACGACTTTCCCTGAAGAAACTGAAGCATCATCGGCGCCAGTGTCTCAGAAACACAGTTAATTTCATCAATAAATAAAATACCCTCTTTAATGCCTGTTGCCTCAATTTTTTCATAAACAGATGCGACAATCTCACTCATTGTATATTCGGTCATGGCATAATCTTTGCCGCCGAAATTTTTGTGAACGATATAAGGCAGACCGATAGCACTCTGTCTTGTATGATGTGTAATTGTATAAGCCACAAGACCGATGCCGCACTCTCTTGCCACCTGCTCCATAATGGCAGTTTTTCCGATGCCCGGCGGTCCCATTAAAAGAATGGGGCGCTGACGGATGGCAGGAATCTTGTACTCTCCCATATCATCTTTTAATAAATAAGCCGTTATTGTATTTTTAATTGTATCCTTAGCCTGTTGGATATTCATCTAAAATTCCTCCAAATCTATAACAACTTTAATTGCCCACGGCGGCAGTTTTGCTTCTGCGGCGGCATCTTCAGTCATGACAAAAGCCGCCTCGTAAGCCGGGGGCGCCGCCGGAAATTGACCGCAGCCATCGGTCAGATAAATCATGCCCTTAAGATTGTTTAGCTCACCCGATGTTATCATGTTGTCAATATAGGCAAAAGCCGGACGAAAGTCCGTACCGCCGCCGCCCCGGATGATTACGTCTGCCATATAGTTTTCCAACATTTCCGGCGATGTGATTTTGACATCAGAAATCACGGAAATATCACATTGTAATATATGAATGTTGACTTTTTTAAAGAAGCTTTCGCTGTCCTTTAAAATACTGTAGGCTTCTTCAAGAAATTTAAGGACGGCTTCCTTCGGACATGATTCAGATGTGTCAATAACAATGACAAATTCTTCTGTTTTTTTAACTTCCTTATATTCAAGCGGCTCAATCAGCGGCATATTTTCATAGCGCGACAGACCATACGTATAAAAAATGTAATCAAAGGCGTCATCATCCGTTTTGATTTCTTCCCGCATGACAGCAAATTTTCTTAAAAATTCTCTTAAATCTGTCTTTTCACGATGACTGACAGAAAGCTGATATAAAAGCTCTCCGGCCTCGTCGCCATACTGCTTCATGATTGTTTCCATGCCGGTCTGAACCTGACGGCTGATTTTATCCCATGACTGGCTGTCCTCGTTACGCTGTTTTTCCTCCTGCTCATCATCTTCATCATCATTTTTGCTTTCCCAAAATTGATGATCGTCAACAATAAAAGCTTCTTTAAGCATATCGAACTGTTTCGGGGAAATCGGCGTATTCCATAAAACCCTGTAAATGCTTTCGGCATTGAGGACTCGGATTTCTTTTTTTAATTCTTTATAGACGGCCGCACGAAAATCCGGCGTCACGCCTGCCACCGCCTTTGAAGACATTCCGTCAATCAGTGAGGCGACTGCGATATCGCAGGATAACGACCAGTAGTCCTCATTCCGCCCGTTTCTGAAATAGGCGTGGCCGAACAGACCGTGAAGAATCATGTGCATATAAGCTCTGTTGACTAAAATTTCATCATCTCGGAATAAGTCAATAAGATGTCTCGGATTATATAAGATTTTCATGCCGTCCACGCCGATTGTTTTTGTAGACAGGTTCATCTCATAACCAAGCATACTTAAGGCAATGTCCATAAACCGCATCGATACATAAATTTCATTGCGTGAATGGGAAAGAATCGCCGCTCCCGCCTGTTCGAGCTGTTGTTTTACATTATTCATAACGTCCCCCTACAATTCAAAATAATCTTCATCCGGGGTGAAATGCTTCATTTTATAATCCATTAAAAAGCTGACAAATTCCGTCTCCTTTGCATCCCTTGCCAAGAGAATCCACCGGTCGGACGTTTCTTTATCCAAAAGAAAACCGGCACTTTTTTCAAGTGACTGCGTATCATGATGATTTAAAAACCATTCAAAAACATTGTCCTTGTGCGCTTTTAAATAGTCGATATAAGTCTGCCGATGTTCGTTTAAAAGCATATAAGGATAAAGTACCCGCCCTAAGGCAATCCGCATCGCCGTTTTCGGCCAGTCTTCACGAACAGCCGCATTAAATACGCTGTCATATTTGTGATAATCAACACCGTTGTCGCTGATACATTCTCTGTAAACATTGCCGGAACCGTGGTATACCCAGTCAAACTGGCGCGCCTCCACCTGAATAATACAATCATATTCAAATTCAGTAAAAATAAGCTTCGTCAAAAGCTCCCCGGCCGCATTGTGCATATCAAGTTCAATTTCATTGGACGAATCGTCAATAAGGGCGCCGATAACAAGCTTCTGCCCCTCGTCGGCATAAATGTTGACAAGCTTTAATTCACTGCAGTTTTTAAAGGCGCCATAGCCCATTGTCTTAAGATGCGAAAAAAGGTCGGTTTCTTTTAAAGCGTGGCAGTTGTAAAACGCATAATCGCCGATACTTATAAGCGCCTTTGGCATTTTTACATATTCAAGACTCCGGCATTCCGCAAAAGCGTAAGCCGCAATGGTATTCACCGTATCCGGCAGCGTTATTTTCTTACACTGCTTTTGGCCGTAAAAAGCCCGCTCGCCGATGGCTGTCACCGGGCAGCCATCAAGCATTTCAGGCACAAATATGTATTCTTCTGTACTGGTACTTCCCGTAATGACAGCCCCGCCATTTTCAAAATGATATTCAAACAACTTTTATCTCCTTATTTCACTTCAATAAGCTCGTAAGCACAAGTGCCGATACCGAGTTTTTGTGCATGTTCCACACATGAGTGCCAGTTTGTCTCCGGCGTCACATCTGTAAAATGGTCGTGGTGTACGTGTTCTCTCTCATCAAGAAGACTTCCCGGATTAATCGGCTGACGGTTGACTGCGTCGGCACATGCCACGTCAAGTGCTACCGGATCAAAGGAAGCAAACATACCGACATCCGGCACAATCGGTAAATCATTTTCAGCATGGCAGTCACAGTACGGTGAAACATCAATGACAAGATTAATATGAAAATTTGGTCTGTCATGGACAACCGCACAAGCATATTCGGCAATCTTCTTATTTAAAATATCATAGCTTTCATCCTCACCGGCATGAATGGCATCAACCGGACATGCGCCGATACAGCGTCCGCAGCCAACGCACTTATGATGATCAATTTCGGCTTTCTTATCCGTCACTGTCACACCGTTATGGGCACATATTTTAACACAACTTCCGCAGCCGATACATTTTTTCTGATTCACAAGCGGTTTTCCTGCGCTGTGCATCTCCATTTTCCCGGCTCTTGAACCGCAGCCCATGCCAAGGTTTTTAAGAGCACCGCCAAATCCCGTCGCCTCATGGCCTTTAAAGTGATTCAGAGAAATAATAATATCCGCGTCCATCACAGCCTGTCCGATTTTTGCCTCTTTGACATACTCGCCGCCGCAAACAGGCACATAAGCTTCATCGGTACCTTTAAGGCCGTCGGCAATAATCACATGGCAGCCTGTCGAAAAAGGTGAGTAGCCATTTTCATAGGCAGAATCAATATGGTCGAGGGCATTCTTTCTTCCGCCCACATAAAGCGTATTACAATCGGTCAAAAATACTTTTCCGCCCAGTGATTTTACAACATCGGCAACTGCCTTCGCATAATTCGGTCTTAAATAAGCAATATTACCCGGCTCGCCGAAATGAATTTTAATCGCTGTATATTTATTCTTAAAATCTATGTTTTCAATGCCTGCCGCCCGGATAAGCTTCTGAAGCTTTACCGGCAGTCCTTCATTCATCTTTGTTCTCAAATTTGTAAAGTAAACTTTTGACTTTTCCATGATAACACTCCTTTGTTTTCTTTAAAAATTTTACGACTTATTATACATCTTCTTTAAAAGGTTTTCAAGCACTGACGCGACACCGTCGTCATCATTTGACGGCGCAGTCATATCCGCCGCCGCGATAAGCTTCGGACAGCTATTTTTCATCGCCGCGCCGATACCGCACTCTAAAATCATTTCCAAATCATTTTCAGCATCGCCAAAGGCAATCGTCTCCGACAGACGGACGCCAAGCAGCTCTGACAGCTGCGCTAAAGCCGAAGCCTTCGAACAACCGCCGGCGGCAACTTCAATATAATGCTCAACCGAGGACGTCACATAAATATCGTCCAGCTTTTCAAGACGGCCGCGGATGATTTTCTTTTGCACCGAATGATCAATAACAATATCCATCCCCTCAATGTGATTTTTGTGTTTCTTTATAAAGGCATCCATATCTTCCACAGGCTGTCGCGTCAGCCGGACGTAGTTTTCTGAAATATTGCCGTAGGCCGCCGGATTTTCACAGTAGGCCTTTGTGGCATAAGCCTGTCCGCAAACAAAAACCTCCACGGGATACGTATACTGACAAAATATATCATAGACGGCAGCCACAAGTGCCTCAGGCATATCTTTGCCGTAAATACGGCTGCCGTCACTGATTTTAAAAATACTCGTACCGTTGGATGTAATCACATACTCAATGGAATCAAGTTGTAAAAGTGCCTCAGGAAGCGCTGTAAACGCCCGCCCTGTGGCAATCACTGTATGAACCCCCGCCTCATGCGCCGACAAAAGCGCCCGCTTCGTCCGCTCTGTAAGACGCCCCGCCGAATCAAGCAGCGTCCCGTCAATATCCGAGGCAATCATCGAAATTCTATTTATATTCATTTTGTGCACCTCACTGTATTTTTCCCATATACTGAAAGTAAAGGAGGGATATGAAATGTTTAATTCATGCTGGTGGCTTATCTTGCTGCTTCTTTTTGAAAACGGCACAGGCTCAAACTGTGCCTGCCACAATCATTCAGACAGCTGCGGCTGCGGTATAAATCGTTCGGATCATTGTGGCTGCTCGCGCGAAACTGAAAATCGTGCATCCTGTGGCTGCGCCCGCGAAGCTGAAAACCGTAATTCATGCGGCTGCGCCCGCGACTGCTACACGAAGCAGGGTGAATACAACGCCAACGGCGGCTGCCGATAACCGCCTGATAAATCCGGCTGTCCGAAAAGGCAGCCGGAAATCATCTGCTTCCTTTACTTGCTTTTTATCAAAACATACGTTTTCATCATTATAGCATAAGTGGCACAAAGTCCAACCGCCGATATCATGCATGAAACTGCCATCGGAAAATAATCTGCAAGAAGGCCGTAGAACAACTGTCCCAGCGGTATCGAGATGACTGCACATAACTGAATCACAGATATTATTCTGCCAAGCATCGCCTCAGGAATATTCTTTTTTATAGTAATTGTTGATGCAATATTCATTATTGTAATGGCAGAAACAATCAGCATCATCAAGCCGGTAACAATATATAGGATTTTTGTGCCGATATGCGGTTTCAAGCACAGGATTGCCGACAAAAAGGCTAATAAAACACCTGAAAAAGCAGTTCCTCTCAAATTGGCCTTATCCTCGGCTTCGTCCTTTATAAACCACATGGCAGCAAACGGCGCAATCAGCCCCGCAACGCCAAGAGCGGCATTAAACATTGCCAGCATATCCGTTCCCGCTCCCATCGTAATTCTAAAATAATGCGGTATCGTCACAGAAAACAACGGATTGACAAAAAAATTAAAAAGCGAAGCAAAAAGGATTATGCCAAACATATATTTATGGTTCTTTAAACTATAAAAGGCTTCTTTGTAAATATTTACCGTTGCTTTGATCGAGAAGCCATGAGACTCTGAATCTTTATGCGAGTCAAAACGATATCCCCGCTTCGGCCGCAAAAACAGCGTCAGCAAAAATGCCATCGCTTCAATAGACAGTGTCACCGCCAGCACGCTTTCAAGTCCCAAAAGCCCATACGCAAATCCGGCAATCACCGGTGACAATATTTCAACGATTCCATCATCTAATGATGACATCTTGCTGGCCGCTGCAATTTGTTCGTCACTTACAATACAGACAAGCGCTTTTGATTCACAGGCAGAAATTAAAGTTTCACCAAATTCAAGACAAATCACCAGTACATAAATCAGCCAGATATTAAGCGGCAATACTGCGGCATGTATCACAAAAAAGCAAAACATCAGCCCTGTAAGCCCCAGCGTTCCAAGTCTTAAAATATGCAGGCAATTCTTAAAATCCGCCAAATACCCCGAAACCGGCGTTGCCAGTATCCGTGGGAAAATAATCACTGACAAAACCGTCGAAAAAACAACTGCCGAGCCTGTCATATCAAGCACATACACAGCTAACGCAAATTGTAAAACATTGGACGCCACGCGCAAAAAGGTCGTTGAACTCCAATACGCCAAAAAGCTCATATTTTTCAGCAAATTAAAATACATCATAAATCCTCCATTGATTTTCATAGTGATGCTTTAACCGCAAAAAACACCGTGAATAGACATGTTCATTCTGCCGGAGGTTTTTATTGTATGGAAAGCGAAGTTTTCCCATGTATAATAATAAATGCGCATAAGTCTGCTTCAGCATGACCTATGCGCATAAAAATACGATTAGCTTAACGTCCCAATCGGAGGCCACACCAATATCGTATCTTTATAAAGTCATTCCATGCAGAATCATAACGATACATAGTGTCACCTCCAATCTTAAATATTTACGGTTAATTACAATATGATTATATTATCACATTTTCTTTGTTTACACAATATCATTTCAGGGATAAATCCGAAAATGTCATCTTCCCATTTTTACGATAATTCCAGCTTTCCTGTATACAACTGATAATACGTACCTTTCTGCCTAATCAGGTCTTCATGATCACCGCGCTCGATAATACGTCCATGTTCAAGAACGATAATCGCATCACTGTTTCGTATTGTCGAAAGTCTGTGGGCAATAACAAAGACAGTGCGTCCTTTCATCAGGTTATCCATACCTTTCTGTACGATACTTTCTGTACGTGTGTCAATGCTTGATGTCGCTTCGTCTAAAATAAGTACAGGAGGATTAGCTACTGCCGCACGGGCAATGGCAAGAAGCTGTCTTTGCCCCTGTGATAATTCCTCACCGTCACCGCTTAACATTGTATCATAGCCTTTCGGAAGCCGGCGGATAAACTGATCTGCGTAGGCAAGACGGGCAGCCGCATAAACTTCTTCGTCCGTTGCATCAAGCTTTCCGTAGCGGATATTTTCCATAATTGTTCCTGTAAACAAGTGAGTATCCTGAAGAACAATACCGAGAGAACGTCTTAAATCCGCTTTTTTGATTTTATTAATATTGATACCGTCATAACGTATTTTTCCGTCCTGAACGTCATAAAATCGGTTAATAAGATTTGTAATCGTTGTCTTTCCGGCGCCTGTGGATCCGACAAAGGCAAGCTTCTGTCCCGGTTTTGCATAAAGCGTCAAATCGTGAAGTACCATTTTCTTATCTGTATAGCCAAACGTCATATCAAAGAAACGGACATCACCTTTAAGCTCTGTGTAGGTGACTGTACCATCTTCCTGATGGGGATGCTTCCACGCCCACATGCCTGTTCTTTCCTTACATTCTGTAATATTGCCGTCGGCATCTTTTCTTGCATTAACTAAAGTCACATAACCTTCATCAACCTCAGGTTCTTCATCTATCAGGTCAAAAATACGCTCTGCACCGGCAAGCGCCATAATAACCGCGTTGAACTGCTGGGCAATCTGCATAAATGGCTGGGTAAAGCTTTTTGTAAACTGCAGGTAGGAAGCCATGACGCCAAGTGTAATGCCTCCAACACCGGCAACCGATAAAAAACCGCCGAGTACTGCCGTTAAAACAAACTGAATATTTCCGATATTACCGATAATCGGTCCCATCATATTTGCAAATTTATTGGCATTTGCTGCACTCTCAAACAATTCTTCATTGAGTTTATCAAACTCGGCTTCGGATTTCTTTTCATGATTAAAAATTTTAATCACACGCTGGCCGTTCATACGTTCCTCAACAAAACCTGTCACCGCCGCAAGGCTCATCTGCTGCTTTAAGAAATATTTGCCGCTGCTGCCTCCGATTTTCCTTGAAACAAAAATCATCACGCCGACCATGATCACGGCAAGAATTGTTAAAATCGGACTTAATACAATCATTGAAATAAACGTCACAACGATTGTAAATGCCGACATCAGCATTTGCGGAATTGCCTGGCTGATCATCTGACGCAGTGTATCTGTATCATTCGTATACAGACTCATAATAGAGCCGTGCGTATTTTTATCAAAATAGCGTATCGGGAGTGTCTGCATATGCTCAAACATCTCATCACGGACTTTCTTTAAGACGCCCTGTCCGATATTGACCATCAAACGGTTATAGACAAAAGAAGCAATCACACCGAAAGCAAATATCACAGCAAGTACCAAAAGCGCTCTGTAAAGCTCAGTATAATTCGGATTTGTCTGTCCAATGAGCGGCACAATAAAGTCATCCAGCAAAAATTTCATCGAAAGAGACACAGAAATTGATGCCGCCGCACAAATAAGAATGCTGATAACAACAATGATAAACTGTACTTTATAGACGCCTGTAACATAAGAAAGGAGGCGTCTGGCTGTTTTTTTATTTTGACTCGTTAATTTCGGCTTATTATTCATTGTCATCACCTCCGTTTGTCTGTGATTCATAAACTTCGCGGTAAATTGCATTTGTTTTCAATAATTCCTCCGAAGTGCCGATGCCATTGATTTCACCGTTATCAAGAACAATAATCATATCTGCATCTTCGATGGAAGAAATTCTCTGAGCAATAATAATTTTTGTCGTATTCGGAATTTCTTCTCTGAACGCTTTTCTTATAAGCGCATCGGTCTTTGTATCAACCGCACTTGTAGAATCATCCAAAATAAGAATCTTCGGCTTTTTCAGCAATGCTCTTGCAATACAAAGGCGCTGCTTCTGACCGCCGGAAACATTATTTCCGCCCTGGGCAATCATCGTCTCATAGCCTTCCGGAAACTCTCTGACAAAATGATCGGCCTGGGCAAGGCGGCAGACACGCTGCACTTCTTCATCACTTGCATTTTCATCGCCCCAGCGGATATTATCATAAATTGTTCCGGTAAAAAGCACATTTTTCTGCAGCACCATAGATACCTGATTTCTTAATGCCTCAAGATTATACTTGCGCACATCAATACCGCCGACAGTCACTGTACCTTCCGTGACATCATAAAGTCTAGGAATTAACTGGACAAGCGTCGATTTTGCACTGCCCGTACCGCCGAAAATACCGACCGTTTGTCCCGATTTAATATGAAGATTTGCATTTTTAAGAGATAATGTGCCATCCTTCCCGGCATAACTGAAACTGACATTTTCAAAACGGATATCGCCGTCTTTCACTTCTTTCACAGCATCCGGGGCATCGCTCATTTCAGGTTCTTCATTTAACACATCTAAAATTCGGTCTGTAGAAGCCTCTGCAATCATAATCATTACAAACACAAAAGTCACCATGTTCAAAGACATTAGTATCTGCATCGCATAAACAAGCACACTTGTCAGCTCGCCTGTTGCCATAGCGCCACCGACAATACTTTTACCGCCAATAAGCATCATGATAATGATGACGGTGTACATAAAAAACATCATGACCGGATTGTTCCATGCCACAATTTTCTCTGCTTTCGTAAAAAGTGTATACACATATTTTGAAATACCGTGGAATTTTTCAACTTCATGGTCTTCCCGCACGTAAGCCTTCACAACGCGCGCCGCATTGACATTTTCCTGTACTGTATTATTTAAAATATCATACTCATCAAATACTTTGACAAAATGCGGATGCGCCTTTTTGGCAATGAAAATAAGAAGTCCGCCAAGAAGCGGCACAACAATCAGGAAAAGCAAGGCAATTTTAGCATTAATGGCCAGTGTCATCAGCCACGATAAAACAATCATAATCGGCGCTCTCGCCAGAAGACGGATGCTCATCATATAAGCCATCTGTACGTTTGTAATATCTGTTGTCAGCCTTGTCACAAGTCCTGATGTTGAAAAGTTATCTATGTTTTTGAATGAAAAATTTTGTATTTTATAAAAAATATCATGTCTTAAATTTTTTGCATAACCGGCGGCAGCCAC
>SAMEA3387468__coassemble_2987_pt1 | contig 10617 bp, 7 predicted proteins | sample SAMEA3387468__metabat2_low_PE_040 | metagenome-assembled genome bin SAMEA3387468 (sample SAMEA3387468) | Felis catus | biome: Faeces | place: United Kingdom | collected 2012 | reverse complement strand
CTGATAGGAAATGTGTCGCTTTAATGCACATATTTTTAATTGTTTCTGTAATTTCACTGCAATAAACTTCCCGCATACAATCCCGGCCTCTCTTTTTTATCTTTATTAAATGCTCCGAACAAACCTGTCGTACACGGTTATTTTAGCACACAAAACCGACATTCGTATATAAAATTTTTGAGTTTTTATGATTTTACGACAAGAGCCATACTACAAATTTTTATTGCCCGTCAAGTAAACGTGATGGCTTTCACCTTGTCTTTCCCGTCAAAACAACTTATAATAAAATTATTACATACTGTCAGGGACAAAACTTTTGTCTCATTGATGCCGGATTGCTTAGCACGGCGTGCCCACGCAATCCGCAAAAGGAGTTGTTATGATAAAATTCAAATTAAAACGCTATGCCTGCAATGTGCTTTTTGCGGCAGGAACACTGATCCGATGGCTTCTCACCGCTGTTTTGACAGGCGTGATTGTCGGCGGCATATGCACCTTTTTTGCATTTGTTCTCCTGTCAGCCAATGATTTCAGAAAACTGCACCCGCTGATTATCGGATTTCTCCCTGTAGCCGGCCTCGTGATCGTGCTGCTCTACAAAAATTTTCAAAAAACAGACGACCTTGGAACCAATCTTATTATTTCATCCATAAGAACAAATACAGATATTCCTTTCAGAATGGCGCCGATGATTTTTATATCAACGACACTGACACAGCTTTTCGGAGGTTCTGCCGGCCGTGAAGGCGCTGCCATACAGCTTGGCGGCTGTCTTGCCAATAAGCTTGGGCGCATTTTTCATCTCAATGAAAATGACCAGCATATTATAATTATGTGCGGTATGAGCGCCGGCTTTTCAGCTCTTTTCGGAACGCCGATGGCGGCAGCTATTTTCTCACTTGAAGTTATCAGCGTTGGTATTATGCACTACTCTGCCCTTGTGCCCTGTGTGATTTCATCATTTACGGCACATTTTATTGCACTTTACTTTAAAATACCGCCGGAACATTTTCCTGTGCCTGATATTCCTGCAGTGACGGCAGCCGGTCTCGGAAAAATGATTTTATTCGGTGCCATTATTGGTGTCATCAGTATTCTTTTTTGTATGGGGCTTCACTATGCAGAAGTATTTTACAAGAAATTTTTAGATAACGCCTATTACCGCATCGCTGCCGGCGGACTGATTATTGTCGGTCTTTCCGCAGTCCTTCAGACAGAAGCCTATTTAGGCTCCGGCGTTTCAATGCTGACAGCCATTTTTGAAGAAGGTCACATTGTCGGTGCTGAAGCTTTCTTTCTTAAGATTGTTTTTACAACACTGACGATTGCCGCCGGATTTAAAGGCGGCGAAATCGTCCCGTCCTTTTGTATCGGAGGCGCCTTTGGCTGTGCCGCCGCTTCACTTTTGAACCTGCCTGTACCGCTTGTTGCCGCCTGCGGCATGGCCGGACTTTTCTGCGGCGTCACAAACTGTCCGATGACCTCACTGCTCATCTCCTTTGAGCTCTTTGGCTTTGAGGGCATGCCATACTATCTTATTACAGTTGCCGTCAGCTACATGCTCTCCGGCTACTATGGACTTTATCAGTCACAAAAAATTATGTATTCTAAATACCATACGCAGTATGTACACAAGCAGACACATCATTAAGGCAAAGACCAGCATCGAATATGACGAAAAAATAGTGTATCAAAAAAATTACGAAATAAAAAATCCGTCTGAAGCAATTGCCCCGGACGGATTTTTTATTTCTATTTATTCATTTTCAGAAGATGCTTCCACTTCTTCTTCAATTTCCTCGCGTACCTTTGTCATACCGGCAACTTTGATATCATCGTCCATATCAATCAGCTTCACGCCCGATGTAATACGTCCGAGCATTGAAATTGAATCGACAGACATACGGATAATAATGCCGCCTGTTGTAATAAGCATGATTTCCTGTCCTTCATTAACAGATTTCGCGCCGATAACATTACCTGTTTTTTCGGTAATCTTATAGCACTTCACACCCTTGCCGCCTCTGTGCTGAACGGCAAACTCACTGATATCTGTCCGTTTTCCGAGACCGTTTTCAGAAATAATCAAAAGTGCCTCACCCTGAATATCAAGCTGCATACCGACAATTTCATCGCCGTCATCAAGGTTCATACCGATAACGCCCATAGAAGTACGCCCTGTGCTTCTGACATCCCTCTCATTGAAACGGATACACTGACCGTATTTTGTCACAAGGAAAACATCATTTGTCTTATCCGTGCACTTCACTTCAATAAGCTCGTCGTCATCTCTTAACGTAATCGCTAAAAGTCCCGACTTTCTTATATTCTGATATTCCATGACAGATGTTTTCTTAACCATACCTTTTCTTGTCGCCATGAAAAGATACTTGTCCTCCTCATATTCCGCAAGCGGAATCATTGCCGTAATCTTTTCACCCGGTTCAAGATGCAAAAGATTGACAATGGCCGTGCCTCTTGCCGTTCTTGAAGACTCCGGAATCTCATAAGCTTTGATTCTGTAAACCTTGCCCATATTTGTAAAGAACAAAAGATAATGGTGCGTTGTTGTCATGAGCATATCCTCGATATAATCATCCTCTATCGTAGCCATGCCTTTGATGCCCTTACCGCCTCTGTTCTGACTCTTAAAGTTATCAACTGTCATACGCTTAATATAGCCGATTTTTGTCATTGTGATGACTGTATTTTCACGCTTAATTAAATCTTCAACTGTAATTTCATCATCATCAATACCTATGGCTGTTCTTCGGTCATCACCGTATTTATCGCGGATCACTGTAATTTCTTTCTTAATAACGCCTAAAAGAAGCTTTTCATCTGCAAGAATTGCCTTATATTCGGCAATTTTAGCCATAAGCTCCTTATACTCATTCTCAATCTTTTCACGCTCTAAGCCTGTCAGCGCTCTCAGACGCATATCAACGATTGCCTGAGCCTGAACTTCTGTCAGACCGAACTGCGCAATCAGGCGCTCTTTTGCCTCAGAAACATTCTTAGAACTTCTTATAATGCTGATAACCTCATCAATATGATCAAGTGCAATCAGCAAGCCCTGTAAAATATGTGCCCGCTCCTCAGCCTTATTCAGATCATATTTTGTACGTCTTGTGACAACTTCCTCCTGATGCTTCAGATAAAGCTCAAGCATCTGCTTTAAATTTAACACGGTCGGCACATTATTGACGAGCGCAAGCATGATTACGCCAAAAGAATCCTGAAGCTGCGTATGCTTGTAAAGTGTATTTAAAACAACATTGGCATTGGCATCTTTCTTAAGCTCAATGACAATACGCATCCCCTGTCTGTCAGATTCGTCGCGTAAATCCGAAATACCGTCAATACGCTTATCACGCACAAGTTCCGCAATTTTCTCAATTAAACGCGCCTTATTGACAAGATAAGGAATTTCTGTCACAACAATTTTCTGACGGTTTGTGCCGAGCGGCTCAATTTCTGAAATTGCCCGCACCTTAATTTTGCCGCGGCCGGTTCTGTACGCCTGCTCAATACCGCTGTGCCCTAAAATCATAGCGCCTGTCGGAAAATCCGGTCCTTTAATAATATTTAAAAGCTCCTCTATTTCCGTCTCGCGGTTTTCCTCGACACGATTATCAATAATTTTTATAACGCCGTCAATCGTCTCTCTTAAATTATGCGGCGGTATATTTGTCGCCATGCCGACGGCAATACCTGTCGTACCATTGACCAAAAGATTCGGAAATCTTGCCGGAAGCACTGTCGGCTCCTTTTCCGTCTCATCAAAGTTCGGTCTGAAATCAACCGTATCTTTGTTAATATCAGCCGTCATCTCCATCGAAATTTTACTTAAGCGCGCCTCTGTATAACGCATGGCAGCCGCGCCGTCACCGTCTACAGAACCAAAGTTTCCATGACCATCCACGAGCGGATATCTCGTCGACCACTCCTGAGCCAGATTCACAAGAGCGCCATAAATAGATGAATCACCGTGAGGATGATATTTACCCATCGTATCACCGACGATACGGGCACACTTTCTATGCGGCTTATCCGGACCGTTGTTGAGTTCTATCATTGCATATAAAATTCTTCTCTGAACAGGCTTTAAACCATCCCTGACATCCGGCAGTGCTCTCTGCGCGATGACGCTCATGGCATAGTCGATGTAAAATTTTTCCATCTTTTCTTTTAAATCGACATCCTGAACCTTATCGAAGATATTGCTTCTATCGTCCATTTCTACTCCTCCGTATATACTAATTAAACATCAAGTGTGCTGTATTCCGCATTCTGCTCAATAAACTCACGTCTCGGCTCAACCTTTTCACCCATAAGAATGTTAAATGTCTCGTCAAGACTGACTCTCTGAGCCTCATCCATTGTCACACGCATAAGAATACGGCGTTCCGGATCCATCGTTGTCTCCCAAAGCTGTTCCGGATCCATCTCGCCAAGACCTTTATAGCGCTGTATCTTATTATTCTGGTCACGGCCGACCTGCTCAATAATCGACTGAAGCTCCTCATCCGAATAAGCATACCATACACGTTTATTTTTCTCCAACTTAAACAGCGGCGGCTTTGCAAGATAAACATAGCCGTCCTCAATAAGCTGAGGCATAAAACGGTATAAAAATGTCAATAATAGTGTACTGATATGGGCGCCGTCCACATCGGCATCGGTCATAATAATAATTTTATGGTATCTGAGCTTTGTAATATCAAAGTCCTCATGAATCCCCGTACCAAAAGCTGTAATCATCGCCTTAATTTCGTTATTGACTAAAATTTTATCAAGACGCGCTTTTTCAACGTTGAGAATCTTACCGCGAAGCGGCAGGATTGCCTGTGTCGCCCTTGAGCGCGCCGTCTTTGCAGAGCCGCCGGCAGAATCACCCTCAACGATGTAAATCTCACAATTTTCAGGATTCTTGTCCGAACAATCAGCAAGCTTTCCCGGAAGTGCCATCGTATCAAGCGCCGACTTTCTGCGTGTCAGATCACGTGCCTTTCTCGCCGCATCACGTGCTCTCTGGGCCATCAGAGCCTTATCAATAATCAGTTTTGCCACCGCAGGATTCTGCTCAAGGAAAATCATCACCTTTTCACTGACAACAGAATCTACGGCGCCTCTCGCCTCACTATTGCCAAGCTTCTGCTTTGTCTGCCCCTCAAACTGAGGCTCTCCGATTTTTACGCTGATAATCGCCGCCATACCTTCACGGATATCCTCGCCGACAAGACTCGGCTCATTTTCTTTGAGCAGCTTATTTTTTCTCGCATAATCATTAAATGTCTTTGTCAGCGCATTTCTAAAACCGGTCAGATGCGTACCGCCTTCCGGTGTCGTAATATTATTGACATAGCTGTAAATATTCTCGTTATAAGAATCGTTATGCTGAAGTGCAACCTCTACATAAACGCCGTCCTTCATACCCTCGCAATAAATAATCTGCTCATAAAGAACATCTTTATTTTTGTTCAAATATGAAACATACTCCTTAATACCGCCCTCATAATGGAAAACCTTTTTCTTTTCACAGCCTTCACGGGCATCTTCAAGTTCAATGCGAAGTCCCTTTGTAAGAAAAGCTGTCTCTCTTAATCGTTCTTCAAGAATGCTGTATTCATAAACGGTCGTTTCAAAAATTGTATCGTCCGGCTTAAAGCATACTTCTGTTCCCTGTTCATCTGTATCGCCGACAACCTTAAGTTCATAACATGGCTTTCCTTTCTCGTAACGCTGCTTATAAATTTTTCCGTCCTTAAATACACGGACCTCAAGCCAGTTAGAAAGGGCATTAACAACAGAGGCACCAACACCGTGAAGACCGCCGGATACCTTATATCCTCCGCCGCCGAATTTTCCGCCGGCATGAAGAATCGTAAAAACGACCTCAACGGCTGATTTTCCTGCTTTTTTCTGAATATCTACCGGAATACCGCGGCCATTATCTTTTACAGTGATAGAATTGTCCCCGTTAATTTTGACATAAATTGTATTGCAGAAACCGGCCAGCGCTTCGTCAACAGCATTATCGACGATTTCATACACCAAATGATGCAGACCTCTCTCTGATGTGCTGCCGATATACATACCCGGTCTTTTTCTGACTGCTTCAAGTCCTTCAAGAATCTGAATCTGACTTGCACCATATTCTTCACTCATAATGTTCCTCCTTGTATTCCATCGGTTTACTGTTACACTTTACTTCACCGCCGGCAACATGATAAACTCTGTCAATCTCAAAACGATGATTGACAAAATCATCAAGCCCCGTACACGTAATCATCGTCTGAATATCTTTAATACTCTCAAGAAGATAATTCTGACGGCTGCTGTCAAGCTCCGAGAGAACATCGTCCAAAAGAAGTACCGGCTGATCTCCGGTTACCCTTCGGACAAGTTCAATTTCCGCAAGCTTTAAAGAAAGTGCGGCGGTTCTTTGCTGCCCCTGAGAACCAAACCGGCGTATATCAATATCTCCGATAAGGAAACTGATATCATCCCGGTGCGGCCCCACTGAAGTCGTTTTCGTCTTTATATCATAATTTCTTTTTGAAAATAATTTCTTTTCATAGGCCGGTACATCCACACTCGGCTCATAGGCAATCGAAAGCTTTTCCCGGCCGCCGCTGAGCTTATAATGGATATCGCCGATAATTTCATTGAGCTCGCCGACAAAACGCTGACGCTCCGAAACAAGAAAGCTTCCGCAGCGCACAAGCTGCATATCCCATACATCCAGCGTTTCTAAAAGCGCATTATCGCCGCCAAGCTGTTTTAAAAGATTATTTCTCTGATTTAACACCTTCGTGTAATCCATAAGATAACTCATATAAAGCTTATTCAGCTGGCATAGCTCCATATCAATAAAACGTCTGCGCTCGCCCGGACCGTTTTTTATAATGCCCAAATCCTCCGGCGAAAAAAGAACAGCGTTGACAACACCGAAAAGCTGGGCATATTTTTTAATAACCAGCCCATCGACAGCAATGCCTTTCACTTTATTTTTTTTCAAATGGATATCAATCTTATGTAAGACGCCGCTTTTTTCAAGACGCATACACAAATGGGCATCATCCTGACCAAAACGTATCATCTCTTTATCCCGGCTGCCTCTGTGCGACTTTGACGTTGCACACATATAAACAGCCTCAAGAATATTTGTCTTTCCCTGGGCATTATCCCCGAAAAAAATATTCGTTCCCGGTGACAGCTCAAGAGACAAAGCTTCATAATTTCTGTAATTTTTCAGTTCAAGCGATTTTATAATCACACTAAACACCAACTATTTAACAATTTTAATCTGGCTGCCGGCATATTCTGCAATGTCACCGTCATACAGCTTTTTGCCTCTCTGTGTACATACTTCACCATTGACCTTGACCTCGCCGTCTAAAATGACGATCTTTGCCTCAACACCCGATGACACTAAGGCCGCAGCTTTTAAAGCCTGTCCGAGTTTTATAAATTCATCCCGTAATTTAATTTCTTCCATGAAAATCTTCCTCCTGATAATTTTTTATTACACTTATGCATCAGCCTGCATTAATATTCACCGGAAGAATGAGATAAATATACTGCTGTTTCTCATCTCTGATAAAACATGGTGCTTTCGGATTCACAAGATAAATATCAATGGCTTCATCATCAATCACACGCAGGGCGTCCAAAATAAATTTCGGATTAAAACCAATCGTCAAATCCTTGCCCTCTTTATGGATATCAATATCTTCATTCATTGAACCAATCATCGAAGTAATTTTTAATTCCAGTGAACCGTCGCCGATATGAATGATAATCGGTTTTTTGTCACCTTCTTTAACTAAAAGCGATGCGCGCTCAATACAGCTTTGCAGTTCTTTTTTATTAATTGTGATTTTTGTTTCATAATCACTGGAGAGCATTTGTTCAATTCTGAAATACTGACCTTCAATCAGACGGCTGACAACTGTCGTATTGTCAAACTCAAAAACAATATGTCTGTCTGTAAAGAACAAATTGACGTTATCATCAACGCCGCCGCTTAAAATTTTACTTACTTCATTGAGAGTTTTCCCAGGAACAACAACTTTAATCGGATTATAGTCTTCTTTGAGTTCTATTTTTCTTATAGAAATACGATGTCCGTCAAGAGAAACAACTTTCATTTCGCTGCCGCTGATTTCAAATAACTCTCCGGTCATCAATTTATTGCTGTCATTGTCTGCAATTGAAAAAATTGTCTGTCGGATAATTTCTTTTAATGAAAATTGAGAAAGAATCACCGGATTGATTCTTTCAATTTGAGGCAGATAAGCAAAATCATCGCCTGAACGGCCGGCAATATTAAACTTTGCTTTTTCACAGCGGATTTTTGCCTGAAAATTTTCATCAGTTTCTATTGTAACTTCACTGTCGGGAAGTTTTCTTACAATTTCTGAAAAAAGCTTTGCTTCAAGTGCGATTTTTCCTTTATCAAGGACATCGCCGTCAATGATTGTTTCGATACCAAGTTCCATATCGTTTGCTGTTAATTTAATAACGCCGTCTGTTGTGTCTATTAAAATACATTCAAGAATAGGCATTGTTGTTTTTCCGGGCACAGCCTTTAAAACAGTATTAACACCTGAAACAAGGTTTGATTTACTGCAAATGATTTTCATAAGTCTTGTCTCCTTTATGTTGATAAATGTGAATAACTTCGTGTTGTCGGCATATAAATATATAAATGTATTCACTTTCGTCGTAGTCGTCGTAGGGGGCGTGGATATGTTGATAAGTCGTTTTTTATCATAAAAATCAACGGATTTGGTCACGAATAACTATGTGAATAACAAGGCGTAAACATGTGAATGGATCCCTGTTTATCCACAGGCTGAAAACGGCAGAAATTGCAGGAAAAAGTTGTCCATAAACAATTCACATGTTTTTCACCGGTTATCCACAATAAATGTATCTAAAATTTCCACGCGCGGCGTATTGTGGATAAAATTGTGTTTTATCGGTATATAAATTGTGGATAAAAATATTTTAAAAAAAATTTATTTTGACGGATTAATCTTCTTTATAAGAATATCAATCGTATTCTTCAGTGATTCATCCGTTTCCATAGACTTTTCAATTTTTTCAATACCATGAATAATGGTCGTATGATCCTTTTTGCCTAAGGCATTGCCGATAGACTGCAGAGGACTTTCTGTCATATGACGGCAAAGATACATACAAATCTGCCGAGGGTATGCAATATCCTTACTGCGCTTATGGCCGATAATATCTGCCGTGGAAATATTGAAATGTTCGGCGACAATATTAATAATTGATTCGGCTGTGACTGGTTTTGCAAGGTCAGGTGTAATAATATTTTCCAGTGCTTCCCTCACTAAATCCATCTCAATCGGCCGGTTTTTAAGTCTTGAAAGATTATGAATCTGATTTAAAGCGCCCTCAAGTTCTCGGATATTTGATTTGATATTGTCGGCAACATAGTGCATACATTCCTGATTAATATTGATATTATCAAGCTCGGCATATTTACTTAAGATGGCCATACGTGTCTCATAGTTTGGCGGCTGAATATCAACAGTTAAGCCGACTTTAAATCTTGAAATAAGTCTGTCTTCAAGGTTTTCAATATCCTTCGGCGGTTTATCTGATGAAATAACAATCTGCTTTTTGGCTGCATAGAGCGTGTTGAATGTATGGAAAAATTCTTCCTGCGTACTCTCACGTCCGACGATAAACTGGATATCATCTATTAAGAGCATGTCCAGATTTCTATATTTATTTCTAAATTCTTCATTATGATTTGTACGGATCGCTGTAATCAGCTCGTTTGTAAATTCTTCGGAAGTTACATATAAAATACGGGCGTTTGCGCGGCGCTGCAAAACATAGTGGGCGATGGAATGCATAAGATGCGTCTTTCCAAGACCAACACCGCCGTATATAAACAGAGGGTTGCCGTAAATACCGGGATCTTCCGCAACTGCAAGCGCTGTAGCATGCGCCAGCTCATTATTTTTTCCGACAACGAAGGTGTCGAAAGTGTAGCGGGGATTGAGATTCGTATTAATAAGGTTGGCCTTCGCCTGAGGCGCAGCCTTTGTTTCTCTGGCATCCGGCACCATCTCCGCAATGGCATCCGGCGCTACGATATCCACATCAAGCTGGCAGTCCAATACTTCACATATCGCAACCTGAAGTGGAATTTTGTATTTTTTGATTACATAATCAATCCCTGTTGCCAGCTCATCTTTGATGGTTACATAAACCTTACTGCCTCTGACAGAGTGGACGTAAAGTGCTTTTACCCATGTTTTAAAAGCGGCGTCGGAGATGTCATGTTCTATTTTCATAAGTTCGAGAATCTCATCCCATTTTTCTTTAATTACATTTATCATCACAATACCCCTAATTATAAGTTTATTATTATCTATTCTATAACAAAAACGGTTTTTTTACAATGCAATAATGTAAACAAAATCGCTGTTTTGTTGAAAAAACTTTTTTCGGCGTGATAAATGTGGATAACAATAATAATTTACATAAAATGTTTCCATTTTAATCTTGGGGGATAAGTCAAAAATTTTATCCCAAATATCAACAAACGACAAAACCTTGAAAAATCAA
>SAMEA3387468__coassemble_2954_pt1 | contig 10927 bp, 12 predicted proteins | sample SAMEA3387468__metabat2_low_PE_040 | metagenome-assembled genome bin SAMEA3387468 (sample SAMEA3387468) | Felis catus | biome: Faeces | place: United Kingdom | collected 2012 | reverse complement strand
TGAAAATATAATGAAAATAATGGTGAAAAATGATATGATATAAAAAACTAAGAATATTTTTACTCGGACAATAGGCTGTCTTGCTCTATCTGTATAATGAAGTCAGACTTTAAGGGGGTGTATAGAATTTGAAGCAAGAGCGTGTTTTAGAATTACTTTTTCGTGGGATTCGAGGTGAAGATATTTCAGTAAAAAAATTGGCTGGTGAATATAAGGTTTCCACCAAAAGTATTAGCAGGTCTATTAATGATTTAAAAGTCTTTTTAGCTGACCACAGAGAGCTTGTTGGTAATACTGAATTAAGGTATTCGTATAGCGATAAATGTTATCATCTTTATATTGATGAATTTTTGACGAATAAAGAATTATTTTCTTTGGTTGAAGTGATCATTGGGGCAAGGGCATTTTCCAAGATGGAACTTGTCATTTTGATTGATAAACTTAAAAAGTTTACGACACCGGAGGAACGTCTTAAAATGAATAATCTTATTCGTAAGGAATTATACCACTATCCCGAAATCAGGCATGATTGCAAAAGTGTACAGGATAATCTTTGGAAAATTGTGAACTGTATCACTGACCATAAGGAAATCAGTATTGAATACTATAGAACTGATCGAAAGTGGGTTATTCATAGATTGTGTCCTGTATCGATTATGTTTGCAGATTATTATTTTTATCTTATAGCGTTTCTGACTGATGGAAAGACCGAGAAGCCCTACTATTTCCGTATTGACCGAATTAAACAGATTATGATTCATCGTAAAAGGTTTGAAGCGTTAGATTTTGATGAGGGATTGCTTAGAAAAAGAAGTCTTTTTATGTGGCCAGGTAAGCTCCGTACAATTCGTTTTGAATTTAGCGGTCCATCGGTGCAGGCAGCTTTGGATAAGATTCCGACAGCAAAGATTATTGAATGTTTGGGAAAAAATAAATATCTCATCGAGGCGGAGGTTTATGGTGATGGTATTAAGATGTGGCTGTTGAGCCAGGGAACATGGGTTAAGGTCGTTGCACCGGCAGATTTTGTCGATGAAATAAAAATGGAAATTGATTCAATGAATTTGATGTATCAGAAATTTCACTGGAGAGATTTAATGAAGGAACAAAAATTCTCCAGCCTGACATGGAGTTGATTAAGACACAATCCATCGAGGCTATAAAGCAAAGCAATATTGAAAAGACTCAAACAGACATTAAAGAAGATAATGAACTCAGAAAGCTTACCGAGCAAGAAAAAGAGTATCTCAGAGAAAATACAAGGCTTTCTGAGACTGCCATTGAAAATATTAGTGTTGATGCTGAAGGCAATTATCGTTTAAAATGTCGTAATGAAGAATTAGCAGGTAAGCATCATGAAATTACAGGTGTTAAGTATGTTGAAAAAACGATAGAGATTGATGGTATTCAAATTACTGTTGTTGCTCCTGAATTTAATCCTGTCTTTGAGTGTAAAATTTCCGCTGAAATGTGGGAAAGCGGAGATAAAGAAATTTTCAAGTATTGTACAGAACAGCTGAGGGATTATCTTGAAACACATCCGGAACTGAAATCTAAGTTTACTGAACAACAATTGGAACAAATTATGAATGGTGAGCCTTATATCAAAGGATATACTTGGCATCATAGTGAAATCCCAGGCAAAATGCAGTTGGTTGAAACAAAGGTCCATGTGCAAAGCGGCCATACAGGCGGAAATCTTATATGGTGTGGCGGGATTCGATAATACTAGGAGGTGTAAGAAATGACTAAGTTAGAATGGAAGTATGTTTCTCCGTTGAAAGAAGATACAACGATTGAAATTCTTGAATTAAAATATCATTTTATGATTCCGGATGACTTGAAGGAGTGTATTATCAAAAATAATGCAGGAGTGCCGTCCTTATCTGCTTTTGATTTTGGTGAAAATAATGCAATGGTTTTTGGAGGTTTGCTTTCTTTTAATGAGGGCGAAAGTGACAGTTTTTTTGATTATGTTAGCATTTTTGAAAAAGAAGATGGCAAAAGTTTAAAAATGTTTCCTTTTGCACTTGATCCTGCAGGAAATTTTTTCTGTGTAGAAAATGGCAAAATTGTTCTTTATAAACATGAAGAAGATAAAACTGTCGTGATATGTGATTCTTTTTCTGATTTTTTAAATATGCTTTACTAAGTTGAGAATTGAGCGCTGCTCTATAGGTGAATCATCACCTATGAAGCAGCGCTCTTTTTTACCCAAACAAAATGTCTTTCATTGTGTACAGTCCCGGAGCTTTGCCCGCGGCGAAGCGGGCGGCAGTGATGGCGCCGGATGCAAAAATTTGCCGGCTCTCGGCGTTATGTTTGATTTCAAGACTTTCATTGTCTCCGAGAAAGAGGACAGAATGTTCGCCGGCGAGGGTGCCGCCGCGCACAGCGTGAACGCCGATTTCTTTGCCGCGCTTTCCGATAAAGCCATTGCGTCCGTGAACTTCACTGTAGGTATTGTTTTTATTCAGTGTTTCGAGAAGCATTTTCGCAGTGCCGCTCGGTGCATCCTGTTTCTGATTATGATGCTTTTCAATGACTTCAATATCAAAATCATTTTCAAGTATTGGTGTAATGAGCTCAAGAACTTCTTTGAGCACGGCGATGCCCAGTGAAAAGTTTGACTGAAAAACAACAGGAACGAGTGAGGACAGGGCGCGGATCTGCTCGCTCTGTGTATCTGTATATCCGGTTGTGCCGCACACATAGGCACATTTTTTCTTTTTAATATAATCTGTAATCCAGTCAAGATTATCCGGGTGTGAGAAGTCGATGACAACGTCGGTGTCACCGTCAAAATCGGATAAATCAGGATGTGTCAGACGGTCTGCCATAAGGATGACATTCATATTTTCACGCCGGGCAGCGGTTTCGGCAATCAGCTTTCCCATACGTCCTTTTCCGATAATCATGATATTCATAAGCCAGCCTCCTTCATGGCAGCAGCAAGTGTCTGCCTGTGATGATCATCCATTGCAAAAAGCGGGGCGCGGAAACCACCGACGTTCATGCCCATCAGGTTCATCGCTTCCTTGACAGGAATCGGATTGACCTCGATAAACAGGGCGTGTACAAGATTCAGATAGCGCAGCTGTGTCTCAAGTGCTTTCTTTTGGCTTCCGTTTAAGTAATCCATGACAAGCTGGTGCACTTCCTTCGGCATAATATTCGCCCACACGGAAATAACGCCGATGGCGCCGAGGGAAAGCAAAGGAACAATCATATCGTCATTGCCGCTGTACATGACAAAGTCATCGCTTAAATAGCGGGCAATGGCGGTGGCGTAGGCGATGTTGCCGCTCGCTTCTTTGATGCCGCATATATTCGGGTGCTTTGATAAAACACGGACAGCCTCCTCGCTGATATTGCATCCGGTTCTTCCCGGAACATTGTAAATGATGACCGGTTTATCAACGGCGTCAGCCACGGCAGTAAAATGGTGAATCATGCCCTGTGTGTTTGTTTTATTGTAATATGGTGAAATGACGAGAAGGGCGTCGGCGCCCATTTTGTCGTATTTGACGCTTTTTTCAATGGCAGTTTCCGTACAGTTTGAGCCGCTGCCGACAATGACCGGTATTCTTCCGTCAATTTTTTTCAGAGTGTATTCGACAACAGCATCGTCTTCCTCATGTGTCATTGTACTGGATTCTCCGGTTGTTCCGAGAATGAGAATGGCGTCTGTCTGATTGGCGGCGTGAAATTCTAAAATTTCTCCCAGTTTCTCAAAATTAACACTGCCGTCTTCATGAAATGGTGTGATTAATGCAACAATGCTTCCTTTTACATTAAACATTTTAATAACTCCCTTCGATGTCGGGCACTAAGAATCAATCGCTCAGTATATTGTATGAAACAATAGACGTTTATTGATTCTTAGTGCATTATAATTAATATTCTCTTTATGCCAAGTCTATGTAATGGGTGCACCGTGTTTACTTTTCTTGGAGGGGTTCGCCCCGCAGCCCTTTGGCTGCGGAACGAAACTAGTAATAGAATAAAGTGGATTGGATGATTTATAACTTCTTTAGAGGGAGTTTTATCGTATAGAGGTAACGATACAATAAAAAAGGTCAGTAAGACGCTACTTACTGACCTGAATATACGATACAATAAGATAGCACAACTGCAAATACATGCAGACAGTCTTATGGATATTCTCCATAAACCCACCGCGTCTTTATGCCTAAAGAAGCAGTTCGGCGGAATTGCTGCGGCTGTCTGTCAAACGTCTGCCGACTTCAAACAGCTTGGTCGTTTCCGCGCCTCTATCAGAAGTTGTTAGTATGATAACACTTTAACAGCAAAAATACAATAGTTAATTTTGCATAAAAATTTATTGAATTTACGATTTTTTGCAAAGATATTTACAAAAATAGGATGTATATGCAAAATCATTCAAAATAAGGCGGTTTAAAATTAAAGAACATAAGGAATTATATTTGATAAAAGCAAAAATGTGTGCTATGATATTTAATAAAAACTGAAATGGAGGAGAATAGTCATGAAATTGACAACTGTAAGAGAACTATATAAAAACAGCGAGCTTTATATCGACAAAGAAGTTGAAATCGGCGGCTGGATTCGTAATGTCAGAGACTCAAAAGCTTTCGGGTTTTTAGTCATCAATGACGGTACTTATTTCCAGACACTTCAGGTCGTTTATCATAATGAATTAAGTAACTTTGATGAAATCAGTAAATTGAATGTCGGCGCGGCAGTGATTGTCAGAGGAACACTTGTGGCAACACCGAATGCAAAGCAGCCGTTTGAGATTCAGGCATCAGAAGTGACAGTTGAGGGTGCTTCAACACCGGATTATCCGCTGCAGCCAAAACGTCACACATTTGAATATTTAAGAACAATCTCTCATTTAAGACCGAGAACAAATACTTTTCAGGCAGTATTCCGTGTCCGTTCTTTAATTGCTTATGCGATTCATAAGTTTTTCCAGGAGAGAGACTTTGTTTACGTTCATACACCGCTCATTACGGGCAGTGACTGCGAGGGCGCCGGAGAGATGTTTCGGGTGACAACTCTGGATATGAACAATGTGCCTAAAAACGAGGACGGCACAGTTAACTACAAAGAAGACTTCTTCGGCAAAGAGACGAATCTTACAGTCAGCGGCCAGTTAAATGGCGAGACATATGCGATGGCATTCAGAAATATTTATACGTTCGGACCGACTTTCCGTGCTGAAAATTCCAATACAACACGTCATGCAGCAGAGTTTTGGATGATTGAGCCGGAGATTGCCTTCGCTGATTTACAGGATAACATGGATCTTGCGGAAAGCATGATGAAGTACATCATTAACTATGTGATGGAAAATGCACCGGAGGAGATGAAGTTCTTTAATCAGTTTGTGGATAAGGGGCTTATCGAGCGGCTGAAACATGTGGCAGAGTCAGATTTCGGTCATGTGACATACACAGAAGCGATTGAGATTCTTAAGAAAAACAATGATAAGTTTGATTATAAGGTTGAGTGGGGTACAGACTTACAGACAGAGCATGAGCGTTACTTAACAGAGCAGGTATTTAAAAAACCTGTATTTGTCACAGATTATCCGAAGGAAATCAAGGCTTTTTATATGAAGCTTAATGATGATAACAAGACGGTTGCGGCAATGGATTTACTTGTGCCGGGTATCGGTGAGATTATCGGCGGCAGCCAGAGAGAGGATGATTATGACAAGCTTGTGGCAAGAATGGATGAGCTTGGTCTTAAGAAAGAGGATTATGATTTCTATCTTGACCTCAGAAAATACGGTTCAACACGCCATGCGGGCTACGGACTTGGTTTTGAGCGCTGCGTGATGTACCTCACAGGTATGTCAAACATCCGCGATGTCATTCCATTCCCAAGAACTGTCAACAACTGTGAATTATAATTTTTAAAATAGTGGATAAAGTGCCGGCCGGGTTATTCAAATGTGGATAATTTGGCCGGTTTTATTTTGAATTGCAATATCAGTTTTGAGTGCGATGAAGTCGACCAAAATAAAAAAAGACAGAACGTTTGTTCTTGAAATTGTGTGATGAATCATGTATAATGGCAATATATGGAGCAGACAGACGCAATACGGAAATGAGTACAGTAAATACTAAGCACAAAGGTATGTACAGATAAGTGATACAGGATAGGAGGCGGCGGTGTGCGATTTATTCATATAGCGGATGTTCATCTTGGAGCGAGGCCGGATAAGGGCCTTTTCTGGGAGGATGAGCGGGCACAGGAAATATGGGACAGCTTTGACAGGGTGCTTGAGACAGCCGCTCAGAGACAGGCAGATTTTCTTTTTATTGCAGGCGATTTATTTCACAGACAGCCGTTAAAGCGTGAACTTAAGGAAGTAAACTACAGGTTTGAGAAGCTTTATCCGACGAGAGTTGTGATGATTGCAGGAAATCATGATTATATCGGGGCAAATTCATACTACAGAGATTTTAAGTGGGCGGATAATGTTTATCTTTTTAAGAATCAGAAGCTGTCATGTCTTTATTTTGAGGACAAGCAGACGTATATTTACGGACTCAGTTATGAGCATTATGAGATTACAGAGCCGCTTTATGATAAGGCGCGTCCGGCAAATAAGCCGGGATGTCATATACTTCTTGCTCATGGCGGCGATGATAAGCATATCCCGGTTGGCCGTGGACTTTTTGATGCCGGCTTTGATTATGTTGCCTTTGGACATATTCACAAGCCTGAGATTTTGAAGGCCGATGCGGCGGCTTATTCAGGGGCGCTTGAGCCGATTGACAGGAATGATACAGGAAGCCACGGCTATGTGGAAGGTGTTTTTGAGGACGGGGCGATGCACATTCAGTTTATACCGTCTGCAAAGCGTGAGTACATCCATCTTCCGGTGCGTATGGACAGTAAGATGCCATGGGCAATGGCGGCAGATATTGTCAGGGATGAGATAGAGCGCCGCGGCAGGGACAACATCTATAAGCTTATTTTAGGCGGTTTTCTTGCGCCGGAGGTTGAGCCTGATTACAGGCTTTTAGAGCGGCTTGGCCGGATTGTGGAGATTGAGGACAACACAGTGCCGGATTATGATTTTGATCTTTTATATGCTCAGAATAAGGATAACATTATCGGAAAATATATTGAGCATGTAAGAAGTCTTGAAGCACATGAGGATGTCAGAGAAAAAGCGCTGTATTATGGCATACAGGCTTTGCTTAAATTAAAGTGACGGAGAGAATAGAAGATGATTATAAAATCACTGGATTTGATAGGCTTTGGAAAATTTCATCACAGACAGACTGAGCTTGGCCCGCGGGTGAATGTTATCTATGGCGGCAATGAAGCCGGAAAATCGACGATGCACCGGTTTATCCACGGGATGTTTTTTGGACTTAAACGGGGCAGGGGCAAAGGCGCCGCAAAGGATGATTATACGAGGTATAAGCCGTGGGAAAATGGTCAGTGCTATGAAGGGCTGATGGTCATTGAGCATAAAGGACATACTTACCGCCTCTACCGGAATTTTTATAAGGAAGATGAGGTTTTCCGTATCTTTGATGAGACGTCGGGAAAGCAGCTTTTTCTTGAAAATGAGCAGATAGACAGTCTGGTTGCCGGTCTTAATGAGGCGAATTTTAAGAATACAGTCAGTGTACGGCAGCAGGAGAGCCGTATTGAGGACGGCTTTTCCTCGGTGCTTCAGACATATATTGCCAACATGTCTATGGGAAAGAATGAGTCGGTCGATATTGGTGCGGCGCTCTTGCAGCTTTCCGGACGTGAGCGTCAGATTAAACGTCAGATTAACGGCAATAGAGCGATTGACATCAGGGAACAGATTGAAAAGACCGAACAGGCACTTTCTGAGATGGGGGCAATTGATGAACATATTGCAGCACTTGAGCGTGATGAACGCTTACTTGAGGCGAAGCTTTTGGAATGCCGGGAGGATATGAAACATTTTCAGAGTTGTGAGCGCAAAGAGCGGATGGAGGGGCGCGGTCTTTTGGAACAGTACCAGATGACTTCGCGTATGCTTCATGAGGAAAAGCAGAAAAATCAGACAGAAAGAAACAGGACAGAGCATTATTTTGCACATCAGCTTTGGTTTCGCGCATTTTTGGGGCTGACTGCGGCGGCGGTGCTTTTGATGGCATTGCAGCTTGGATTTCGGCTGGATGTTCTTTTTTTGAAAGTTTTGACAGGGCTTTTACTGATTGGTGCTTTTTTTAGTCTTGCAAAAACTTCTTTTAAAAAGCCTGAATATCATCCGGGAATGGATGAGGCTGATTTGAGCGGACAGCTTAAGGCGATTTCAAGCCGTCTCGCACCGTATATTAAAAAGTATGGCAAAGATATGATGGGGGCCGGACAATATGAGCGTGACGTCAGCATTTTTAACGGGCTTGTTTCGGAAAAAGAGAAGCTTATCCGCAAAAAAGAGAAGCTTTTGTATGAGCAGGAGAGCCGCGACGAGCTTGCAGCAAAGCTTGAGGCACTGAAGGAAGCTTCGGCGGAGATTAAAGAACGTGCCGGGAAATATGAAAGTGAGCTTCGCGCACTGTCGCTTGCAAAGCAAGTGATCGAGGAAGTATCCGGTGAGATTCATGAAACCTTCGGAAGCCGAATGAATGATGAGGCAGAAGATATATTCCGGCATATTTTGGGCAGTGACAGCGGACGTGCTTTTCATATTGATGAAAAACTTAACATTCGCATGGACAATCTGAAAGAGCAGCTTCCAATGGAGCGTCTGAGCGCCGGGACGATAGACCAGCTTTATTTTGCACTGCGCCTTTGTGCGGCAAAGATAATGTTCGGCGAGGAAAGTATGCCGCTGATTTTAGATGATGCTTTTGCCTTCTATGATGATGAGCGCCTTAGGAATCTTATAGACTGGCTTGTGAAAAATTATAAAGGACAGATTATTTTCTTCACATGCCATCGGCGGGAAGCCGATCTGCTGGAGGAACTGGGGTACGATTATAATTATATAGAATTGTAGGCGGGGATCTGCGGTGACAGGTATGGAGTTTATGAAAAATAATGATGTGATGATAATGCGAGCATATTCAGATGTTTATTTAGACGATGTTGTGGAAAATCAGGGAAAGCTTTTTGATTTTGTAGCGCAGACATTTCCTGATAAAGATACAAAAGATTTTATAAATACTTATATGGCAAGTAAAACAAGAAAAAGTATTGATGAAGCAAAGGCATATGTAAATACTATGGACGCAAAAGAATTGTGGAGATATTTTTCGGAGAATGAAAAATATGTATTGAAATCAGGAAAGGCGCTCGATGGTTTTATGCCGGATTGGATTGGTGAATTTTATGCATATTATCAATGGTATTATAATATTTCGAGTAAAGAAGTTGTGAATAGGATTCCATTAGATTTTTTAATGAAAGCATATTATGGGCTTCATGATTTGGAATTAGATCTTGCAGTAAAAAAAGTTGGTGAAATGTGATGGGGATTATATGTTTTCATAATCCTGATGAAGAAAATGGGTATCTGAGTAACTGGTATCCATCTTGTTTTAGGGTAGATAATATAAATTATTCTTCAATGGAACAGTTTATGATGTACCAAAAGGCAATTTGTTTTAAGGACAGCGATATGGCAGCACAAATATTGGCAGAAGATGATGTTTCTCATATCAAGCAGCTTGGACGTCTTGTAGAGAGATATAATGACCATCATTGGAATGGTGTCCGACAAATTATTGTATATAATGGATTGTTAGCGAAGTTTATGCAGAATGATAATTTAAGAGCAATGCTTTTAAATACTCAAAATGCCGTTTTAGCGGAATGTGCAGTTAAAGACCGGATCTGGGGTATCGGACTATCTATGAAAGAGGCGGACAGATTTGACAGGTCAAAGTGGAAAGGTCAGAATTTACTTGGATATGCGCTGATGATGGTGAGAGAAAAAATAAATAGTTAAAAATATGGTTATAACAGATAAAAGGTTTTGCTGAATAAGTGAGGCCTTTTTCTTTTTGCAGACAGATTTTTGATTCGCGAAATTTATATGGTCTTTTATGGAAATAGAAAAGAATACATTCATCGAATGTGTGAAAAAATTTTTGAAAGGATTGTAAAAATATGCAGTCGAAGAAAAATATAACAGAATTAAAGAAAATTAAGCTGTTTCGATATCAGCTGGATGAAGCTTATCAGGAGATGCAGAAAGGAAAGTTTCAAGCGGCTTTGCAGAAAGCAGACAAGGTTATGAATGAGATTGTAAAAATGATAATTCAGCATGAGTATGGCATTGGATATACTTTGGACAACATATCAGTAAACATAAAAATATGTGAAAGGGAACAGTTGCTTGGGAAAAATAAGCTGTTTGTAAAAAGACTATATAAAGTTTATCTCATATGTGGGAGATATAAGGTAAATGGGGCAGAAATGATAACTCGCAGAAAAGTATATTTTGTCATTATGCAAATAAAAGATTTAATAAATTTAGCGGAAAGCTTGATAGTTTACAGATAAATTTAAGCGATAGAAAATAGCTAAGCCAAAATGGTTTAGGCGTGCGCTTAGCTATTTTTTTTATTGTCTAAATATATTATGGAATATGATATTTGAAATCATACGTCATTTTTTTAATGGGATTAATTGGTTGTTTTATATCAGATAAACCGAGAATATAGTCAGCACTGACATGATAATACTTGCACAATGCGATAATATGACGGACAGGTATCTCATTGGCACCTCGCTCATAACGGGCATACATCGTCTGTGATGTACCTAAATAATCAGCAATTTCCTGTTGTGATTTATCATGATCTTCTCTTAAATTTCTTATTCGTGATATATAAGTATGGGTTAAAATTTTTTCTTTCATTTGCTAAGCATATCATAGTAAAGAAGTTTACTATTGGATTTAGTAAATATTTTTACTATGATATTGTTG
>SAMEA3387468__coassemble_2944_pt1 | contig 11026 bp, 10 predicted proteins | sample SAMEA3387468__metabat2_low_PE_040 | metagenome-assembled genome bin SAMEA3387468 (sample SAMEA3387468) | Felis catus | biome: Faeces | place: United Kingdom | collected 2012 | reverse complement strand
CAGGACAGACAATCCTCATGGTCACACACAGCGTCAAGGCTGCCTGCCACGCCCGCCGCGTTCTCTTTATTAAGGACGGCGAAGTTTTCCATGAAATATACAAAGGTCGCCGCTGCCTTGAAGAACAGTATCAGATTATTTCCGATACACTGACAACACTGACGACAGGTGGTGTTCATCATGCGTAAATTTTTATATGCAAGAATGGCTCTGACAAATATAAAAAAGCACAGCAAGATTTATTTTCCGTATATTCTCACATGTATCGGCTCTATCGCCATGTTTTTCATTATGTACAGTCTTGCCCATGACGAAGGGTTAAACAAACTGTACGGCGGCGCCCAGCTTGGTCTTATCCTTTCAACCGGCGTTGTCATCCTCGGTATTTTTTCCGCCATCTTTCTCTTTTACACACACAGCTTTCTTATTAAGCGCCGCAAAAGAGAATTTGGTATTTACAACATTCTCGGCATGGAAAAGAAACATATTTCAAGAATGATGTGCTGGGAAACGATTTTCACAGCAGCCGCAGGTCTTATTCTCGGCATTGCATCCGGCCTTATTCTTTCCAAACTGTGCTACTTGCTGCTTTTAAATTTGATAAATTCCGGCCTGCTCGCCTCCGGCACATCGCCTGCGATTTCTCTGACTTTCAGTCTTTCATCCGACAGTTTGAAAGTCACATGCCTGCTATTTGCAGCCATTTTTATTGTTTCACTTTTAAATACATTACGGCAAATTCATGTATCAAATCCTGTTGAGCTTTTATCAGCCTCAAATCAGGGTGAAAAAGAACCAAAGATAAAATGGCCGCTCGTCCTTATCGGCCTGATTACACTTATTACAGGCTACTACCTTGCCGTCACTGTAAAAGACATTATGGCCGCCCTCGGCACACTATTAATTGCAATATTGCTTGTCATTATTGGCACCTATTGTCTTTTCACCGCCGGAAGCATTGCCGTCTTAAAGCTGATGCGCCGCAATAAAAGCTACTACTATAAAGCACGCCACTTTACAAGCATTTCCGGTCTGCTCTACCGTATGAAACAAAATGCCGTCGGCCTTGCCAACATATGTATTTTATCCACAGCGGTTTTAGTCACAATGTCCACAACCGTATCTTTATACATCGGACTGCCCGGACTTATACGCACACGCTATCCGAGAAATATTATAATGCATCTTTCCGGTGTTGCCGCCGAAGATATTGAAAGCATAGACAGTACCATTGCCGGTATTTTATCCCAATACAGTCAGACTGAAAACAATACAATCCGTATGCGCCAGTGCAGTATGCCTGTGCTTCAAAACGGTACACAGCTTTCAAAGGTGCTTGATACAAGTACAATGTCTGACGGAAAGGCGTGTACACTCTATCTGATTACGCTGGACGATTATAAAAAACAGAGCAATGATGATTCTTTTTCATTAAATGACGATGAAATTTTTGTACAAAAAATTTACGGTGATGACTTAAGCAATACGGTAACGCTCGGCGATAAAACATGGCACATTAAAGGAAATATTGATAATATTGCGGCAGCCGCAAGTCAGCGCGCCATGATGGTCAATGCCTACTACCTTGTCATGCCGTCGGAAAATGCAATTACAGAAACTTTTAATGCCATCGCGCCAGACTACTTAATCAAAGACTATGACGGTAAACCGATGACTTATTATTACGCCTTTGACCTTTTATGTGACAAGGATATTCAGACACAAATCGCGCAAAGCCTTGAACAGGCACTCATCATCGGCGATGCCAATTACAGCGGCTACTTAGAATGTGAAGCCGCAAACCTAAACGACATTAATGCTCTTTACGGAAGCTTTTTCTTCATTGGTATTTTTATCGGCTTCCTGTTTATTATGGCAACCGTCCTCATCATTTACTACAAACAAATTTCCGAAGGCTATGAGGACAGAGCACGTTACGCCATCATGCAAAAAGTCGGCATGAGTCTTAAAGAAGTCCGCCGCTCGATTAAGAGCCAGGTGCTGACAGTCTTCTTCCTGCCCCTTTGCGTTGCCTGCATTCACCTTGCCTTCGCCTTTCCGCTGATGAAAATTGTGCTGTCAATGATGAACTTAAGCGGCTTTACACTGTACGCCTTCGGCTGTATCGGCACCGTCATCGTATTTGCATTATTCTATACGATTGTTTACGGACTCACTGCAAGAACATACTATAAAATTGTCAGCGGCAAGTAAACATATTCATCCAAAACCAAACCCCCGGCTGCAGATTCATCCTGCAACCGGGGGTTTTCACTTCATCTCTATTTACAAAATACCATCAATCCCACCAATATTCCAATGCCCACAAGTGACATAAAAATCATGGCCGCCTGTCCGGCTTTTTTTACTTTAAAATCAAGAACAAAAAGAAACGCAACGATGACAATGCCTGCCGAATATATCATCACCAGCGGAATGTTCATCAGGAAGTGAACAAGAAATACTGCCGGGAAAATCAGTGCCGCCATTGTGACAGGCATTCCGCGGTAATACTTCATCAGTGCATCTGTCTCACTCTGACGTTTTTCCTCCATCACATTAAAAAATGCGAGACGAATAAGCGCCGCAAGCACATAGCACACAAGAAAAATAACACATACCGGAGACTTCATACCAATCGAATAACCAATGATTGCGGGAAAAACACCAAAGCATACCAAATCACAAAGGGAGTCTATCTGAATGCCGAATCTTTTCTCATCCTCCGTCCGCTTCATACTTCGGGCAATCTTGCCGTCAAACATATCGCAGATGCCCGAAATCATCAGACAGACAAGAGAAATCTTAATATTGCCCGAAATGGCCTGCGTCATGCCAAACAGCGCCGACGCCAGACCGATATATGTAAGAATGACCGAATAATTGTAAAAACCTATCATAACTTTCTTTCCTTTCCCAATTGGCTGACAGTCTGTCAGTGTTTCTTTCGCATACTGATAATATGGGCGCCGACAGTCACCGCCCCGCTGATTGCCACAAGCGCATAATAGCTGATACCGCGGCTTAAGAGCATTCCCGGCATAAGAAGCGCCGGTCCGAATATTGTCTGAAACATTGCCAGAAAGCTTGTCTCACTGGCTCCGATACCGCCCGGAAGCGGCAGCATATCAACCGCCAGCGCTATAATTGTCTGAAGTGTGACAATATCAGCAGCACTGACACCATGAAGTCCGAATGAACGGTAAACACAATAAGTCACTAAAAAAAGACTGACTCTCTGGAATACCGTAATAAAAAAAACATTGATAAGCACGCCGAGATGCTGCTTTATATACAGGGCACCCTCATGATAGGGCTCCATAATCATCAGACATTTTCCCTCTGCCGCCTCAGGATGCTTAATCATCTTTATTTTTGTCAAAAAACAGACCGAATAATGGATAACGCGCTTTGCCAGTGATTCTTTAAATATAACAACAAGCAAAAATAAAATAAATGCCACATTGACAATAACGCCGTAAATTAAAATATATTTAACATTGCCTAAATTTGCGGCAATAAAATCTTTCTTAAACAAAAACATAAGCCCGCTTAAAATAACGAGCACAGCCTTATAGGCTACTGTAATAATCAAAAGAACAAGTGCGGCAACCGACGCCGAGAGCCCGTCCCTTTGCATATAATACACCTGCATCGGCTGCCCGCCGGTAGCAGATGGTGTGACACTGCTGAAAAAGAAACCGACAAAAGAATACTTAACGCACCTTTTCAACGGCACTTTATGCTTTAAAAGCCTCATAAGATAATGAATAATGACCGACTCACTGCATACAAAGATAAGAACAAGCAGCAGTCCGGCCGCCAGATACCGCTTATCCGCGCCGTGTATTGCCGAAAAAATATCGCCAAGCTCCCTGTCCCTGAACAAAAAAAATGTTGTCGCAAACAGAAGCAGCAATAAAAAAGCAGTGTTTATTATTACCTTCGCATGTTTTCTCATAACTGCCTCCATAACTATTCTCATTAGCGCTATTATGATGATACCCCATAAAAGCCTTTAATTCAAGGTAATATAAAAATTCTTTAAATAATCTTAATTAATTGTAAAAAAACCCGGCAGATGTTTTAATTTGGTGGTACATCTGCCGGAGTAATTAAGAAGGCTTTATTAAATTTTGCAAACCATTATACAAGCTTATGAACGGTTCGCTTCACATAAGTTGTGTGAAGAATTTCATGAGCCTTATGGCTTCCCGGCGCACCGAGATATTCCTCGTAGAGCTTCTTCACTGCCGGATTATCATGGGACTTGCGAAGCGTCATCGCCTCGTCCTGACTGTAGAGCGCCTTTGCGCGCAGGGCACGGATATCCGTCACATTTCTGATAGGGCCCGGCACCTGAGGCTGTCCGCCGCCGTTGACACAGCCGCCCGGACATCCCATAATTTCTATAAATTGATAGTCAGCTTCGCCGGCTTTGACTTTTTCAAGAAGCTTCTTCGCATTGCCAAGTCCCGAAGCGACTGCCACCTTAATATTCATGCCGGCCACATCGTAGGCTGCCTCTTTAATGCCCTCAACGCCTCTGACATCTGTAAACTCAAGTGTTTTTAGTTCCTCGCCGGTCAATGTCTCGACCGCTGTTCTTAAAGCCGCTTCCATGACGCCGCCGGTTGCGCCGAAAATAACGCCCGCACCTGTCGAAATGCCAAGCGGCTCGTCAAACTTTTCATCAGGAAGCTCCGTAAACTTCAGGCCGACGCGGCGGATCATCCGCGCAAGCTCTCTTGTTGTAATGGCAATATCCACATCAGGATAGCCGGAAGCCGCCTCGCCGTCACGGCCGACCTCAAACTTTTTCGCCGTACAAGGCATCACGCTGACACTGACAATCTTTGCCGGATCGATACCCTCTTTTTCGGCATAATATGTTTTTAACACAGCACCGAACATCTGCTGCGGTGATTTACAGGAAGATAAATTATCTGTCATATCCGGGAAATAATGCTCGCAGTACTTAACCCAGCCCGGCGAACATGATGTAATGAGCGGAAGTACACCGCCGTTTTTCACACGGTCAAGAAACTCTGTCGCTTCCTCCATAATCGTCAGATCGGCTGCAAAGTCTGTATCAAAAACTTTATCAAAACCGAGCCGTCTTAAGGCTGCCGCCATCTTGCCCTCAACATTTGTGCCTATCGGATAACCAAATTCCTCACCAAGCGCCGCTCTCACCGACGGTGCCGTCTGAACAACGACATATTTATCCGGATCTGCAATCGCTTCAAATACTTTATCCGTATAATCTTTTTCTGTCAGAGCGCCTGTCGGACAGACTGCAATACACTGGCCGCATGAAACGCAGCTTGTATCTGCCAGATCCATATCAAAAGCCTGACCGATATATGTTTTAAAGCCACGCTCATTGGCGCCGATTACGCCGATGCCCTGAACCTTCTCGCAGACAGCACTGCAGCGGCGGCAAAGTATACATTTACTGTTATCGCGGATCATATGCGCCGCCGAGTCGTCATAAATACTGTCGCTCACAGCGCCGTCATAGTAGCCTTCATCCTTAACGCCAAGCTCTTTTGCAAGCTGCTGCAGCTCGCAGTTGCCGCTTCTTGTACAGGCAAGACACTCTCTCCTGTGGTCGGATAAAAGGAGCTGAACCGTCTTCTTTCTCGACTCTAAAACCTTCGGCGTATTTGTAAACACCTCCATGCCCTCGTTAATCGGGTAAACACAGGAAGCAACAAGACTTCTCGCTCCTTTCACCTCGACAACACAGACACGGCAGGCGCCAATCTCATTGACTCCCTTTAAAAAACAAAGTGTCGGTATCTCAATATGGGCAAGGCGCGCTGCCTCTAAAATTGTAGAGCCGGCAGGCGCACTGACTGCCATCCCATTGATTTTAATATTTATATTTTCCATGTCACGCACCCCCATCACTCTTTATAAATCGCACCGAAACGGCATTTTTCAATACATGTGCCGCACTTAATGCACTTGTCCTGAACAATCATGTGAACTTCCTTCACCTTGCCGACAATCGCATCGTTTGGACAGTTCCTTGCACACAGCGTGCAGCCCTTGCACTTATCGGCATCAATCTTATAGCGCACAAGACTGCGGCAGACGCCGGCCGGACATTTCTTATCAACAACATGGGCTACATACTCGTCCCGGAAATATTTCAGTGTGGAAAGTACAGGGTTCGGCGCTGTCTGTCCAAGACCGCACAGCGCATTATCCTTAATATAATAGCAAAGCTGTTCAAGCTTATCCAAATCTTCAAGTGTACCGTTGCCCTTTGTAATCTTATCAAGAATCTCGTACATACGCTTTGTACCGATACGGCACGGCGTACATTTGCCGCAGGACTCATCCACTGTAAATTCGAGGAAGAACTTGGCAATATCAACCATACAGTTATCCTCATCCATAACGATAAGACCGCCGGAGCCCATCATCGAGCCAATACTTATAAGATTATCGTAATCAATCGGAATATCATAATGCTCTGCCGGTATACAGCCGCCGGACGGGCCGCCGGTCTGGGCTGCCTTAAACTTCTTGCCGTTTGGAATACCGCCGCCGATTTCCTCGACAACAGTACGAAGTGTTGTGCCCATCGGGATTTCCACAAGACCTGTATTGTTAATCTTGCCGCCCAGAGCAAATACCTTTGTACCCTTGGACTTTTCCGTGCCCATTGATGAAAACCACTCCGGGCCGTTTAAAATAATCTGAGGGATATTGGCATAGGTTTCAACATTGTTTAAAATTGTCGGCTGTGCAAAAAGACCTTTCACTGCCGGGAACGGCGGTCTTGGTCTTGGCTCGCCTCGGTTGCCCTCGATGGACGTCATCAGCGCTGTCTCCTCACCGCAGACGAAAGCGCCGGCGCCGAGACGAAGATCAATATCAAAATCAAAGCCTGTATCAAAAATATTTTTACCGAGCAATCCGTATTCTCTCGCCTGGCCAATCGCAATTTTAAGACGCTCAACCGCAATCGGATATTCGGCACGGACATAAATATATCCCTGATTTGCTCCGATAGCATATCCGGCAATGGCCATCGCCTCAAGAACAACATGAGGATCGCCCTCTAAGACGGAACGGTCCATAAATGCGCCCGGATCACCCTCGTCAGCATTACAGCAGACATACTTTTGAACATTGCCTCTGTTGCCGGAAGCAAAGCGCCATTTAAGCCCTGTCGGGAAGCCTGCGCCGCCGCGGCCTCTAAGACCGCTGTCTAAAATAAGCTGAATGACATCATCCGGCGACATTTCCGTAAGCACCCTGCCAAGTGCCTCATAACCGCCGGTACCAATGTATTCATCAATATTTTCCGGGTTAATGACACCGCAGTTTCTGAGCGCAATTCTGTGCTGCTTCTTATAAAAATCTGTATCATTTAATGATTTGATACCCTGCGTCTTTTCGTCTTCTTCTTTATAAACAAGGCGCTTGACAATACGTCCTTTTAGAAGATGTTCCGAGACGATCTCCGGCACATCATCCTCCTGAACCATCGAATAAAATGTGGCTTCCGGATAAACAACCATAATCGGTCCGGCAGCACATAATCCGTGGCAGCCTGTCTTTACAACTGCCACCTCATTTTCAAGGCCGTTTTTCTTTAATTCTCTTTCCAGTGCTTCAATTACCTTCTGGCTTCCCGAAGAAGTACATCCCGTTCCGCCGCAGACTAACACATGTGCACGATACATGACGACTCCCCCTCACTATAATTTAGTATTTCCAAGTGTATATTCATCAACAATCTGACCTCTGATCAGATGCTGTTCCACAACAGTGACCGCCTTATCCGGCGTCATCTTCACATAAGTCACCTTATCCCTGCCCGGCTCAAACACTTCGACAATCGGCTCATACTGACAAAGACCGATGCAGCCTGTCTGAGTCACGACAACATTGGTAAGCCCCCGTTTCTGAACTTCCTCTGATAGTTTAAGCAGTACCGGTCTTGCGCCGCTGGCAATGCCGCACGTTGCCATACCGACAACAACTCTCGTCTGATTGGAGTCCTCGCCGCGCATACCGACCTGTCCCTGCATCTTTTCCCTGATTGCTTTTAATTCTGCAAGAGATTTCATGATATTCCTCCTTACAAGGCGCGCCCTCTATAAAACGGCGCCGCCGTCTGTCTCTGACTTATTTTCTTTCAGATATTCCATAATATAGTCGGACACTTCCGGCACATTAAACGGGACGCCGTCTAAAACCTCCCGGAACTGCCGTGTATCCAGCTCAAATGATTTTCCGTTATATGAATATTTATAAATAAAATCTATTTCCGTATTGAATGTGACAAGTGTATGGATCGTCGCCGAAATATCACCGAGAGGCATCCGGTCAATATGACGATAACCAAACACAGCCGTAACCTTTGTTCCTTTTCCTTCTTCGGATGTAATAAAAAAACTGCCCCCGGAAGCTTCAGCTGCCAGCTTAAAAAACGGGACACCAAGTCCCACCTTCCGCGTTGTCCGCGTTGTGAAAAAAGGATCTGTCACCTGACGCACCTGCGTTTCTGACATTCCGCAGCCGTCATCTTCAATCACAACAGTCAGTGTATCCGCATTCTCATCAACCGCAACCGTAATGCCGATAAGACGCGCCCCCGCCCGCACGGAATTTTGGGCAACATCCAAAATATTCATTGAAATTTCAGGCATCATAGGCTTTATTCATACTTTGCCAGTATGCCCTCAATCTGATCCGGTGTCAGTCTTCCGTAAACCTCGCCGTTAATCATCATGACCGGCGCAAGACCGCAGGCACCCACACAACGGCAGGCATCCAGTGAAAACTTGCCGTCCGGTGTGCACTCGCCGCCTTTAATGCCTAAAAGCTCCTGCAGCTTTGCATAAATCTCACCTGAGCCTTTGACATAGCAGGCTGTGCCGAGACAGACTGAAATCTGATATTTTCCTTTCGGATTTAAAGCAAACTGGGAATAAAATGTTGCCACGCCGTATACCTTTTCAAGAGGAATCCCCATGCCGTCGGCGATCATCGTCTGTACTTCAATCGGCAGATAGCCGTAAATTTCCTGCGCCTTCTGCATAATCGGCATCAATGCGCCTTTTTCGTTTTTAAGTGCATCAATGACCTGCATCAGCGCCTGTTTTTGTTCCTCACTTCCCGTAAAAGGAACCCCTTTTTTCTTACAACTCAATACGCTCACTCCTTATTTTCAAACAAATTTTCTCCGTCCATTATATCACTATCATTTATAAATTGCTATAATTTTTCAAAATTTTTATGATTTTTAAACATATATTTTTCGTATAAGCTTATGTTAGTTTATACATTATGTTTGTTAATTAACAAGCATTTGTTTTCATTTTATTGAAAACTTCCATACTCAATGTTATACTATATGTATGTATAATTTTCCGATAATTCATAAAGTTCAGGATGTATGCCTTATGTTTTAACATCCATGCCTTTAAAACAATTTTAAACTGGGAGGAATCACAATGAAAGTCCGTGAAATTATGTCCCTGCTCTGTGCCACACTTCACAGCGGCGAAGATGCTTTAGACAGGGAGGTTCACACCGCCTGCGGCTCTGATATGATGAGCGATGTACTTGCTTTTTTTAAAGACCAGTCCGTACTTTTAACAGGACTTTGCAATCCGCAGGTCATGCGCACTGCTGAAATGATGGATATTATATGTATTGTTTTTGTCCGCGGCAAGATACCGGATGCACAGATGCTCGCTCTTGCCGGACGCCATGGGCTCGCAGTCATGACGACAGAGCTTTCAATGTTTACGGCTTGCGGTCTTTTATACGAAGCCGGACTGCGGGGAGGAAATCAAAATGAATGATGAGCTTGTATTAACCTATGATGTTTCCTCGGATGATTTTACGAGAGCCGGCGAGGCAAGCAGCGACACAAAAAAAATTCTGAAGCAGCTTGGCGTCGCCCCGGAAATTGTCCGAAAAGTCGCTATCGCCATGTACGAGGGCGAAATTAATATGGTTATCCATGCCAATGGCGGCAGAATTACCGTCACCATTGCCCCCGACAAGGTAACGATGGTGCTTGCCGACACAGGCCCCGGTATTGCCGATGTAGAAAAGGCAATGCAGGCCGGCTATTCGACAGCGCCGGATGATGTGCGCTCCTTAGGCTTTGGCGCGGGCATGGGACTGCCGAATATGAAAAAATACTCAGACGATATGTCTATCAACTCTGTCGTCGGCAAAGGCACGACAGTGACAATGATCGTCAAAAATCCGGGAGTGATGTCATGAATAAATTTTTTCATTCCGTTTACCTGATGGAAAACCTGTGCAAAGGCTGCATCAACTGTATTAAACGCTGCCCGACTCAGGCCATCCGCGTCCGAAACGGAAAAGCAAGAATCACAAGTGAATATTGTATCGACTGCGGCGAGTGCGTCCGCATCTGTCCGCACCATGCAAAAAAAATACGGCGGGATGTCATTGACGATGTGCTTAAAAAATATGAATACACGGTGGCGCTTCCTGCACCGACACTTTACAGCCAGTTTAACAATCTCGATGATGTGAATATCGTCCTCACCGCCCTTATTTATATGGGCTTTGACGATGTTTTTGAAGTCAGTGCCGCCGCAGAATTAGTCAGCGCCGCCTCCCGGATTTATGTGGAGGAGCATCCTGAGAAGTGGCCGCTTATAAGCACCGCCTGTCCAAGTGTTGTCCGACTTATAAGAGTCCGTTTTCCAAACCTGATCGACCATATGCTGCCGCTGCTGCCGCCGGTGGAAATTGCCGCAAGGCTGGCACTGTCTAAGGCACAGAAAAAGACCGGGCTTCCGAGAGAAAAAATCGGCATTGTATTTATTTCGCCGTGTCCGTCCAAGGTCACTTTTGCAAAATCGCCCCTCGGCACACAAAAAAGCGAAATCGACAGCGTTATTGCCATCAAAGACGTTTATCCGCTCATGCTGCCGCTGATGAAAAGGGCACAGGGCGCGCCGATGGATTTGTCTACCTCAGGAAAAATCGGCATCGGCTGGGGCGGCAGCGG
>SAMEA3387468__coassemble_2942_pt1 | contig 11045 bp, 9 predicted proteins | sample SAMEA3387468__metabat2_low_PE_040 | metagenome-assembled genome bin SAMEA3387468 (sample SAMEA3387468) | Felis catus | biome: Faeces | place: United Kingdom | collected 2012 | reverse complement strand
GGTTAAATGCAGCAGAAAAGTATGCTATCGGCAATGTTGTTGAAGGCTGTGTTGCAAGAATGACAGATTTCGGCGCATTTGTTGAATTAGAGCCGGGTGTTGATGCACTTTTACATGTATCCCAGATTTCAAGAGAGCATGTTGAAAAGCCTGCAGATGCTTTAAAAATCGGACAGAAGATTACAGCAAAGGTTGTTGACTTCAACGAAGCAGACAAGAAGATCAGCTTAAGCATTAAAGCAATTGATGCTGATAAGGCTGAAGAAGAAGCTACAGAAGAATAATTCATTACCGGATTTTTTGTGAAAGCTGGCCGGGACTGTTGTTCATCAGACAGCAGTCCCGTTTTTTTTTGGAGGATACATGCATGAACACTTTTAACAGTATACGTCTTCGAAGCTATCTTGAGCATTTGACAGTCGGTGTGGCGGCACTTTTTATCGGCGGCGGTATTTTATACGGCATTATTGAGGAGATGGTGACAAGCTATCTTGAGGAAAGTTATCTTGCCTATATTCTCGGTATTGTTGCCAGCGGTTTTATTATTGCTGCGGGGATCATTTTTGTAATCAGGGCTTTTTATATGGACAAGAAGATGTTTGTCCATTTGGATGAGAAAGAACGCCAGACCTTTTTTAAGGAGCTTGGTGATGATACAACGATGATTTTCGGGCATCGTCTGATTATAACAAAGCATTTTATATTAGTTTATGCGCGGTATTTCCGTTCGTTTGTCCATATATGGCGCATCGAAGACCTGACGGCCTGCTATGGACGGGCAATTTATGCGGAAAGTCCGGACAAGCCGGATGGTTACCGCCTTGTTCTTTCAGACAACCGTTTTAATCCGATTGCCTGTGTGATTAAAGGTGACAGCGCGCTTGTGATGGATGAGGCGTGCAGTGCGATTGTCAGCCTTGCACCGTGGGTTTTTACGGATAATTATCAGGAATTTATGGATGATTATACGAGAAAAACAAAAAAGAAAGCTTTTATGCGAGAGATTGAGCACCGCAAGGCAGCCATGGCACACTCAGAAGTTGATGATGCGACGATTCCGATGGCGGTTGTGACGGCTGCCGATATTATTAAAGCATTTAATGAACAGCAGAAGGTGAAAGCACGGCCGAAAATAAATCCAAAAGCTATTTTTTATAAAAAGTCAGCAGATGATGAGCATACATCATAATATTTTCCGGTGTTTTCAGCAGACTGGACGGAAAGTAGTACCGCTTATCATCGAAGTTATATTTGAAAACAGGTGAAAAAAGTGTATCATATTCCGGCAGGAAGCAGTCCGTCTTTTTTGTATAGCAATTTTGGTGGGTTGCTTTTTGGCGGAATTTTTTATCGACAAAGGCGGCGACACTTTTATGGATTGCCTCGTCTTCGATTGGAAGGTATTCGTAATCTTTGTAGTTTTCATAAAAATATTTCAGTTCGCCTGTAAATGCCGGGATGCTGAGTCTGCCTGTATAGGCGCTTATATGAAAACGGTATAAATCTGTATTTCCTGTGACCGGTATCTGTATGAAATGGTGAAGCTTTAAGGTGATTTCATAAGTATCGCGGCAAAAACCGGCGTCGGTGACGGAAAAATTGCCGTTAAAAAATTCAAGGTAGGCCATTATTGGCAGCAGGTCGAACATACCCCGGACATCTTCAAAGTTGTGCAGCATAAGACAGTCAAACTTTGATGCGTCTTTGTCACGGGTATAGGCGTCATAGACAGAGATAAGTTCGCCGCCGCTGTATGTATCGCTGCGGTGAAGTCCTAAGAAGGCTTCGACAGATTTTTGCTTTAAATCCGGCAGTGCGAATAAATCTTTATATGGCTTTAGACAGCGGTATAAATCTGTGTGTTCAAGGTGGCAGAGGGGATCTGCCATTTTATGGGCGGCGGCCTTTTTTCTTATGTATGGAAAATCAAAGGTCTGCCCGTTAAAGGAAATACAGCAGTTTGCTGTTTTTGCAATTTCTGAAAAAGCCTTAAGCAGGGCGGCTTCGCCTTCAGGCGTTTTTGTTTCGTCAAACCACTGAAGAAGCTGCCAGCAGCCGTCTTTAAAAATGCAGCAGCCAATTAAATAAAGATGCGTTGAGGCCGGTGAAAAGCCGGTCGTTTCTATATCAAAAAACATTGTATGTTCAGGCAGTGTAATATCGCCGCAGGAAATATTGAGCGATGCTTTTGCTGTAATCATAAAATCCCTTCTTTCTGTGCGTTTTGCAGTCCGAGCCGTGAAACCTATAGTGCTTGAACTGTAGATGATGCGTCACAAAATATTATAGCCGCATTTTTCTGTAAGGTAAAGCAAAAGTGCCGCAGCGGCTTTACTTTGTATGAAGATTCATGTATAATAGAACTGATGTTTGCAGAATGAGGAGATTTTATGAGATGATTTCATATATTAAAGGAATGTTGGCCGAAGTCGGTCCAAACTACATCGTTGTGGAGAACAATCACATCGGTTATGAGATTTTTGTACCGGCAACAGTCATTGACGAGATACCGTGCACCGGTTCAGATGTAAAGATTTACACATATATGTATGTGAAAGAAGATATTTTATGTCTTTACGGTTTTATGTCGCGGGATGACCTTGCTATATTTAAGCTTCTGATTACAGTCAACGGTATCGGCCCTAAAGGCGCACTTGGCATATTGTCGACAATTTCACCGGATGATCTGCGTTTTGCCGTGCTGGCGGGCGATACAAAAACAATTTCAAAGGCGCCGGGCATCGGACAGAAGACAGCGCAGCGCCTGATTATTGAACTTAAAGATAAGCTGAGTCTTGAGGAAGCATTTGAAATTAAAATAAATAAAGATGTGCCGGCTGACACGGCGTCGGACGCCAAGGGTGAGGCTGTGCTTGCATTGACGGCGCTCGGTTACAGTCAGGCGGAGGCATTAAAGGCGGTGCGGCTCTGTGAGATTACAGAAACAATGTCCGTTGATGAGATACTTAAACTTGCATTAAAGAAACTGATGACATTTTAAGCGGCGGAGGCGTTTATGAATAAGAGGGTAATTACGACAGAACTGATGGAGGAAGATATCGGTATTGAAAACCATTTAAGACCGAAGCTTCTTAAGGATTATATCGGACAGTCAGGTGTTAAGGATAAGTTAAAGATTTATATCGAGGCGGCAAAGCAGAGAGAGGAACCGCTTGATCACGTTCTTTTTTACGGGCCTCCGGGGCTTGGCAAGACAACGCTTGCCATGATTATTGCCAATGAGATGAACGTTCATTTGAAAATTACGAGTGGTCCGGCTATTGAAAAGCCGGGTGAGATTGCGGCAATTTTAAACAGCCTGTCAGAGGGCGATGTTTTATTTATTGATGAGATTCACCGGATGAACCGGCAGGTGGAGGAAGTGCTTTATCCGGCAATGGAGGATTTTGCCATTGATATTATGATTGGCAAGGGCGCGACAGCCCGCTCTGTCCGTCTTGATCTGCCGCGGTTTACGCTTGTCGGGGCGACAACGCGGGCGGGGATGCTCTCAGCGCCGCTGCGCGACCGTTTTGGTGTTGTCAGCCGTCTTGAATTTTATGAGCCGGGAGATTTATGCCGTATTATAAAGCGCTCGGCGTCCGTGCTTGGCGTCAAGATCGATGATGATGGCGCTATGGAGCTTGCGCGGCGTTCAAGAGGGACACCGCGCCTTGCAAACAGGCTTTTAAAGCGTGTCAGGGATTTTGCACAGGTCCGTTTTGATGGAGATATTACAAAAGAGGCTGCAGATTATGCTCTTGATTTACTGGAAGTTGATAAGCTTGGTCTTGATCATATTGACAGAGGCGTATTGCTGACGATGATTGACCGCTTCGGCGGCGGACCGGTCGGCCTTGAAACGCTGGCAGCTTCCATCGGAGAGGATGCGGCGACACTGGAGGATGTGTATGAACCGTATCTTTTGCAGAATGGTCTTATTGCGCGCACGCCGAGAGGGCGTATGGCAACCGATGAGGCTTACCGGCATTTTGGGAGACAGAGGGAAAAATAGCGCGTTTCAATGTTGTAATTTTTTTCATTATCATTTATAATAAGGACTGAATAAGGAAATCCTTTGAGTATGACGAATGATAGGAGGATGGCAGGAATGTCATTAAAAACAGATATACAGGTGCTTATCGGCGGTAAAGTATATACATTAAGCGGTTATGAGAGTGAAGAATATTTGCAGAAGATCGCACTTTACATTAATAATAAAATGGACGAGATGAATAGTATGCCGAATTATATGCGTTTAAATTCGGATATGCAAAAGATTCTTCTTGAGATGAATATGGCAGATGATTATTATAAGGCGAAGCACCAGATCGAAGTGCTTGAGTCGGATATTGAAGAAAAGGATAAGGTCGAGTATGATTTAAAGCATGAGCTTATTGCAGCTCAGATAAAGCTTGAGGAGACATCAAAAGAGATCGAGTGTCTCAAAGAGGAGAACAACGAGCTTCAGAAGGAGATTGTAAAGCTTGAGGCGAGAATACCTGCAAGCAATGGCAGGAGATAGTGTATAAAGGGGGAAAGTGCTGTAACAGTTTGTTCAGCACTTTTGTTTTGAAATGATAAGGAGAATTTTATGACAAAGACAGAGATACTGGCGCCGGCTGGCTCTTATGAGACAATGCAGGCAGCTTTTCGGGCGGGGGCTGATGCTGTATACCTTGCAGGACAGAGCTTCGGAGCGCGCGCCTTTGCCGATAATTTAGATACACAAAAGCTCATCCGTGCCATTGATGAGGCGCATATGCGTGGAAAAAAGCTTTATCTGACAGTAAATACACTGCTTAAAGAGCATGAGCTTAAAGGTCAGCTGATTGATTATCTTGCACCGCTTTATGAGGCCGGTCTTGATGCGGTCATCGTTCAGGATCTGGGCGTTTTAAAGGTTGTTCATGAGTGCTTTAAGGGGCTTGATATTCATGCGAGCACGCAGATGACAGTGACAGATGCTGATTTTGCATCATGGCTTTCAGGCTTTGGCGTGACGCGGATTGTGCCGGCAAGAGAGCTGTCTCTTGAGGAAATCAAAATAATGAAGCAAAAGAGCGGCCTTGAAATTGAGACGTTTGTCCATGGTGCCCTCTGCTACTGTTATTCGGGACAATGCCTTTTAAGCAGTATGATCGGCGGCCGCAGCGGCAACAGAGGACGGTGTGCCCAGCCGTGCCGCCTGCCTTATGAGTTGATATCAGATAAGGGACGGCTGAATAAAAATGGAGAAAATTATCTTTTAAGTCCGAAGGATATTGCGGCACTTGCATTGATTCCTGATTTAGTGGATGCAGGTATTGATTCTCTTAAAATTGAGGGGCGCATGAAAAAGCCGGAATATGCAGCGCTTGTTTCGTTCCTATATAGAAAATATGTAGATTTATATGCGGCAAAGGGGCGCGACGGCTTTGTTGTCGATGCATCGGATATTCATGATTTAATGGATTTATATAACAGAGGCGGTTTTACGGAAGGCTATTATAAGCGGCATAACGGGCGGCAGATGATGTCTGTTTTAAGACCGAACCACATCGGAACAAAGGCGGCCGAGGTGCTGTCAGTGAAAAATAAGGAAATTCGGTTAAAGGCACTGGAAGACCTTTATCCGGGTGACGTGCTGGAAGTCATCGGCGGCAGTGCAGGAGATGAAGCGGCAGGCCGCGGTGCTAAAGGAGAAGCATTAAAGCGTCAGAAACCAATCAGAGGACAGGCGGCAGCACCGGGAAGACGTCCGGAGATGACATTAAAGTCCGGTGCCGTCAGGGGGAAGGTATTGACGGCAGCCGCTGTTTTGAATGGTATTCATCCGGGCGATATTTTATACCGGACGAGAAATCAGAAACTGATTGATTCGGTCAGTGAGGCTTATGTTCTTTCCGAAAACAAAGAAAAGCTTTATGGAACCTTAACAATTTCTAAAGGTTTACCTGTTAAAATGACGGTGGAGCATCGGGAAATCATGGCGTCAGTTTTTGGAGAGACGGCTGCAGAGGCGTCAAACAGACCGCTTACTGCATCAGAAGTCAGAGCGCGCATGGAAAAAACAGGTAATACGCCTTATGAATTTGAAAAACTGGATATAACGATGGATGATGATGTGTATGTCAGCATTAAGGGACTGAATACACTCCGGCGCGATGCGATTGAAGCACTCGATATGGCACGGCAGGCGCATTATGCAAGAAGTATGTCTGAAAATCAGACAAATACAGACGCAGCGCAGGCATCTGTAAAGTGCAGTACAGAGCGCAGTGTTTCGGTGCTTTTGGGTGATAAAGATCAGCTTGAAACAGTGTTAAATCATAAAAGCGTCCGCCTCATTTATATGGCATTGTCTGAGTTTGAAGGAATCCAGCATAAGGAAGCACTGGTTGATGCTGTTCATTCGTCGGGAAAGCAGCTTTATATTGCGCTGCCTTACATATTCAGAGAGGATATCAAAAGGTTGTGCCTTCCGGCTTTAAGGGCGGCGGCAAGGGCCGGCGCAGATGGCTTTTTGGTCAGAAATATAGAAGAATTGATTGCAGTTCGGGCGCTTGATACGAAGCTTCCTGTTGTTGCAGATAGTTCAGTATATACATTTAACAGTGAAGCAAAAAATATGCTGCATACATGGTGTGATGTGCGTGTGACAGCGCCGCTGGAACTTAATGAACGCGAGCTGAAAAGGCGTGGCTGTACGGGAGACGAGATTGTCATTTATGGTTATATGCCATTAATGATATCGGCCCAGTGTCCTTTAAAAACGACAGGAAACTGTCTTAAAGAAGGCAGAAAAAATCCGGGGACAGTGTATCTTAAAGACAGAAAGGGTGAACGTTTCAGGACGGCAGCTTTTTGCAGATATTGTTATTCCGTGATTTATAACAGCAAACCGCTGCAGCTTTTTGACGAGCTTTCAAAGCTTTGCGATATGGGCTTTTCGTGGGCAAGGCTTAATCTGACAACAGAAACACCAAAACAGACAAAGACGCTTCTTGATGCCGCGGCGGCATTTATCCGTGGAGAAGATGCAAAAAATGAGTTGGAAACTTTTACAAAGGGACATTTTAAAAGAGGAGTAGAGTAAGAAATATGGTGAATTTACTGACTCAGGGCGCAAAGTATGTGCTTGTCATACTGATGGCGCTCTATGCGATGAAATGTTTTACGGTATTCAGAAAAAAATATGATTATGACAGGGGTTCGGTTTATACGACGCAAAATGTACTGATGTTTATGATACATTTTATCTGTTATTTTATTATTTATATGAATACGAGAGATGCCGGAATTATTGTCTTTTATTTGGCTCAGGTCGTGCTTTTTGCAGCGACTTTGATTGTTTACGGCATTTTTTACCGCAGGGCGTCAAGGCTTCTGATCAATAATATGTGTTTTTTAATGATGATTGGCTTTATGATGCTGACAAGACTTGACAATCCGGATGCGCCGGCAATGAAACAGTTCTTTATCGCTGTTGCCGCCATTATTATTTCGCTGTTTATTCCGGTGATTGTGGAAAAGGCCGCTTTTTTGAAAAAGCTTGGTATTGCTTACGGCATACTTGGTATGATGATGATTATGTCAGTGCTTATACCGGGAATCGGCCAGCAAAAGTACGGTGCAACCGGCTGGATTCAGATTGGGCCGATCGGCCTTCAGCCGTCGGAGCTTGCAAAAATCGTGTTTGTCTTTTTTATTGCGGCGATGTTTTATAAGAAGCCGGATTTTAAGAAAATTGTGATTGTGACGATATGTGCGGCAGCTTATGTACTCGTGCTTGTAGGCACAAAGGATTTGGGTGCGGCGCTTATCTTTTTCTGCGTCTACCTTGTGATGCTTTATGTGGCGTCAGGGCAGGCAAGATATATCTTTTTAGGCTTTGGCGGCTTTGCAGCAGCAGCAGTTGCTGCTTATAAGCTTTTTACCCATGTGCAGACACGTGTGTATGCATGGATGCATCCGTGGGGAGATATGCAAAACAGAACATATCAGATATCGCAGGCACTGTTTGCCATCGGCACAGGCGGCTGGTTTGGGCTTGGACTTTATAACGGTATTCCTGATAAAATTCCTGTAGGCGCCAGTGACTTTATTTTTGCGGCGATTATTGAGGAAATGGGTGCCCTGTTCGGCGTCTGTCTGCTGCTTATTTATATCAGCTGTTTTATTATGTTTATTAATATATCCCTGCAGATTACAGATACATTTTATAAATTACTTTCCATCGGACTTTCCGTCTCCTATGGCGTACAGATTATTCTCTGCGTCGGCGGTGTTGTCAAGTTTATTCCGCATACAGGCGTGACGCTGCCGTTAATCAGTTACGGCGGAAGCTCGATTCTTGCGACAATCCTTGTTTTTGCAGTCATTCAGGGATTATATCTTCTGAAACAGAGGGAGGTGTACGGTATTGAGAAAAAGACACGAAGAAATGCATAGTCAGCCAAGAAATGTGAAAAAGCATTCACAGGGGCAGGAAGATTTTCATATTGAACTCGACAGCAGCTATGATGCTTATGATGCGCCGGACGATGATTACGATAGTTACAGTGACAGCAGTTATACAAGCGATGGTTATGATGACGGCGTTTATACAGACGGCGATTACAATGATAGCGGCTATACAGACGGCGGTTATGATGATAGCGGTTATACAGACGGCGGTTATGATGACGGCAGTTACAGCGATGTCCATGGTGACAGCGGCCGGTATGAAGCTGATAACGGCTATAATTACCGTGAGGATGACGGTCGTTATGATGTGCCGGCAGGTGAAATACCGGATAAGAAAAAGACAAACCGTCAGATTATGAAGGTGATGTACTCAATTGTGGTTGTTTTTGTGCTGATGATCGGCTACATTGTATATTTTGATGTCTATAAAAGTGATGAGTTTATTAATCAGCCGAGCAATCTGCGTATTGCAAAACTCAGCGATAAGGTGACGCGGGGTAAGATTTTAGCTTCTGACGGCACAGTACTGGCAGAGACGCTTGTGGACGGCGAGGGCAATGAGACGAGAAGTTATCCTTTTAAAAACATATTTGCCCATGTTGTCGGTACAAGCGAAATTAATAAATCAGGTCTTGAGTCCAGCAATGATTTTGATTTGCTTTCTTCCAATATTAATCCGGTAAAGAAAGCGTACAATGAACTTAAAGGTGAGAAAAATCTGGGTGACAATATGATTACGACATTGGATGTTGCCCTGCAGCAGACAGCCTATAACGCCCTAGGCAATCAAAATGGTGTTGTTGTGGCGATTGAGCCGTCCACCGGCAAGGTGCTTGCGATGGTTTCAAAGCCTGACTATGATCCGAATACGCTGAAGGTTAATTATGAGTCGATTATTTCAGATAAAAACAGTAAGGTGCTTTTGAATCAGGCGACCAATGGCTTATTTGCACCAGGATCTATATTTAAGATTGTGACAGCGCTTGAATATATGAGAGAGCATTCGGATTATGAAAATTATGCATACAGCTGTTACGGCGGTATTCCGCTGAGCACAGGGGCTGGACAGGCAAATCTTGCCTGCTATGCCAACACAGCCCACGGCTATGAAGGCTTTAAGGCGTCCTTTGCCAATTCGTGCAATGCGTCTTTTGCCAATATGGGACTTTCTTTAGATAAGACAAAGTGGACAAACCTTGCAGAGCAGCTTTATTTTAATAAGAGCCTGCCGACGGATTTCCCGACAGGAAAGAGCAGCTTTAATTTAGCTTCAGATGCAACAGACTGGGAAACCGGCGCGACAGCAATCGGACAGGGACGCACAACAGTGACGCCGATGCATATGGCGATGATTACGAGTGCGATCGCCAACGGCGGCGTGCTGATGGAGCCATATCTTGTTGATGAGATTGAAAATGCTGATGGCGGTGCAGTATCGATTCACAATCCGAAAAGTGTCGGTGAGATGATGACGACAGCTGAGGCGGCAAAGCTTTCGGAACTGATGCAGTCAGTTGTTAATGAAGGCACGGCCACATCATTATCGGGACTGGGCTACAGTGTTGCAGGAAAGACAGGTACGGCAGAAACTGAAAGTGCCGGAAATAATGCATGGTTTGTCGGCTATGCACCGGCAGAAAAGCCTCAGATTGCGATTTGTGTTCTTGTTGAAAATTCAAGCGAAAGCAGTTCAACAGTGGCAGTGCCGATTGCCCGTCAGCTCTTTGCACAATACGTGAAATAATTATTGAATAATCAGCGGCGGGTATTGTATTAGAGGCTGAAAAGAGGTATACTTATACCATATTTACACACCAAATGTACAGGAGGCATTGCAATGATTGAAGCAACGAGCTGTGGCGGTGTGGTTATTTTCAGAGGCAAGATTCTTCTTCTTTATAAAAATTATAAAAATAAGTATGAAGGCTGGGTTTTGCCAAAGGGAACTGTCGAGGCCGGCGAAGCGTTTAATGAGACGGCTCTCCGTGAGGTGAAAGAAGAAACGGGCGTTGGCGCATCAATTATTAAATATGTGGGTAAGAGCCAGTATACCTTTAATACGGCCAGTGATACGATTGTCAAGGATGTACACTGGTATTTAATGATTTCAGATAGCTATTACAGTAAACCACAACGTGAAGAATATTTTCTTGATTCGGGGTACTATAAGTTTCATGAAGCCTATCATCTGCTGAAGTTTTCTAATGAAAAGCAGATTCTTGAAAAAGCTTACGACGAGTATCTTGAACTTAAAAGAAGTAACCTTTGGGGTAATAAAAAGTATTTTTAAGCCCGAAGTTAAACCCCTGATGCTTTTCAGGGGTTTTGTTATGATAAGAAAGCTGCGTTGCGGTTTCAGGAGGAATATGATGAAAAGAATTGATTTCAGAATGGAGCGCCCGGACTTGGTGCATGTCGGCGATGAAATTACTGTCGATGAATCAATGCTGCAGACACTTGCAGGGAGAGTTTATTATTATACAATTAATCCGGCGCTTGCGATGTCGGGCAATATTCCGGCAAAAGACCGTCTTAAAACAAATCGGGGTGTTGTCAGTGAAATTATTGACGAGGGCGCACTTTGGACGGTATGGTGT
>SAMEA3387468__coassemble_2926_pt1 | contig 11161 bp, 11 predicted proteins | sample SAMEA3387468__metabat2_low_PE_040 | metagenome-assembled genome bin SAMEA3387468 (sample SAMEA3387468) | Felis catus | biome: Faeces | place: United Kingdom | collected 2012 | reverse complement strand
GCTGCCATCCCCCTCTCAAAACTTGATATGAAGCTTTTAGCCACATTAGAAACTTTGGGAGAAAATCGAAAAAAAGAAGTGCTTGTTCAACTGGAAGCACTTGTACGCTATATTAATCAAAACGAAAAATAATCCTTCTTTTAAAATACAAAAGACGCTGCACCGTCACCTTTTGGTAACGGCACAGCGTCTTTTGTATCTCTATATTTCCTTATTGTTCTTCATAAGACTTTGTCAGCTTTCTCACAACGCCAAGACAGGCAAGAATTGCAATTAAGTTCGGAAGAACCATCAGACCATTAAACATATCCGATAGATTCCATACTAAATCTACTTTTAAAGCTGAACCGACAATCACAAATATGAGTACAAGCACACTGTAAACCCTGACAGCCTTCTTGCCGAACAATGATTGTACATTCACTTCGCCGAAATAATACCAGCCGACAATCGTTGTAAAAGCAAAAAACAGCATACAGATAGCAATAAATATTTTACCGAACGAGCCGAATCCGGCATCAAAAGCACTCTGGGCAAGCTCAGAGCCTGTCAGTCCGCTTCCGAGAACATTTGTTGAAAGAATCACAAGTGCTGTCAATGTCAAAATGACAAAAGTATCAATAAACACACCCATCATTGCAATAATTCCCTGGTCACACGGATGCTTCACATCTGCCGTCGCATGCGCATGAGGCGTTGAGCCCATACCGGCCTCATTTGAAAAAAGACCTCTCGCCACACCAAAGCGCATTGCCTTTTGCACCGTGACGCCAAGAACACCGCCGGCAACAGCCTGAGGTGCAAAAGCACCGACGAAAATATCTTTGACCGCCTGTACGACACCATGCGAAAACATACACAAAATAACAATGCAGCCGACAATATAAAGCAGCGCCATCAACGGCACAATTTTTTCTGTCACTCTCGCAATTCTTTTAATGCCGCCTAAAAAAATCACTCCGGCAACAACTGCCACACAAATACCGATGACTAAAGGCTCTACATGAAAAGCATTGGCAAAGGACACCCCGATTGAATTGGACTGAACCATATTGCCCATAAAACCAAGTGCAAGAATAATAGCAATTGAAAAAAATGTTGAAAGGAATTTTCCGAATTTGCCTTTAAATATGTAGCGGATATAATAAACCGGACCGCCAACGACCGTGCCGTTTTTATTGACACGGGTATGCTGCGCCATAACAGCCTCCGCATAAATGGTTGCCATACCAAAAAATGCACTCACCCACATCCAGAATATAGCGCCTGCGCCACCGGAAGCAATGGCTGTTGCCGCACCTGCAATATTTCCAGTACCTACCTGTGCTGCGATTGCAGTTGTCAGCGCCTGAAATGAGCTGAGCCCATTCTCACCATTTTTCCCATGAAGTGAAAAGTTTCCGAACAGCGCTTTCATCCCGGCCTTAAATTTTCTTACCTGAATAAAACGAAGGCTGACTGTAAAAATCACACCTGCGCCCACAAGCAGAAATAAAAGCGCATAATCCCATAAAAACTTATTCACACAATTGACAACATTCATTACAAAATCCATTTTTCTTCCTCATTTCCTTAATTTTAATATCATTAAGGACAGAGTTTTTATACATTTTTTCTTACACTGTCCTTTTGCCTGAGAGATTCGCGGATCAACCACTTTCACCTTCGGCACCCATCTAAGGGATTCTCCAGAGAGCCATCTGATTACAGTCCCATCTTCCGTCATTGACGAAAGATACCTGAGAGTATTATTCCTTCGGCGGGTAAAACCTGCTTTCCTGCAACCTTCAACTGGCCTATATTTAATTTTTTACGGATATCCTTTAAAAATCTTTACCGATATCTTTTCTGCAATATTTATTTGCAAAGTTTACCCACTGCGTTGCTGCATAGGCATTCTTTCTCGCCTCAGATAAATCTTTGCCCTTTGCTGTCACGCCGAGTACGCGGCCGCCGTTTGTCACAATGCCGTCCCCGGTCTGTTTTGTGCCGGCATGGAAACAATAATAGCCGTCCCTGCCGTCAAAATTCTCAAGGCCTGTAATCTTAAGCCCCTTCTCATATTTTTCAGGATAACCGTCAGACGCCAAAATTACACAGACTGCCGCATTATCCTCAAACTCCAAGTCAATCTTATCCAGTGTACCGTCAATACATGCTTCAAACACATCAATAATATCTGTCTTCATTCTCGGCAGTACAACCTGCGCTTCCGGATCACCGAAACGGGCATTGTACTCAAGCACCTTCGGTCCGTCCTCAGTCAGCATCAGGCCGACAAAAAGTACGCCCTTAAACGTTCTACCCTCGTCTGCCATCGCCCTGATTGTTTTTTCAAACACCTCGCTCTGACAAAACTGCTGCATTTCTTCAGTGTAATAAGGGCTTGGTGAAAATGTGCCCATACCACCTGTGTTTAAGCCTTTGTCACCGTCCTTGGCACGCTTGTGATCCTGTGCAGATGTCATCGGCTTAATCGTTTTGCCGTCACTAAAACAGAGCACAGAAACTTCACGTCCGGTCATAAATTCTTCAATGACAATTTTGTCACCGGCTGTGCCGAACTGCTTATCAAGCATTAATGTCTTCACACCTGCTTTGGCTTCTTCTAATGTATTGCAGATAAGAACGCCTTTGCCAAGTGCCAGCCCGTCTGCCTTTAAAACGATCGGCATTTTCGCTGTCTCAAGATAGTCCAGTGCTGCCCCGGCATCTGTAAACGTTTCATAACCGGCTGTCGGCACATGATACTTTTTCATTAAATCTTTTGAGAATGCTTTTGAGCCCTCAATGATCGCTGCATTGGCTCTCGGTCCGAAAACTCTTAAACCTTCCGCCTCGAAAGCATCGACAATACCGCCCACAAGCGGATCATCCATACCGATCACAGTTAAATCAACTGCCTTTTCTTTTGCAAAAGCGACAAGCTTTTCAAATTCCATCGCCTGTATGTCCACACACTCTGCCAGAGAAGCAATACCTGCATTGCCCGGCGCACAATAAATTTTATCCACTTTACTGCTTTTTGAAACCTGATATGCAATGGCGTGTTCTCTGCCGCCGCTGCCTACAATAAGTACCTTCACGCTTCTTCCTCCTCAATTTCAACAATGCCGTCTTTTACTGTGACGCGGCCGCCGGCAATCGCATCAATGACCTTAGGCATGATGACCCATTCGGCCTGCTCCATAATCCGCCGCTGCAAAGTTTCCGGCGTATCGCCCGGTCTGACTTCGACCGCTTTTTGCATAATAATCGGGCCCGTGTCTGTTCCCTCATCAACAAAATGCACCGTAGCGCCGCTGACTTTAACGCCCTTTTTAAGCGCCGCCTCATGAACATGAAGTCCGTAATAGCCCTGTCCGCAAAAAGATGGGATCAGAGACGGATGAATATTAATAATTTTATTTCTGAACTTTGATATAATCGCAGGCGGTACAACAACCATAAAGCCGGCAAGCACAACAAGGTCTATTCCTGCCTCTGTGAGCGCCTCAAGTAAAGCATCATTAAAAGCTTCTCTCGTCTCAAAAGACTTCGGTGAAATACAGCGGGCGCATATACCATGATTTTTCGCCCGTGTAAGCGCATAAGCGTTCGGATTATTGCTAATCACAACCTCGATTTTTGCATTGCGTACACTGCCGTCCTCAATACGGTCAATAATCGCCTGAAGATTCGTTCCCGAACCTGATACAAGCACTGCCAGTTTTAGCATAAAACCACACCTTTTTCTCCGGCTTTAATCTCACCGATTCTGTAAACTGTTTCACCGGCAGCCTCAAGCACCTTCATCGCCTCGTCAGCTTTATCCGGCGCAACAGCAAGCACCATGCCGATACCCATGTTATATGTATTGTACATCACTTTTTCTTCAACATCGCCTTTTTTAGCCATCAGCTTAAAGATTGCAGGCACTTCATAGCTGTCCTTGTAAACAACTGCCTGAACGCCGTCGTGAAGCATTCTCGGAATATTTTCATAAAAACCGCCGCCTGTGATATGACTGCAGCCCTTTACTTTAATGCCGTTATTTTTAAGCGCCTTCATTGCTTTAACATAAATTCTTGTCGGTTCAATTAAAGCTTCGCCTAATGTCTTTTCAAGTTCGTCATAATAAGTATTTAAGGATTCCTCTGTCATATCAAAAATCTTGCGGACTAATGAAAAACCATTGCTGTGAACACCCGATGATGCAAGACCTAAAAGCACATCACCTTCGGCGATATCCTTTCCTGTGATTAAATCCTTTTTATCAACAACACCGACTGCAAAGCCTGCAAGGTCATATTCATCTTCAGGATAAAAGCCCGGCATCTCTGCTGTCTCACCGCCGACTAAAGCTGCATCGGACTGAAGGCAGCCTTCAGAAACGCCCTTAACGATTTGGGCAATCTTTGACGGCGTATTTTTGCCGCAGGCAATATAATCAAGGAAGAATAAAGGCTCACCGCCCGCACATGCAATATCGTTGACACACATTGCCACACAGTCAATACCGACAGTATCATGCTTATCCATAATAAACGCAAGCTTTAACTTTGTACCAACGCCGTCTGTCCCCGAAACAAGTGTCGGTTCCTCCATATCCTTAAACTTTTTCATAGAAAAGGCGCCGGAAAATCCGCCGATATCTGTCAAAACCTCCGGACGCATTGTCTTTGCCACATGTTCCTTCATCAAACGTACCGATTCATAACCGGCTTCAATATCCACACCAGAATTCTTATAATCCATCATTGTCCTCCTCGCCAAAAGGCTTTTATCATCTTATTTTTAAACAGGGTAATTACCGTCAAAGCAGGCACAGCAAAGACCTTTCGCCTCACCGCCGCAGGCTTTTTTCAAGCCGTCGATTGAAAGAAACTTCACTGAATCCGCGCCCGTATTTTTACAAATCACTTCTTCTGTCATTGTATGTCCGCCCATCTGACGGTCAGGCGCACTGGCGCCATACATACACTGATATTTTACAATCGGCGCACAAATACGCAGATGCACTTCTTTTGCGCCTGCATTTTTAAGCGCTGCCACAAATATCTTTGCTGTCGTTCCCTGGATCATCGAGTCATCAACAACCGCAATTCTTTTGCCGCGCACATTACCTGAAATTACCGAAAGCTTCATATTAATGCCGCGCAAAAACATCTCCTCATCCGGCTTGACAAGATTATTGCCAAAATACTTATTTTTAATAAAGGCATCCACAAGCGGCAATCCCGCTTCTTTCGCATAGCCTGCCGCAGCCGCAAGCCCCGAATCCGGCACCCACACAACAGCATCAACAGATGCCGGCGCCTGACATGCCATCTCACGGCCCATCGCCTCTCTCGCTGCAAAAACCTCCGTACCGCCAAGCACACTGTCCGGTCTTGAATGATATACATATTCAAAAGCACAGACAGCCGGTTTCTCATCATTTTGAATATAAAGTGAATAAACACCCTTTTCACCGGCCACTAAAATCTCGCCCGGCTCTACCTCGCGCTCAAATGTCACGCCAAGTTCATCGAAAGCGCATGTCTCCGAAGAAAAGAACATCGAATTTTTCTTTCGTCCGAAAACGAGCGGACGGATACCTCTCGGATCACGCACGCCAATCACCTTTCTCGGCGTCATGACAAGCAGTGAATAGCCGCCCTTTAGCTTCGGCAAAATACCGGCAATCGCTTCCTCAATTGTCGAACACTTATTACGCTCACGGGAAATAAGCACTGAAATCACCTCAGCCGCCTCAAGCGTCTGGAAAACTGCCCCCTGAAGCTCAAGCTCACGCCGGAGCTCCTCCGTATTTGTCAGCCCGCCGTTTAACGCCACTGCCATATGACCTTTCGTGTAGCGGATCACAATCGGCTGGGCATTCTCTACAGCATCGCTGCCTGCATAGCGGAGTACATGGCCGATACCCATATGACCGCCAAGCTTTTCAAGATCTGTCTCATTAAAAACCTCTGTCACAAGGCCTTTATCCTTTTTATAATTAAACTGTCCGTTATCATGGACACAAATACCTGCGGCCTCAGCGCCTCTGTGCTGCATTGAAAAAAGACCGTAGTAAATAATTTTTGCCGTTTCAAAGCCATCCTTATTATAAAGGCCGAACAGTCCACATCTGTCCAATACTTTATCATTATTCATGGATTCTTACCTTTCTTACTTGCCCTGTTCTTTTAAATAAGCCTTATAGCCAATCTCCTGAAGCTTTGCATCCTTTGCCACAACCTGTGATTTAAGCTTCTCAGAATACGCCTTTAAACGTGAAAGAAGCTCTGCGTCGGAAGTTGCAAGAATCTTTGCTGCAAGAAGTCCCGCATTAGCGCCGCCGTTAATGGCAACTGTCGCTACCGGAATGCCTGAAGGCATCTGAACAATTGAATACAGAGAATCTCTGCCGCCCAAAGATGTTGTGTGCATCGGCACGCCAATGACCGGCATCGGGAAAATTGCCGCGCACATTCCCGGAAGATGTGCTGCCATGCCTGCGCCCGCAATAATGACTTTAAAGCCCTTTGCCTCAGCCGTTTTCGCATATTCAAAAAATACATCCGGCTCACGATGCGCTGAAATGACCGTCATTTCATAATCAATCCCTAATTCTTCTAAAATATCCGCTGCCTTGCTCATAACCGAAAGGTCTGAGTCACTTCCCATGACAATACCGACTTTACCACTCATCCTTGAGTCCTCCTTAAAATAGATTTACATTTATTGTACTAGCTGATAAAAGGTTCGTCAATTACAAGGTTCTTATGTCACTGATAAGTGCTACTTATAATCATTTCAAAGGCGCACCTTTTTTGATTTTTCCGTTTTCAATATTTTCTTCGATAATGCGCTTAAAAAAATCCCAAATTGTCTCAGAACCTTCCGCAGTCTTTTCATTGCGCTTCCAAATCTGCTGCGCATACACCTCATGCTCATCCCAGCTTTTGCCGCCCGAAGCATCATTTAACAAAATCGGCTGGCATTTATCAAGTGTATTGGCAAACTTCGCCTCCGGCGTCTTTGCTTCCTCAAATTCATCCCAAAGTGCCCGAAGCTTCTTTGCCTGATCCTCAGGAAGTATATTAAAAAGCCTGTCTGCCGCCGCAAGTTCCCTTTTGGCTTTTGTCTTATTGCCGGCATCATCATAAGCATATGTATCACCGGCATCAATTTCCACGAGGTCATGAATGAGCACCATCGACATCACATGAAGTACATCAACCTTTTCATTGGCATATTCTGAAAGAAGCATAGCCATCATTGCCAGATGCCACGAATGCTCCGCGTCATTTTCCTTTCTCGTCCCGTCCGTCAGCCATGTCTGACGAAAAATCGTCTTCTCTTTATCAACCTCTCTTATAAATGCCATCTGTTTAAGTAATCGTTCATTGTTTTCCATTATGTCTATACGCCCCTTTCTCAATGACAGCACACCGCACTTTATTTGTCAGTGCAAACACCATATATCCGAGCAGTCCTCCGAATGTATTTAAAATAAGATCATCCACATCAAAGGCGCCAACCCGGCATACAAGCTGTATCGTCTCTATGACAAGACTAAGGACAAAAGTCATCGCTGCCGCTTTATAAAAGTGCCTCATTCCCCGCGACACAACCGCAATCATAAAGCCAAACGGCGCAAAGGCAAGCACGTTGCCAAACATATTAATAATAAAAGCCCTTGCCCCTAAAATATCCTTGTATGCAAAAAATCTGTGAATCTCTTTAAATGGTTCTAAATTATATCTGAAGTGATCCGAAATAATATTTCTGCCGTAGCGCTCACTAAAAAAGCATACATATATGAGTACTGCAAGATACAGTATAAGAAGCAGGCCTGTGGCACGCCGAATCACTTTCTTTTTTCCTGAACCCATGACCTTTCCTCCGTTATATAAAAAATCATAAAAGGGATGCTGTTTAATGTATACAACATCCCTCATCCTAAGCTTTTTTAAAATAAAATGTTTGATTTACTCTTTAATAATCTTGCACCATTGACAATAGACATGACGCCGACAGTCACACCTGCAATAATAATCACAATACCAAATGCAAGATTGGCTGCACCTACATTTTTCAATGTTTTATACATCTTTTCATGAACGCCTAAAACTTTCTTTTCTTTCATTTATTTCACCCCATACTGTGCATAATAAGCATCAATCGCTTCTTTTAACTTATCATCAATGACAACCTTGCCGCCGACTTCCTTATTGTAAAGGCACTCAACCACATCTGCCATAGAAACAATCGCCGCTGTATCAAAACCATATAAATCCTTCACTTCATCAAGAGCACACTTTTCTCCGCCCTTGCCGACTTCCATACGGTCTAAAGATACCATAAGGCCGACAATTGTCACATCGGCTGCGCCCTTAACCTTTGGTACAGTCTCCTCCATTGATTTTCCGGATGTTGTCACATCTTCAATCATAATCACTCTGTCACCATCTTTAAGACTGCTTCCAAGAAAGCTGCCCTTATCTGCGCCGTGATCTTTTTCTTCCTTACGGTCTGAGCAATAACGCACTTCTTTGCCGTAAAGCTCGCTGTAAGCAATCGCTGTCACAACACTTAACGGAATACCTTTGTAAGCCGGTCCGAACAATACATCGAAATCATCGCCGTATTTTGCATGGATTGCCTTTGCGTAATACTCGCCAAGCTTCTTTAACTGTGAGCCTGTCACATAAGCGCCGGCATTCATAAAAAACGGTGACTTTCTTCCGCTCTTTAACGTAAAATCACCAAACTTTAAAACCTCGCTGTCCACCATAAATTCAATAAATTCCTGCTTATAAGCTTCCATCTTCAAAAACTCCTTTATATCATGATTGTAAAATTATCTCTTTTATCTTTTTTACTTTATCATAAATCTGCACTTATTTCAATAATATTCAGAAGTAAGTTCTCAGATTTTACCGATATATCTACATTTTCTTGACATACTCTTTTATTACACTTATACTGTTTTTTATACATCGGCACCGCCGGTATAATTTACTATGAAAGGAAAATCGTTATGTCTATGTTTGTATCAATTCTCCTTCTGATTGCAGGCTTTGTCTTTCTCGTCAAAGGAGCTGACTGGTTTGTCGGCGGATGCTCATCCGTTGCCAAACTTCTTCATGTGCCGTCCATTATTATCGGTCTGACAATCGTTGCTTTCGGCACAAGTGCCCCTGAAGCCTCTGTCAGCATTACTGCGGCATTAAAAGGTTCCAACGATATTGCCATCGGAAATGTTGTCGGTTCAAACTTTTTCAATCTTTTAGTCATTGTCGGAATCTGTGCTATGATCAAGCCGATGAAAGTATCCAAAGATATCATGAAAAATGAATTTCCACAGTCCATTATCGTCGGCATTATTTTACTTGTTCTCTGTCTTGACACTTTTATTTTGAAATCAGAAAAAAACACTGTCGGAAGAATTGACGGTATCATCCTTTTAGCTTTATTTGCCGTCTTTGTATTTATCCAAATACGCAATGCCCTAAAAGCAATCAAAGGCCGTAAAAGCGCGCCGGACGGACTTGTCCTTGAAGCCGCCGATGTGGAGGTTCACACACTCTCTCCATTAAAAAGCATCCTTGGCATCGTCATCGGTCTTGCACTTGTCATCCTCGGCGGCGACTTTGTTGTTGACAGCGCCACAGCAATCGCACGGGCCGTCGGCTTAAGCGAAGCTTTTATCGGTCTGACAATCGTCGCTTTCGGTACGTCCCTGCCGGAGCTTGCAACTTCTATTGTTGCCTCTAAAAAGGGCGAAAATGACCTTGCACTCGGTAATGTTGTCGGCTCAAATATTTTTAACATTCTCATGGTCCTCGGCGCTTCGGCAGCACTGAATCCTGTCAATGTATCTATGGACTCAATTTATGACTTAATTATTTTAGCCATTGTCAGCATTATTACTTATATCCTCGCCCGCCGGAAATATGAAATCAGTCGTCTCTCAGGCGGCATTATGTGTGCAATGTACGCGGCCTATGTTGTCTATCTGTTTGTGAGGTAATACCATTACAAAAACAGACCTTGTAAGTCCGATTAAAAATCCAGCTTACAAGGCCTGTTTTAATTATATCATATTATCATTCATCATCTATATTCCTGTTCAAGATTCATACGCTTCAATATTTCTTCATTCATCTTATCATATGAATCCCAATATTCTTTTTTCACTCTGATATTCGTGTAATCAAACAATTCTTTAATCATATTCATGATTTTTTCACCGGAAAATCCAGTCAGGGCTTTTATTGAATCTCCTGTCACCGATACAATGTCATGAGCAGCCAAATTCCGGACATTAGTTTCCACGCTTCGCACATCCTCTGTCAATTGACTCAAATGCCCATTGCCGCAAAAACTCTTGATAATTTCATTCAAATGGATGGAACTTATATCACCACCGTGAAATCCGCCATTACTTTTATAGGCTTCATCCAACACCTTGCCGACATCTGTTCCCTTTAACTTTTTCTCAGACCACTTGCGTATCCAATGACCATTCTTTTTCCACTGATCACAATAATCATTAATATCTATCTTACACTGCTGTTTTGTAATTCTTTCAAACAAATCAACAACAATCGGCGTAATTGCACGGATAAAGTCAGCATACTCCGCCCTTCGCAGCTTTGTATCAATACTTAAAGCATATTCAAAGCTTTTTCTTCCTGAAGATGTCTGTACCGGCAAACGCTGATAACCTGTCTTTTTAATACATTCATCAACTGCCGTCATATCAAGCAATGCTCTTTTTGAAGCCAACCTAAGCAATTCAATATACTGAGCCGTATCGGCTGCTTCCATCGTTTCTGCAACATCAAGTGCCGCAGTGTAATCATACACCAAAATATGCTTTTTAATAATTTCTTCTTTTTTAATTTTAGACAATGTCGGACAAAAAATCTCCTTACAGCGATTTTCAAAATGCTCCTGATTATCTTCATTTAATTCCCATAAAAGCTCTACATCATAATCCTTATGTGCATGCTCATTCATCTTTTTCTCAGGTGTCGCTACCTGTATAATCTTTGCCGGAAATTCTCCCAAAGTCTGCAAAACAAGAAGTCCGCTTTTCATCGCCGGCGTACCTGAAGATACATTTAAAAGCAGCTCATCTGTCTCGTCCATCTCATGATAAATATCTTTTATAATTGTCCGAACC
>SAMEA3387468__coassemble_2910_pt1 | contig 11223 bp, 9 predicted proteins | sample SAMEA3387468__metabat2_low_PE_040 | metagenome-assembled genome bin SAMEA3387468 (sample SAMEA3387468) | Felis catus | biome: Faeces | place: United Kingdom | collected 2012 | reverse complement strand
AAATTATTTATCAACGGTGAATGGACAGATGCATCGGACGGCGCTACATTTAAAGCAACCTGTCCGGCAAACAAAGAGTTTCTCGCAGAATGTGCTGAAGCCTCAAGAGAAGATGTCGATAGAGCTGTCAGCTGCGCATGGAAAGCCTTTGAAAGCTGGAAAAAGACAACAGTCACAGAGCGTGCCGATATTCTTATGAAAATTGCAGATGTCATCGACGCCAATACTGAAAAGCTGGCAATGATTGAATCCATTGATAACGGCAAGCCGATTCGTGAAACGCTTGCCATTGATGTTCCTTATGCTGCCGACCATTTCAGATATTTCGCCGGTGTTATCCGCGGCGAGGAGGGCAGTGCTTCAATGCTCGATAATAATACACTCAGTATTATTTTAAGAGAGCCAATCGGCGTTGTCGGCCAGATTGTTCCATGGAACTTCCCGTTTTTAATGGCTGCATGGAAGTTAGCACCTGTACTGGCAGCCGGCTGCTGTACAGTATTTAAACCGTCAAGCCATACATCCTTAAGTGTACTCGCTTTCGCAGAGCTTGTTGAAGACATTCTGCCTCCGGGCGTATTCAATGTAATTACAGGCGGCGGCGGAAAATCCGGACAGTACATGCTTGAACATAAAGGCTTTAGAAAGCTTGCATTTACAGGTTCAACAGAAGTCGGACTTGATGTTGCAAGAGCTGCTGCCGATAAGCTCATCCCATCAACACTGGAGCTTGGCGGAAAGTCAGCCAATATTTTCTTCCCGGACTGCAAATGGGATATGGCTATGGACGGTATTCAGCTTGGTATTCTTTTCAATCAGGGACAGGTTTGCTGTGCCGGCTCAAGAGTTTTTGTCCATGAAGATATTTATGACAAATTTATTGAAGATGCTGTCAAAGCCTTTGATAAAGTTAAAGTCGGACTTCCGTGGGAAAAGGATACTCAGATGGGCGCCCAGATTTATGAATCCCATCTCAATAAAATTCTCGGATGGATTGATGAAGCTAAATCCGAAGGTGCCAAAATTGCCTGCGGCGGTGAGCGTATCACAGAAGGCGAGCTTGCAAAAGGCTGCTTTATGAAACCGACTCTCATCGTCGATGTAACAAATGATATGAAGATCGCACAGGAAGAAATTTTCGGACCGGTTGCCTGCGTCATCAAATTTAAGGATGAGGATGAAGTGATCCGCATGGCAAACGACAGCCGCTACGGTCTTGGCGGTGCTGTATGGACAAGAGATATTAACCGTGCCATCCGTGTTTGCCGCGGTATTGAAACCGGACGTATGTGGGTAAACACATACAATGCCATTCCGGCAGGTGCACCGTTTGGCGGTTACAAAGATTCCGGTATCGGCCGTGAGACACATAAAGTCATTCTCGACCATTATACACAGATGAAAAATATTATGATTAACCTTTCAGAAAATCCTTCCGGTTTTTATTAATGTACAAAAACAAAAGTATGATTGACGCACCCTCTTGCTTTAATCATATGCCATAAGGAAAAGAGTCCATTTTAAGTGGGCTCTTTTCTTTTGCACGGCTTTTTGGTATAATACGTATATCGCAAATCACAATGAGGTGAACAATTTTTATGAAAAGATATATAAATATGGATGATATTTCCGACGGAAAGCTCTACACCGGCGAATCCATTGTGAAAGCCGGATGTCATGGCTGTGAAGGCTGCCATTTGTGCTGTACTGGCATGGGGCAGTCAATTATTCTTCAGCCTTTAGATATCCACAGGCTTTCTGCCGGACTGCATAAAACGTTTGAGGAGCTTGTCGGCACTTATATTGAGCTTCGTATGGCAGACGGTCTTATTCTTCCAAATCTCATTATGCAGCCTGAAAATGACAGCTGCAGTTTTTTAGATACATACGGCCGCTGCAAAATCCACCCTTTCCGACCAACTTTTTGCCGGCTTTTTCCGCTCGGCATTTACTATGATGATGACGGACTTCACTATTTTCTTCAGACAAAGGAATGTCCTGTACCGTCAAAAACAAAGGTGCGCGTGCGTCAATGGCTTGAAGAAGACAATATGGCCGCCTATGAGGCGTATACGCTGCGCTGGCATGATTTTCTTGAAGACTGCAGGACACTGCTTGACAGCTTAAATGATGAAAACCGCCGTCTTCTTTGTACGTATATTCTTAAGTTTTTTTACATGACACCTTACGGAAATGATTTTTATACAATCTTTAACGAACGTATTCAAAAAGTTTCTCTCGTTTTGGATGCATTCAGACAGGAGGCATAAAATGACTGTTTTAGAAGAAATATTTAATTACTATACAGGCCTTAAAGACAAAGGCAGTCAGGAGAATGTTATAGCGATGCTTCGGGAAATTCAGGAGGCTGAAGGCTTTATCTCTGCCGAAATGAAAGCAGAAGTTGCAAAGGCTTTAGATGTCAGGGAAAGTGTTCTGAATGTTATTTTAAAAATGTATCCCGATTTAAAGACGGCCAATTACAGCCACACGGTCACACTCTGTACCGGCGGCCGTTGCGCCATGAAAGGCGGCAGTGCGATTATATCGGCAGTTACCGCACTTCTTAAACCTGATGCCTCAGGCATCTCGGCAGACGGACGCATACGCTTAAAAAAACAAAATTGCTTAAAGCAGTGCAAAACTTCGCCAAATATGTTGATTGACGGTCAGGTTTATACCCATCTGACACCTGAAAAAGCAGCGGCACTCATTAATGCTTTACGATGAAAGGAACAGCTATGAATTTATATTTTGCACCGATGGAGGGCATTACAGGATTTCGTTACCGGAATATCCACCATGCTTTTTTCGGAAAACATATTGATAAATACTTTACACCATTTCTCTGCCCGAATGCCGAGCATGGCTTTGTGCCCCGGGAAATGCGTGATATTTTACCGGAAAATAATGAAAATATACCAATTGTACCGCAAATGCTCTCAAATCATGCGCCCCTTTTTATAAAGGGTGCCAAAATACTTTCAGATTATGGCTATAAAGAAATTAACTTAAATCTCGGCTGCCCGGCAAAAACCGTTGTTTCTAAAGGGCGGGGCTCCGGATTTTTGGCTTATCCCGAAAAGCTGGATGAATTTTTATATGAGATTTTTGACAAGACTTGCTGCTTTGCCAGACTTTCTGTGAAAACGCGTCTCGGCAAAATATCACCCGATGAATTTTTTGAGTTGATTGATATTTTTAACAAATACAAAATGGAAGAACTGATTATCCATCCGCGCATCCAGACAGATTTTTATAAAAACGTGCCGAACATGGCTGTATTTTCAGAAGCTGTCATTTTAAGCAAAAATCCTGTCTGTTACAACGGCGACATCTTTACACGGGAGCATTTTCAAAGCTTTCATGAAGCCTTCCCGGATATCAAAAATATCATGCTCGGCCGCGGTCTTTTAATGAATCCGAACCTTGCCGGTTAAATTCTCGGTGAGCCGCTTATTTCCTTTGAACAGTTTTTTGCCTTTCACGATGCTGTTTATGAAATGTACAGGCGGGAGCTTTCCGGTGATACACCTGTATTATTTAAGATGAAAGAGCTCTGGGTTTATATGTCAGGGATGTTTGAAAATGCAGATAAGCTTATAAAAAAGATTAAGAAATCCCAGCACTGTGCCGATTATGAGTCGGCTGTGCACCAGCTTTTTAACCGTCCTGATTTATTCAGAAACAAAAAATAAATGTTATCATAAAAGAGTGCTTCACAGCAGGCAGCGTCCTGTCAACAAAGCACTCTTTATATATTTCAACAACTATACTTTTCTAAAATGGCATCCATTTTTTGTTTTTCAATATATTCAATCGGAATGACAGGCTCCGGATCCTTTGTAAAATCTCCGATTTTTTTATGATAAAATACAAGACCATACCAGTGATCAAACTTCCATCCGCAGTTTTCCAATGTATAAATATATTCAAAACCCATTGCCTTATGGTAATTAATGCTGTTTTTTGCCGTTGATGTAATGAGAGAGTAGATATTATAAATGCCCTGAAGCTTCGATATCTCCTCAAGCGCGGCAAAAAGTCTGCTACCAATACCCTGTCCCTGAAATTCATGACGGATATAAACAGAAAATTCCACATCCCACGAAAAAGCGGCCCGCTCTCTGAAACGGCTCGTATAGGCATAACCGACAATCTGACCGTCAGACTCGGCCACAACCCACGGATAAGATGCCGTAATTTTATGAACACGCTTCACAAACTTTCTATAGGAAGGCACCGTACATTCAAAAGTAATCGGCGTATTTGTAATATATGGTCTGTAAATACTAAGTACATCTTTAATATCTTCGTCTTTAATCATTCGCAGTTTCATTTTACTTATCCTCCTTACAAAACCTATTGTAAAATAATCTTTCATAAGTTTCAAGTTCTCTTTTGCAAAGTTCCCGTGATTTTGATATGATAATATCAGGAGGTGCCGCTATGAAAACATTAATTGAATTTTATGACAGAAGTGTTCTCAAAAATATGACCGCCGTGCTTGCCTTAAAGCCGGATTATCTCATTTTCTTTTATGATAAAACACAATTTACACATTTTGAAGTCTACAGTACGTTTGAGGCATGCAAAAAATATATTCCGAATTTGCGTGTAGAGCTTCGCAGTGTTGATTATCACGACTATACTGCGATTGAAAAAACTATTGCCGAATGTATTTTTCAAAACTATGATGACACCATCGGCTTTGACTTAACCGGCGGCAGTGAACTTATGACAATCGCCGGATATAAAGCCGGAATGCGTGCCGGTGTCAGCGTCTTTTTCACAGATATTTATAAAAATGAAGTTGTCGATTTATCAGGAAAATGGCCTTCCCAGAGAAGTAACCCTTTTGAAATCGCCGATATTATATGCGCCGGCGGCGGAAAGCTTGTCGGCTTTACAGATCCTTTTTGGCTTTCAAAGCGTATTAAAAACCTCTGTACACTTGCATTTAATGTCCTCAAGGCGCCTAAAAAATGGGCAAAAACATGCCGATATTTCCAACAGCATAAAGGCAGCTGTAAAGGGCGTCCGCTCTCTTTTTATAAGCAGCTTACTGAAAAAGAAGACGCCAGAGATATACTTCCGGATAAAAACCTTCTTTTCCAGTGTCAGTCATGCCGTCTTATTGAAAATCTTGTATACACAAATGCTGTGCTCTCATTTGATTACACATCGCCGAAGGCTGTCGATTATATGGCCTCCTACGGCGTATGGCTTGAGCTTTTTACGTATGGGGCGATGCTCGATATTTCTGCGGTGCATGATGTAAAAACAAGCATTAAAATTGACTGGAACAGACAGGATGATGTTGAAATTATCGGCAATGAAATTGATGTCACTGCCATGTACAAATGCCGTCCGGTCGTTATTTCGTGCAAACAGTCTACAAATCCTGTTTCTGCAGATGCCTTAAATGAGCTTTATGTCGTTTCAAGACGCATCGGCGGCAAATACAGCATACCGATTCTTGTCACCTTAAGTGACATCAAACACAGCCACAGCGGTATTTATATGAAAGCGCGGGAGATGAAGCTGCGTATATTAGACGCCTCTGATTTAATGAGCGGCGAATTTAAGCTCCGGCTTTTAAAAATCATTACAGATAATGAACAAATTTAAGAAATATTTATACAAATTTCTTAAATTTAATGCTATACTGTAAAAAGGAAATTATCTATTTAGAATAGTGAGTGAATGTATATGGATTTAAGAGACTTTTCGGAAATCGGGCAGCAGATTGAACGTACTGTAAAAAATGCTGTTGATTCCATGAATTTTGATAAATTGAATCAGAATATTAACGAGACATTTAATAACGCCTTCCAAAACAAACACGACGGTGCTTTTCATTATAAGCCAAAAAATCCTTATGAAGATAAAAGCTTTCATCAAAATACAGCAGAGAATTTGAATAACCGCTGGCATTACGAAAAGAATCGTACAAAAAGTGCCTCCGGCGCTTCTTTTAACCGTTTTAACACACAGGGCACACAGACAAAAGACGCAAAGACAAAAGATTCACAGACAACCGCCGTTGGTTTTCCTGTCATTTCAGATCCGCCGGGACGCATTTCCGGCATTCTTATGATGGTCTTCGGCTACAGCGGTCTTGCCATATCCGGTGCAGGACTCATTATCTCGCTGGCTTTTTCCGCAGCCATCGGACGTTTTTTTTCTGTCGGCGCCGCATTTTCGATTATATCGCTTCCGATCATCACAATATCGGCGATTTTAGCAATCAGCGGCACAAAGACAAGAGGGCGTCTGTCACGCTTTAAACAATATATCAGTGTTCTTAAAGGGCGGACATTCTGTTCCTTAAAAGAACTTTCTGAAAAAATCGGAAAGAGTAAAAACTATGTTTTTAAAGATGTGCAAAAGCTTATTGGTGACGGGTTCTTTCCTGAAGGCCATATCGACGAGCAAAAGACATGTCTTATGGTCACCGATAAAATTTACGAACAATATCTGATTGCCCAGCAGAGCATGAAAGAGCGTGCGGCAATGAAAAATACCGAAGAAGCTAAGGAAGATGATGGTCTGAACGCCTCACAAAGCGCAGATTTTAATAAAATTATCGCCGACGGTGAAGTTTATATGCGCCATATCCGTGAAGCAAACGATGCAATTCCTGATACGGAAATCAGTAATAAGCTTTACCGGATGGAACTTATCATCGGGAAAATATTTGGCTATGTAAGAAGCCACCCTGAACAGATTGCCCAGCTCCGCCGGTTTATTGACTACTATATGCCAACGACAGACAAGCTTGTCAATGCCTATAAAGAATTTGATACACAGCCGATTCAGGGTGAAAATATAAAAACTGCCAAACTTGAAATTGCAAAAGCTTTAGATACAATTAATGACGCCTATGAAAAGCTTTATGACAGCATGTATGCTGAAGCGGCAATGGATGTTGCCAGCGATATTTCTGTACTTCAGACACTGCTTGCACAGGAAGGTCTGACAAAAGACGATTTTAATCACGGGAGGAATAATAAATGACAGATGATTTTAAGACAGAAACACCGACATTAACCTTTGAGCCATTTATGGCAGAGCAAAAGGAGACGGTGTCCGCACCGCAGACAAATAAACTGACAATCGAGCAGGAATATGAAACTTATCCGTTAAGCGATGAAGAAAAAAAGGTCATTGATGACTTTGCTTCACAGATTGATTTATATAACAGCCAGCTTGTCTTACAATATGGCGCCGGCGCTCAGAAAAAGATTTCTGATTTTTCAGAACAGGCGCTTGAAAATGTCAAATCTAAAGATTTGGGCGAAGTCGGACAGATGCTCTCAAACGTTGTCTCCGAGCTTAAGTCTTTTGACGCAGAGGAAGAAGACCGGGGATTTTTTGGAAATATCTTTAAAAAAAGCTCCAATAAAATTTCTTCAATGAAATCAAAGTTTTCAAAAGCCGAAGCCAACGTCGATAGTATATGCAAAGTGTTGGAAGGACACCAGATCCAGCTTCTTAAAGATTCGGCAATGCTTGACCAGATGTATAAGATGAATACAAATTATTATAAAGAACTGACAATGTATATCATCGCCGGAAAGAAGAAGCTTGCAAAAGCCGAGCAGGAGGAAATTCCTGCAATGCTGAAAAAAGCCGAGACCTCCGGTCTTGCCGATGATATGAACGCTGCCAACGATTACACAGCGCTCTGTGACCGCTTTGACAAAAAGATCCATGACCTTGAACTGACAAGAATGGTTGCCATGCAGATGGCACCTCAAATCCGGCTTATTCAGAACAACGATATTTTAATGTCTGAAAAAATACAGTCCATGCTTGTCAACACGATTCCGCTTTGGAAAAGTCAGATGGTACTTGCACTCGGTGTCAACCACTCCAAGCAGGCAGCCGAAGCGCAGCGTCAAGTGACAGACATGACTAATGAGCTGCTCCGCAAAAATGCCGAAACATTAAAGCTCGCCTCTGTTGAGACAGCCAAAGAACTCGAACGCGGTGTTGTGGATGTTGAGACATTGACAACAACAAATGAGATGCTTATTTCCACAATCGACGATGTGATGAAAATTCAAAATGAGGGACGTGCAAAACGACGTGAAGCCGAGGTTCAGCTGACAAAGCTGGAAAACGACCTGAAAGCGAAGCTGCTTGAAATTAATAAGAAGCGTATGTCATAATTTTTACAATATTTATACCCCCGAAAATACTTTGCTTGCTTTGCTGAAAATGCATGCTGTGCAAAGTGTTTTTGGGGGTTTTATATTGCACAATTATGACATGCCGGATATATCTGCGGCGCGCATGGCTTTTTTGTGGGCAGTGGATATCGGTAGAGCTATAAGCTCACTTTCTGTGTAAAGGTATTCGTCTCCCGGATTTTCATAAAGTATACCAAGGTACACATTCATCCACCATATTTTATGTGTGAACACATGCTTTACTTCTTTTACATAATCGGTGAGACGCACGGCGGCGCCGTATTCTTCTTCAAAAGCATCCTCAAATGCCGCCGGCGACCCAACCTCATACTGAATAAGGCCGTAAAGATTTTCTAAAAGGCCATCTTTATTTTTAACAAGCATATATTGATTTTTATATTTTAAAACAGCTGTAATATAGTCAAATTCAGCCTTTGAACGTTTTTTTATATTGACAGGCAAAATGGCAGCTGTATCCGCCTTTCTCGCCTCACAAAAAGGCGCTGCCGGACAATTCTTACAATCCGGCTTTTTCGGCGTACATACCATGGCGCCCAAATCCATCATCGCCTGATTAAAATCTGAAGCGTCCGTATTTTCAATAAGCCTGTCCATAATATCCTGATATTCTTTTTTTGTTTTATCAAGGGCAATATTATCCTGCCTGTTATAAAGCCTTGAAATAATTCTCAATGTATTGCCGTCCACAACACCTTTCGGAATCCCGTAGGCAATGCTTGCAATCGCACTGGCCGTATAACTGCCGACACCTTTAAGCTTTAAAAGTGTTTCGTAGGCATCGGGGAAAATACCGCCGCATTCTTCCTCAATATAAGCAGCGGCAGCCTTAAGATGCTTTGCCCTGCGATAATACCCCAGTCCTTCCCAAAGCTTAAATACCGCATCATCCGGGGCACCAGCCAGCGTCTTTGTATCCGGAAAAGCCGCAATAAACCTTTCATAATAGCTTTTGACTGTATCGACCTGTGTCTGCTGCAGCATAATCTCGCTGATCCATATGTTATACGGATTTTTTGTGCGCCGCCACGGCAGATCTCTGCCATAAGCCTTATACCAGTCCGTCATCGCTTTTCTGAATGCTTCTATATTTTCCATTGTCCAGCCTCCCTCATATCTTTATTGACACACTGCAAACATCCTCTGTTTTTCTCACTGATGCTTATCATACATCATTTTTGCAAAAATAGGAAACATTTTTTGTCTTAAATCATAAAATCCAAAAGGATTCCCATACATCATGCAGAATATATATAATAAGAGCCTTTTTAATACTTTACTTTTTTGCGGAAAGGTGATGCATATGACAATACGCGAAAAACAGGAGCTGCTGGAGCTTGAATTTTTAAGTCCGTACGCTTCCTTAAGCAGCCGCTCAAAGGGCAGAAAACGTCCAGAGCCTGACTGTGATATACGCCCGTGCTACCAAAGAGACAGGGATCGTATTCTGCACTCGAAAGCATTCCGGCGGATGAAGCATAAAACACAGGTTTTTCTTGCGCCAAAAGGCGACCACTACCGGACACGGCTGACACATACGCTGGAGGTTTCACAGATTGGACGCACCATTGCAAAAGCACTTCGCATGAATGAAGATTTAACCGAAGCCATCGCCCTCGGCCACGACTTAGGCCACACGCCCTTCGGCCATTCGGGCGAAGCTATCCTCAATGAAATATGTCCTTACGGCTTTATCCATTCCGCGCAGAGCGTGCGCATCGTCGAGCTGCTTGAAAAAAAAGGCCGCGGGCTGAATCTTACATGGGAAGTCAAAAACGGCATTGCCAATCATTCAACAAAGTTTATGCCGGCAACGCTTGAAGGAAAGATTATCCGTCTGTCCGACAAAATTGCCTATATTAATCATGATATTGATGATGCCATCCGTGGGCATATTATTGTGGAGGCAGATATCCCAAAATGCTATACCGAGGTTCTTGGCAACAGCTCAAAGGAACGGCTGAACACACTGATTCACGACGTTATTTTAAACAGTGACGGAAAAAATGATATTATCATGTCAGCCCATATTGAAGAAGCCATGCTCGGCCTTAGAAAATATATGTTTGATAATGTCTACACAAACCCAAAGGCAAAGGGTGAGGAATCAAAAGCCCAGCACGTGCTTTCGGTGCTTTATGATTATTACGTGAAACATCCTGAAAAAATGTCGGAGGAGTTTATATGGCTCATTCATTCGGGCGAGCCGGTTGAAAAGACGGCATGTGATTATATTGCCGGCATGACCGACCAGTTTGCCATCAGCCAGTATGAGGAATTGTGTATTCCTTCTTCGTGGAAAATATATTAAGGAGCTTCATACATATGTATTATTCTGATGAAATTATTGAGGAGGTACGCAGCCGCAATGATATCGTTGATGTTATTTCCGGCTATGTAAAGCTGCAAAAAAAAGGCAGCTCGTGGTTCGGGCTTTGTCCGTTCCACAACGAAAAGTCGCCCTCCTTTTCAGTCAGCCGTACAAAACAGATGTTTTACTGCTTTGGCTGCGGCAAAGGCGGCAACGTATTTACCTTTATTATGGAATACGAAAATTTCACATTTATAGAAGCCGTCCGGTATCTGGCCGAACGTGCGGGGATGACACTGCCTGAAGCAGAAGAAACACCCGAACAGAAAAAGGCGGCGGGACTTAAAACTAAGCTTCTTGAAATCAATAAAATAGCCGCCAAATATTTTTATTACCTTTTGACAACAGACCACGGCGCACAGGCAATGGACTATCTGACAAATACACGGCGTCTTTTACCGGAAACGATCGTCCGCTTCGGACTCGGCTACTCCGATAAGTTCAGCGACGATTTGTACCGCTATCTGAAAAACAAGGGCTATTCAGACACGCTTCTTAAAGAGAGCGGCCTTGTCACCTTAGATGAACGCCGGGGCGGCGCCGATAAATTCTGGAATCGTGTCATGTTTCCGATTATGGACGCAAATAACAGGGTTGTCGGCTTCGGCGGCCGGGTGATGGGTGACGGCGCACCAA
>SAMEA3387468__coassemble_2908_pt1 | contig 11236 bp, 11 predicted proteins | sample SAMEA3387468__metabat2_low_PE_040 | metagenome-assembled genome bin SAMEA3387468 (sample SAMEA3387468) | Felis catus | biome: Faeces | place: United Kingdom | collected 2012 | reverse complement strand
GGTGTCAGTTTAACACCGCCATTGTAAAAAATCATCGCTGCCGGAAGCTTTTCTGTTTCTGTCAATGTGTAAATAAAACTTTTCATCAGCGCCTCTCCGAGGGCATCATCCCCCGAACCTGCATACTGTGACTTTACAACAATGACTGTCCCGTCATCATGTCTTTTTTCCTGACCCTTCAGACTTTCCTGAAGCATCTCAACAGCCCAAAAGCCTTCATTAATTTTCACTTCACATGGAATATTCATCACTGCTGCCATCTTCTGAAGATTTTCAACCGAAGTTTCATTATCCACAAGCACACAGACATGTGTATGCTCTGCCAGCGCCTTCTTTGCCATAATGACCGGTCTCGGACACAAAAGTCCTCTTGCATCTACTGTAAACATTCTTTTTTCCTCCCTTATAATACTGTCACTCTTTGTTCTGTCGCATCGGTAACCTGACCGACAATGGCTGCCGCCGGATTTCTTTCCTTAATCCGGCAAAGCAATGCCTCTGCGTCTTTTTCCTCACAGGCAATTAAAAGACCGCCGCTTGTCTGAGGATCAAATACGACCTCCTCAAAGGCGTAATCATTGTCGGTAAATAAAACCTTATCCGCCGCAAACTTCCGGTTTCTCTGTCCGGCGCATGTGATCATAAATGCTTTCGCATAAGCGTACGCCGACGCCATCACAGGAAGCTTTTCTTTATAAATAATGGCACTTTTGCCAGAGCCTTCCATCATTTCGATAAGATGATTCATAAAACCGAAACCGGTCACATCGGTGCAGGCATGCACACAAAAACCGTCCATCGCCTCACAGGCATATTTATTCAGAAGCGTCATTGAAGCCGCCGCTTCCAAAAATCCGTTTTCACTGTCCATATCCATATTTTTTGCAGCAACAATCATGCCTGTGCCAAGCTTTTTTGTAAAAATAAGCAGATCGCCCGCCTTGGCACCGGTGTTTGCCAGAATTTTATCCGGATGTACAAAGCCTGTGACTGACAGTCCGTATTTCGGCTCATTGTCGCGGATAGAATGACCGCCACAGAGTACGCCGCCGGCTTCAAGCACCTTGTCGGCGCCGCCTTTAAGAATTTCACCGAGAATACGCTCATCTAAGCTGTCTGGAAAGGCAACGATATTCATAGCCGTTTTCACCGTGCCGCCCATGGCATATACATCGCTTAAAGCATTGGCAGCCGCAATCTGACCATATAAATATGGATCATCAACAATCGGCGGAAAAAAGTCAAGCGTCTGTATAATTGCAAGCTCATCACTGACCTTATACACACCGGCATCATCAGCATAATCAAAGCCGACAAGCAAATTTGAATCCTTCTTTACCGGAATATTTTTGATGACATTTGTCAGACGTCCGGCCGGTATTTTAGCGCCGCAGCCGCCGGTCTGGCAAAGTGACGTCAGCCTTACTTCATTTTCCATATCTCTCCTCCTAATAACCTTTTCCGAAATGGCAGACCGGATAACGGCACACATCACACTGCATACAAAGGCCGCCGTGTCCAAGCCCTGCGATATCCTCCATTGTGATTGTCTCCCCTGCAAGAATTTTCGGAAGCGCCATGTCAAAAACTGTTGTCTTTGCATGCATCACGCAGCCCGGAAGTCCCATCACTGGAATATCACCGTAATATGCCATTAAAAACATAGCGCCCGGAAGTACCGGTGTACCGTAGGTGACAAGGCGTGCACCGATATCTTTAATGGCCGCCGGTGTCAGATCATCCGGATCAACGCTCATACCGCCCGTGCAAAAAATCATTTCAGCCCCTTTATCAAGCCATTCTTTAATGGCAGACTTAATCTTTTCCTTATCATCAGGCACAAGTGTCTGTCCCATCACTTCGCAGCCATAGGCCTCAAGCTTTGCACATACCGCCGGCCCGAACTTATCTTCAATCCGGTGATAATAAACTTCGCTGCCGGTCGTCACAATGGCCGCCTTTCGCGGCGTAAACGGAAGTACCGATATAATCTTTTCACTATCTAAAGCTTCCTTTGCCGCTGAAAGCTTCTTCTCATCAATGACAAGAGGAATCACGCGAGCCGCAGCCACGTTCTGCCCTTTCTTTACCGGCGTATCGTTCATCAGCGTGGCAAATGATATCTCGCCGAGCATATTTAATTTCTTTAAAAGCGGTACATTGACCTTTAAAAGGCCGTCAAAAGCAGCATCAAAACTAATCTTTCCTTCCTTGATTTCACCAAAGGTCAGCCCTTTTCCCATCGCGATATCCTTTAAAAATATAGCAGCGTCATTCTCATGCACCATGCCCGGTTTATTTTCCCACACATACAGATGATCCTTTCCGAGAGAAAGCAGCACTGGAATATCCGCCTCTGTCACAATATGTCCTTTTTTAAACCGCCGTCCTTTAAATTCTCCCGGCAATATCTGTGTAATATCATGGCACAAAATTGTGCCGACAGCTTCTGTTACTGGAATTTTCTTCATCAATCTATACCGCCTTTCATAAGTATTGTCTGCAGGACGCCGCCGGCGATTGTCCTTGCTTTGTCAGAAATCGTAAAGCAATTACCCTGCTCTGAAAGTCTCGGATCAATATCTGCAATTTTAAAACCTTCAGGCACTTCAATCCCATCTCTTAAAAGTCCCCGGAGAACACCGTCAATGGTTGCCTCAACCGTTGTGTCACCGACATAGGCAATGACATCTCCCTTTGTCACAATATCGCTGATGTGGCATACATTTTTCATCATGCCTGCTGCCGGCGCGTGAATCACACGCTCTTTTGTAAAGCCGCCGATATTTCCCGGAACGCCTGTATTTGCAATCGCCATCCCCTTTGTAATGATTCGCCCTAAAGCATGTCCCCGCTTTGTCTCAATGACAGCATCCACATCGCTGCCTGCCGTAAAGCCCGGCCCAAGGCCGATCACAAGCGGCGCCATATCTTTGTATGTACCCATATTTTTCTTTGCCAAAATCGCATCAACAACAACCTGAGGCTGTAATTTTCTGATCCATTCACCATCAGCATCTGAAAGCAGCGGAACCATTTTAAGCTGCCAGCACGTTCTTATATCCTCCAGCGTCTCCACTTTCTTTGCAACAACATTTTCCACGGCTGTCTCTCCCGAAAACATCGCTTCCGCAAAAGCTGCGTACCGCCGTATAACTGTCGGTCTTTCAATCTCCAAAGCTGCCACCTTAAAGCCGCACATATGCAGCATGTGAATTGTACCTGTCGCCAGATCACCCGCGCCGCGGACAACAACGACTGTATCTTTTATCTTCATTTTCTCCTCCATCTGTCCAAGTTTTTCAAATCATCCGGTGCATCAATATCAAATCCCCACCGGGCATTTGTAAAATGCACCTTATAAACATCCTTTTCATTGGCGCTGATGACGGCACGGCCGCCGATATCGCCTTTCAGTGCTGCAAGCGCCCCTGCATATTTTGCCGGAAATATGACCGGATTTCCCCGCCGGAAGCCGCCGTTTTTATCCGGATACTCCGGCACAATAATCTTTTGTCCGCCGCAAGCTGCAAAGGCGGTTTTCAGTTTTCTGATCATTCCCGGCTCTATAAACGGCATATCACCCATAAAAAACATAAGGCCTTCAGGATTTTTTGCCATCGCCTCACAAGTGCCGCACACAACCGAAGTGCTTTGTCCTTCATCGGCCCTGCTGTTTCTGATAATATGAAAATGTCTGTCTCTGGCAAGCGCCGATACTTCCTCCTGATTTGTGACTACATATTTTTCTGAAAAATCAGAAGCGGCGACAGCCTCAAACACATGGGCAATCATCGGCATATCATCCATATTAAGTAAAAGCTTATTTGCCCCCATCCGGCGCGAAAAACCGGAAGCGAGCACGATTGCCGCAATATCCGCCTGATTTTTCCATAAAAACGTCTCACCCCGCGCATGGGCAAACATTCCGTCCGGCGATACGCTCATACGCAAAAACATCTCCTCCGTCACCGTCGTTACATGCCCATGCTTTGCCTCATAAACCGCCAGCCTGTGCACGGTCGTCCCGTTGGCCGGTTTCCCGATACAATCCGGCGCACAGACGCCGATTGTCACTGTTGTCTCCGGCACAATGACCGGCTCATCGGCGCGCCACACCTTCACCGGACGTCCGGCAGAGCCATCAGCTTCTATAAGCAATATATCCGTCTTTAAAAGCGCCTGATGCTTTAAATTTTCCGATAAGCCGTGAAGCTTTCTTACATCAGATTTCCCGAAAGGCTCTCTGATTTCATCCGCAAAATAATAAATGCCCGGCATTTTAATTTCTTCGTCACACCGCCCGATATACATTCTGTCATAACTGCCCTTTGGCGGAAAGGCGATATTCACTGTTGTCCCAATACCGACACGGTACTTTTCCGACAATACAGAAGCCATATATTCGATGAGTGTCGTCTTCCCGCCGCACCCGGTCACCGAAACAACATCTCCCGGTTCTAAGCTGTCTAAAACCGATATATCAAAACTTTTCAAACAACCCCTCCCTTTTGCAATCTCATAAGATTATCTTATCATATATACAATTTTTTTTCATCCCCAAAATGACATCGTGTGTTTTTTATAATACCAGACGTCTGAAAAATTCCTATGTCACAAAAAAGCGAAGCCTATTTTCTTTTTGAAAATAAACTCCGCTTATTCGTCCAGTATACGATTAAGTTCATCCATATTATCAATAATAATTTCTTTTCTTCCCGCTGTGACAAGACCGTCACGCTGCATCTTCATCAGCTCTCTTGAAAGTGATGGACGCTCTGTATTTAAGTAATCCGCAAGCTGCTCTCTGTTCATCGCCAAATGTACGACGCCTGAGGCATCACAGCTGTCAAGCAGATAAGCGCTGATGCGTTTTTTAAGGCTGCCCGACGAGAGCAATGTTATTTTTTTTGTAAGAACATGGTTTCTTGTCGCGAGAATACTGAGAATATTATAAATAAACCGGGTATGGTGCGCGCAGCCTTTACTGCATGTCTGATATAAAAAATGCTTTGGTATTGCAAGAACACTTGCCTTTTCAGTGGCAACAGCATAACAGTCATAAGCGCCATCTTCACCAAACAACTGACTGACACCGAAAATCTCATAAGGCCGTATCTCATAGAGTACCGAGCGGCGCCCTGAATAATGGTCACGACCAATGAGGACAGCGCCGCTCACTAACACATAAAGCATTGACGGCACATCAAGAACATCGAAAATACGGCTATCCTTGCCGTAATAATGAATACCGGCGCCTGAGCAGCTCAGGCACCGGTGAATATCATCTTCACTCATGTTCTTAAAAAGTACACACTTGTCATACCGAAAATTCATCTGAATTATAATTCTCTGAATTCTTCCTTACCCATACCGCAAATCGGACATACCCAATCTTCTGGAAGATCTTCAAAAGCAGTACCTGCTGCAATACCGTTATCCGGATCGCCTACCTCAGGATCATAAATATAGCCACATGGTTCACATTCATACTTTTTCATAATATCAGTCTCCTTTATTTAAAATAATTTTTATACAATAACCCGGATGATTTCTTCATCCTTGTTTATAGTATCACATGAAAACGCGCATTTATGTAACAACGGTTACATTTTATTATTTTTTTCCTGAAGCGCTCTGAAAACTTTTTCCGGTGTTATTGGAAGACTTCGCATATTAATGCCGGCTGCATTTCTTATTGCATCGGCAATTGCCGGTGCCGGTGTATTGACAACAATCTCACCGATTGATTTTGCACCGTAAGGGCCTGACGGCTCGTAGCTTGATTCAAAGTCCACGCGGATTTTTGAAAAATCGACGCGGGACGGAATTTTATACTGCATGAAGGAATCCGTCATCATCTTTCCCTTATCACTGTAGCAGACATCCTCGTACATTGCAAGACCGATACCCTGGGCAATACCGCCCTCCGTCTGTACCTTCGCAAGATTTGCATTGATAACTGTACCGCAGTCAACAACAGCCACATAATCCAGAAGTTCATACTTTCCTGTTTCCAAATCAACTTCAACCTCGGCAAAACCGGCCATTAAAGGCGGCGGCGATGTCGGACTTGAATAAAAACCTGTACTGTTTAAATAATTGCCTGCAATGCCGCCGGCACAGCCGACAGCAATCTCATCCAATGTCACAAAACGGCTTGTGGCAACTTCAATCACCTTTTCACCTGTAAAAAAGAATTTTTTCGGATTAAAAGGCGCTTCCCTGTCTCCATACTTTTCAGGATCAATAATTCTTGCACCCTCATAAATAATTTTATTTTTAAGGGTTGTCGCCGCATTTAATACAGCCATACCTGCAACATAAGTCGAGCTTGACGCATAAGAACCCGGATCAAACGGCGATACATCAGTATCGACCTGTGCAACGATAAACTTATCCATATCGGCAAGCAATGTTTCTGCCGCAATCTGCGTCAAAATTGTATCACAGCCTGTCCCCATATCTGTTGCACCGATTTTTAATGTATAGTAACCGCCGTCATTTAACTTAATTTCTGCTGAGGACACATCAACATTTGAAATACCGGAGCCCTGCATGGCAATTGCCATACCAACGCCGCGCACCTTCGTGTCACTGACCTTTTTCATCGGATATTTTTCATCCCAGCCAATCATCTCTTTACCGCGGACAATACAGCGGTCAAGGGCACAGCTTGTCAGCGGCTCGCCATAATATCCTCTCATAATTTCGCCGAAACGCAACATATTTTTCTCACGGATCAGGCTGGCATCCATACCAAGCTTAATGGCAAGCTCGTTGACTGCCGACTCAAGTGCAAATTGTCCCTGCGTTGCGCCGTAACCTCTAAATGCCCCGCCCGGCATCATGTTTGTATAAACAGTCTGCCATTTAAAACGGAAAGCTTCTGCCTGATTGTACAGCGGGATAGATTTATGTCCCACAAGACCGATGGTCGTTGTGCCATGCTCGCCATAAGCGCCCTGATTGGATAAAACATCAATTTCAATCGCCCGGATATGGCCGTCCTTCATTGCGCCGACTTTCGCGCGCACTGACATCTGATGACGGCTGTTGGATGCCATGAAAGTCTCTTTACGGCTGTAAATCATCTTTGCAGGAAGTCCTGTCTTCATCGTTACAATTGCCGGATAAAATTCCGATACAACCGTCTGTTTTGCACCAAAACCGCCGCCGATTCTCGGCTTTACGACACGGATTCTTGTCTGCGGAATACCAAGCGCCCTTGAAAGCTGGCGGCGCACATGAAACGGCACCTGCGTCGATGTCACACATACAAGGCGGTCATTGTGATCTAGATATGTATATGTCCTGAATGTTTCCATCATGGACTGCTCCTGCGCCTGAACCTCATAAGTTCCCTCAACAATAACATCGCTGGCTGCAAACTCTGCATCCACATCACCGGCGCTTTCTTCACCGTAAGTTAAAAGATTTCTCTCCGGCGCCGTATTACAAAATTTTGCATTGATATAATCCTTTTCCATATGAACAACGGATTCATTGTCAATGGCTGTCTTATAATCAAGTACAGGCGTTAATACCTCATAATCAACCTTAATCATACGAAGCGCCTGACGCGCGGCCTTTTCATTGGAGGCACCGACAAGGGCAACTTCATCGCCGACATAGCGAACATACTCATCTAATATTTTGCGGTCATACGGAGACGGCTCCGGATATGTCTGTCCGGCCTTTGTAAAACGGATATCCGGCATATCTTTATATGTGAGCACACATTCAACGCCTTTGACAAGCTTTGCCTTTGACACATCAATATCTCTGATGCGAGCATAAGGGTGAGGGCTTCGAAGTGCCAGTACAACAAGACACTCTCTTGGCGCTAAATCATCTGTATAAAGAGGCTTGCCCTTCACAAGAGACATGCCGTCAACCTTTCTTACCGGCTTGCTGATATATCTCATGCTTCCACCTCCATATACTTTTTAATGGCGCGAAGCTGCGCCATATAACCTGTACAGCGGCATAAATTTCCCGCGAGATAATGTTTAATCTCATCCTCTGTCGGGTTTTTAAGCTCTTTTTTCATCGCAATCACATTCATAAGAAGGCCAGGAGAGCAAAAGCCGCACTGGTCTGCGCCCTCGTCTACAAGCAGTGAACCGATAAGCTCTGCTTCCTCCTGAACACCCTCAAGAGTTGTCACACACCGGTTATTGCAGCGCATCGCCGGCACAGAACATGAAAGCACCGGCTTTTCATCAAGCCATACAGTACAAAGGCCGCAGTTTGTCGTCTCGCAGCCGCACTTAACGCTCTTAAATCCGGCTTTTCTTAACACGTCAAAAAGCATCGCATCTGCATCACAGTGAATCTTTGTCTTTTTTCCGTTAATGGTTATGTGAATAATCATACAGCCACCTCCAAAATTGCACGCGAAAGGAGAACCTTCGCCATCGCACATCTGTATTCCGAAGATGCGCGCATATTTGTCGAAAATGCCACTTCTTCTTCAAGAAGCGCCTGAGCCTTTTGAATCACAGCTTCACTTTTAAGGTCCGCACAGTTTTCAGACAGCCATACGGATGTTCTTTCTGCAATCACAGCCTTTCCCGAACGGGCGCCGACAGTCACGCGGACATTCCCGTCTGTTTTTGAAAGTGCGAGATTGACAATCGGAAAATCCGCCTCGGCATTGCGAAGCATCTGATAGCTTGCCTTTGCCCCGTTTTTCTTAATTACAATCTTTTCAATAATATCTTTTTTATACGGCATCTTCATAAAATCAGCCAGTGCCACCGCACCTGCCTTATAAAGCACAACTGTCGCATCTAATGCCAAAAGCGGTGTCAGAAAATCGGAAAATCCGAACCGGCTGTAGACAGAGCCGCCGACAGTCACTGTATTTCTGAACTGTGTACCGATAATCGGTGCCACACAGCGGCTTAAAACACCCGAAAAGTTTTCAAGAAGCAGACTGCTTGTCTCTACACTTCTGTAAGAAGTCATGGCGCCGATTTCTATCGCATCGTCCGTCTCACGAATATAGTCAAGACCGCAGTCACTTAAATCCACAGCTGTATTGATACGCCGCTGTCCCATCTTAAGCCACGCACAGCCGCCGAGAATACAGTTTGTGTTTTTCGCTGTCAGTATTTTATACGCCTCGTCTAAATTTTGAGGCATGGCATACTCTTTTGCAGTAAACATCGCTTTCCTCCATTAATTGATTATTTATTAAAGCGTTTCAATGTACTTAATCACATCGGCAAGATATTCATTCTCAAAAGCGCCGATATTTCCGGCATCGCAAAGCTTGGCAATTTCAGGATCAATAGGAAGTGCCGCATATGCCGGGATACCGAGGCTTTCAGCCGTCTTATCACCTTTGCCCTCGCCGTAAATATAAATCTTTTTGCCGCAGTCCGGGCATACAAAATAGCTCATATTCTGAACAAGGCCGACAACCGGAATGTTCATCTGCTTTGCCATATTATATGCTTTCTTGACAATCATCTCAACAAGCTCCTGCGGTGATGTAACAATGACAATACCGTCAACCGGAAGTGACTGGAATACAGTTAAAGGCACATCGCCTGTTCCCGGAGGCATATCCACAAGAAGATAATCAAGGTCGCCCCAGATAACCTCATTCCAAAACTGCTTTACAACACCTGCAAGCACAGGGCCTCTCCATATTACCGGCGTCTCCTCGCTGTCTAAAAGCATGTTAATTGAAATAATTTCAATACCTTCCTTTGTCACAGCCGGCATAATGCCCTGCTCGCTGCCAAGCGCCTGCTCATGGACACCGAATACTTTCGGAATAGACGGGCCTGTAATATCCGCGTCAAGAATGCCGACTCTGTAGCCCTTGCGGCTTAACAAAACAGCTGTCTCTGCAGTAATCAGAGATTTTCCGACACCGCCCTTACCGCTGACAACACCGATGACATGCTTTACATTGCTGTATTCATTCGCTGCTACCTTAAAATCCTGTTTTCTTGATTCGCAGTCTGCCTGACTGCATGAACTGCAATTTGAATTACATTCGCTCATGATTTATCTCTCCTTTAACTTTAGACTTTTTTACCTGTCCGGCACTAAAGTGCCAAAAAAGATTTCATTAATATGATATGGCCGCCGCCAAATATACAGCGTCCGGCAAAGTGCTCTGACGGCCTTCCATCGCGATAATGAATTGCCGCATACTCACGGAATTCAATATCGTCCTTAACCCTGACTTCTCTGTAAAAAGCAGTCACATAAGCTTCTTCGGTCAAAATTCCTGTAAAATCGCCGTCATCTTCACTAATATTTAATGATATCATAGAATCCATCATACACGCAAGGTGTTTTATGCCGTTTTCATCCGGACTTCCACAGTAAAATATATGGCCGCCGGCCGGATCATAAAAATATTCCCCGTCTTCATCATACAGATACGCACAAATCTGCTTATATTTGCCGTCAGCGCCAAAAAATAATACTTTCTCTCTGCCGTCACCACACACACGGCCATAAAAACCGCCGGCACCATCCTGTACAAAAGCAAGCATCCCATCCGACATCGTATCTGCCTTAAAAACCGTCTCAAACGGCAGCCGCGCATCCGTCTTTACCGAAGTAATAAATGCGCCGACATCTGTTCTGAACACTTCTTCTTTTCCCGGAATGCAAAGCATGACGCGCTGCCCGTCCTGTTCATAGATTTTTACAGTCTCTAAAAGCTCGTGAAACCGTCCGTCCTTTACCGGATACTTTTTACCCGCTTTCATATCATACACATAGCAAAGGTTCATGTATCTGCCGCCGCATGTCATACCCCAGCCGGTGACATAAGCTTCATCCGCCATGACTTCATCTGTCACAAGAAGATGACTTTCATCGAGAATATAAAGGCTTAATACCTCGCCCTCAGCATCAAGCAGAACATCCTCGCCAATCTTCCATGTTCGCTTATCAATCTTTCTCAAACGTACTCTGTAATCATCAAGGACATTCACGGCATAAAAAAAATCTCTGTTTTGTCCGTATGTCTGAAATGATTCATAAAGTCTTGTATAGTCAAGCTCTATCAGCGGTGTTATCTTTCCCTCATTAAAATCATAACGTTCAAGCACACATTTATTTTTAGTCTCATCTTTTCTGTCAATCGCATAAACCATGGACTCTGCCTTAATTTCAAGTATTTCAATTTCTCTGTCAAATACATCTGTTAAGTTTATCAACGCCATATCTGTTCTCCTCAGTCTTCAAATTCACACCATAC
>SAMEA3387468__coassemble_2899_pt1 | contig 11271 bp, 10 predicted proteins | sample SAMEA3387468__metabat2_low_PE_040 | metagenome-assembled genome bin SAMEA3387468 (sample SAMEA3387468) | Felis catus | biome: Faeces | place: United Kingdom | collected 2012 | reverse complement strand
GCAGATTCAGGAACAGCTGACAGCGCAGGTGGCAGAGACGATTATGGAAAATTTAAAGCCGAAGGGCGTGATGGTCGTTGTGGAGGCAGAACATCTTTGTATGACAATGCGCGGTATTAAAAAGCCGGGAAGCAAAACAATGACCTACAAATGTCTCGGTGTATTTAAGGAAAATGAACATCTGCAAAAAACAGTGTTTGAAAATATACGTTTTTAAGTATAAAATGATGTTGGAGCTTAAAATGACAAAAATAGACATGATTTTAGCCGATGAAGAATATAGATCGGCAATGGCAAAAATAGAATATTTTGAAAAAGACAGAGTGTTTTGCAGACACGGTTTAAACCACAGCCTTGATGTGGCGCGGATTGCGTGGATTTATTGTCTTGAAGAAAAGCTGCCGGTTGATAAGGAAGTTGTTTATGCGGCGGCACTGGTGCATGACATTGGGCGCAGTGCAGAGTATGAGACGGGAGAATCCCATGATGCGGCAGGCGTGAGGCTTTTTGCGCCGCTGCTTTGTAAGGCAGGATTTTCGGAGCGTGAACAGGAAGCTATTTGCGCGGCAGTTGCAGGACACCGACAAAGTCACAAAGACAGCACACAGGCGGATATATTGTCCGAACTTTTGTATAAGGCAGATAAACAGTCGAGGCTTTGCTTTATGTGTGCGGCAAGGGACAGCTGTTACTGGGATGAGACAAAGAAGAATAAGACACTTGATGTATAGCCGTTGTAAAAATAAGTAAATTACAGCATGGATTAAAAAATATTCGATATAAAGCAGCAGGAGGATATACAGATGATAAAGTATATGGACATCGGAAACAGACGTTTTGACATTGGCGGACATACGTATATTATGGGCATTTTAAATGTGACGCCGGATTCATTTTCTGACGGCGGCAGTTATCCGACGATTGACGCAGCGCTTTCAAAGGTTGAACAGATGATTTCGGAGGGCGCGGATATTATTGATGTCGGCGGCGAATCGACGCGGCCGGGGCATATACAGATCAGTGATGATGAGGAAATTTCAAGAATTGTGCCTGTCATTGAGAAAATTAAAGCAAATTTTGATGTGCCTGTATCGGCGGATACTTATAAATCGGCTGTGGCAGAGGCAGCGCTTTGTGCCGGTACGGATTTGATTAATGATATATGGGGCTTTAAGTATGATGCACGGATGGCGGAAGTTGTCAAAAAGTATAATGCTGCCTGCTGTCTGATGCATAATCAAAACGGGACAGTCTACAATGATTTTATGAATGATTGTCTTTTGGCTCTGAAGGAAAGTATAGCTATCGCAAAGGCGGCAGGTATTGCTGATGAAAAAATCATGACAGATCCGGGCGTTGGTTTTGGCAAAGATTACAGACAGAATCTGCTTACGATTCAAAATCTTTCTCAGTTTAACAGTCTCGGCTATCCGGTGCTTCTTGGTACATCGAGAAAATCGGTCATCGGTATGACGCTTGATATACCGGCAAAGGAGAGAGATACAGCGACGGCGGCAACATCTGTCCTTGCCGTGCTTGGCGGCATGGCTTTTGTCCGCGTCCATAATGTGGCGGCGAATAAACAGGCAATAAAGATGACAGAAGCGATTGTTTCGGCGCGCTGACAGTTGGCGTTGTTTTTGCTAAGGAGGATGAAAAATGGATTGTATACACATTGAAAATTTGGAAATATTTGCGCGGCACGGCGTTTATGAGGAGGAAAACAGACTCGGACAGCTTTTTATTGTATCTGCCGACCTTCATACGGAAACGAGAGCGGCGGCGCTTGGCGATAACCTTGATTTATCCGTAAATTATGGGGATGTGTGTCATTTTATCGGCCGTCTGATGACAGAAAAAACATTCAGGCTTATTGAGAGTGCGGCAGAATATATTGCTTCGGCTATTCTGACACAATATCCGTCAGTACGGGCTGTTGATGTGACGCTGAAAAAACCGTGGGCGCCGATCGGGATGCATCTTGACTGGGCATCGGTTACAATTCACCGTAAAAAGCACCGTGTTTATATCGGGATTGGAAGTAATATGGGCGATTCGGCGGCGATTATACGGGAAGCGCTGGCACAGATTAATCATCTCTCAGATACAAAGATTACAGCCTGCTCGGATTTTATTGTGACAAAGCCTTACGGCGGCGTGGCACAGAATGATTTTTTAAACGGCTGTGCAGAGCTTGAAACGTTAAAGGCGCCGGAGGAGCTTTTAGACACATTAATGCAGATTGAAAAGCTTTTTGGCAGAGAAAGACTTGTCCACTGGGGACCGAGAACGCTTGATTTGGATATTTTGCTTTATGATGATGAGATTATCGGAACAAAGCGGCTGACAGTGCCTCATGCAGACATGCAAAACAGGTTATTTGTCCTTGGACCGCTCAATGAAATTGCCGGTTATGTAAGGCATCCGGTTTATTTAAAGACGATTAATCAAATGTATAATGAACTGCTTAAAAAGGAGGAGAAGCATGATTGATTTACATGTGCATTTAGACGGTTCAATCAGACCTCAGACAATTATCGAGCTTGCAAGGGAACAGGACGCATGGTTGCCGACTTATGATATTAATAAAATTAAAAATTATCTTGTGATGACGCCGGATGCAAAAGACCGCTCAAGCTTTTTCAGGAGGCATGATTTATCTCAGGCCGTCTTACAGGGACGCCGTGCAATCCGCAGGGTTGTCAGCGAACTTGTTATAGATTTGGGGCGGCAGGGCGTAATGTATGCTGAAATAAGAATGACGCCCCAGGCACATGTACTTCGGGGGCTTACCCAGAGCCAGGTCGTTGAGGCGGCGCTTGACGGTCTTTTGCGGGGCATGGAATTAAGCCGGACAAAGGCAAATCTTGTATTGTGCACAATGCGCGGTGCTGATGAAAAGGACAATTTTGAGACAATCGTTGAGGCTGCGAGACATTTGCGCCGGGGTGTCGCCGGGATTGATTTGGTCGGCGATGAAACGGCTTACGGGACAGGCTGTTATGAAGAACAGTTCCGTCTTCTCAGAGAGGAAGGTATTCCGTTTACAGTACACGCAGGTATTATGGCCGGCGCCGAGAATATATGGGCAGCCGTTGAAAATGGGGCAAAGCGCATCGGCCACGGCATCCGTGTTATTGAGGATGAAAACCTTGCCAGGTTAATTAAGAAAAAAGAAATCGTGCTTGAAATGTGTCCGGTCAGCAATGTGCTTACAGGCGTTGTGCCGTCCATTGAGTCGCATCCTGTACGGCGGTGCTTTGACGCCGGACTGAAGGTGACGATCGGCACAGACGATATGGTATTGTGTGATACAACGCTTTTAAAGCAATATGCGCTGCTTAAGGAAAAGCTTGGCTTTAGTGATGATGACATTGTAAAGATGAATGAGTATGCCATTGACGGTGCATTTTTGACAAAATATCAGAGATTTGAGCTTAGAGAAAGATTTAGGGAGAGTGTTCATGGACAGACTGCTGGAACTGAGAAATAAAATTGACAGTATAGATAAAGAAATAATCCGCCTGTTTGAAGAAAGGATGGCGGCGGCTGACGGTGTGGCGGCCTATAAGCGGAGTGTCGGCAAGGCGGTGCTTGACAGGACAAGAGAAAAAGAGAAAATTGCCTCTGTCAGGGCATTGACAAGCAGTGAATTTAATGCCCAGGGTGCAGCGTCTCTTTTTAGCCAGTTAATGAGTATCAGCCGTATGCGCCAGTATACACTGATTGCGGACGAGAGTAAAGAATTTTTCGGCTTTAAGCCGTATGCGCAGGAAATTACGCCAAAGACGAAGGTTGTATTTGCAGGTGTTCGGGGCGCTTACGGTCAGCAGGCGATGGAGGGCTATTTCGGAACGGACATTGACAGCTTTGATGTGCCGACCTTTAAGGAGGCTGTTGCGGCAGTCAGCAGCGGCGAAGCTGAATACGGTGTTCTTCCGATTGAAAATTCATCGACAGGAAGTATTACAGATGTTTATGATTTGCTGTCGGCAAATCACAATTACATTGTCGGCGAATATATTTTAAAAATTGAACATGCTCTTTTAGGATGCCCAGGCAGCAGCCTTTCGGATATCAAAACCGTTTATTCACATCCTCAGGGACTTTTACAGTGCCGCAAATTTCTCGGAGAACATGAATTTAAAAGTGTGAGCCTTGAAAATACGGCCATCGCTGCAAAAAAGGTACTTGAAGATCACGATATGACGCAGGCGGCTGTGGCGAGCCGCAGGGCAGCCGAGTATTACGGTCTGTCGATACTTGCTGAAAATATTAATGATATTGATAATAATGCGACGCGCTTTATTATTATTAAGCATGAAAAGGTCTATGAGCCCCAGTCGGATAAAATCAGTATATGCTTTGAATTGCCTCATGAGACAGGAAGTCTTTATCATATTTTATCCCATTTTATATTTAACGGCCTGAATATGTCCAGTATTGAATCAAGACCGATCCGGGGCATGAAATGGTGTTATCGCTTTTTTATTGACGTGGAGGGCAATCTTGCGGACAAAGCGGTGATTAACGCGCTGACAGGTATACGCGAGGAAACAAGTAAATTCAGAATTTTAGGCAACTATCGGACGGGGAGAGATGAAAGTGGCAGTACGATATAATGAATTGATTTTATACAGATATTTTCCGGATGATATTTTTAGGAAGATGGCAGCCGCCGCCAATATGGCGCAGATGGCAGCTAAGGGCGATAAGGCGGCAGACGCAGATGCGATGGCAAAACTTGTCGATGATGTTTACGGCTGTATTCATGAAATGGTTTCCATTGCCGAAAGTCACGGCTTTGAAGGAAATTTATGGCATGGTTATCTTACATATGTGCTCACAACAAATGAGAATGCCTTTAGCATGGCCTGTGAAAAGCGGGGCGCCATTGAGGGAAGCTTAAGTACACTTGCCTGCCATGACCTTGAAATTTTTAAGGAAGCCTACCACTATGACTGGGCAGGCGCAGAAAAGCTTTTAAATATCCGCTTTCTTGGACTTATGAGCAATTTTAAAGGATGCCGGGGCACCGGTGTTGTTTACAGCCACGGCTTGAGAGACAATATCGAAAAGCTCAATGAGAGTCTTTCAAAAGCGGAGGATGTACAGGAAATGTACGGTGCTCTGACATCATTTTATAAGGCTTACGGCGTTGGAAAGTTTGGTCTGCACCGTGCCTTTAAGCTTGAGGAAAATAATCCGAAGACAACCATTCTTCCGATTACGCGCACGGAAAAGGTGCTTCTTTCAGACCTTGTCGGTTATGAGCTTCAAAAGAAAAAACTTGTAGCTAATACAGAGGCTTTTGTCAAGGGTAAAAAAGCCAATAATGTCCTTTTATACGGTGACAGCGGTACCGGAAAATCGACAAGCATTAAAGCGATTTTAAATGAATATTATAAAGACGGCCTTCGAATGATTGAAGTGTATAAGCATCAGTTTAAAGATATTTCAAATATTATTGCCCAGATAAAAAACAGAAATTATAAATTTATTATTTATATGGACGATTTATCCTTTGAGGAGTTTGAAATTGAATATAAATATTTAAAGGCTGTCATTGAGGGCGGACTTGAGACGAAGCCGGATAATGTACTTATTTATGCTACATCGAACAGACGTCATTTAATCCGGGAAACGTGGGCAGACAGAAAGCAGAGCAGCGACGATGTCCACGGCGGTGATTCCGTGCAGGAAAAGCTGTCTTTAGCGACGCGCTTCGGCGAGAGCATTTATTATGGCGCGCCGAGTCAGAAGGAATATATCAATATTGCAAAAGCACTGGCGGCGCGGGCTCATATTTCAATGGACGAAAAGACGATTGAGACGGAAGCTGTGCGCTGGGAAATGATGCACGGCGGACTGTCGGGAAGAACAGCAAAACAGTTTATCCATCATCTCATCGGTGTGGCGCCGGAGGCGCAGCGGTAAGTAAAGGGGTGAAAATATGGCATTAAAAACATATGCGGCCATAGAGGTCGGTTCAAAAGAGCTTGTGCTCAAAGTTTATGAAATTGGAAAGCGCATCGGTATAAGACAGCTGGACTGCGTGAAATATATGCTTGATCTGGGCAGCAGCGCTTATTCAGACAAAAGCATCGGCTATGAGCAGGTAAATGAGCTTTGCGATGTTTTGAAAAAGTTTAAATTAAAGCTTGAAGAATATAGGGTGGATGATTACGTTGCCTACGGCGGCAGTGCCTTAAAAGAAGCGGACAACGGAAGTCTTGTCCTTGATCAGATTAAGGTGCGTACCGGTCTTAAGGTCAGTCAGATGGGCAATGCACAGCAGCGCTTTCTCGTGTTTAAATCCATTGCCTTTAAAATGGAAAATTTTGAGCAGCTGATCAAAGAGGGGGCAATTATTATTGATTTAGGCTCCGGAAGTCTCCAGGTGTCGGTATTTGAGGCCGGGACATTGCAGCTTAGCCAAAATATCCGTATCGGGGCATTGCGTATCCGTGAAATGCTTTCATCCCTTGAAGGACATACGTCAAATTTTTCCAATGTTATTCAGGAATTTGTAGATAACAATATTCAGGCATTTCGCGGTGCGGACTTTAAATCCCGGAAGATTAAACATGCCATTATTGTCGGCGAAGAATTTTCTTCGATGATTCACTATATTAATAAAAACAACGGTAAGGCGTCGCTGACGAGAAATCAGTTTGAAAAGTTTTACAGCCGTCTGCTTGAACTTGAAACACCGGAGCATATTGCAGGGCAGTATGGGGTGCCGTATGAGCTTGCGACAGTGCTTGTGCCGGCAGCCATCGTTTATAAAAATATTTTGGACAGAACATCGGCTGTGACGATATGGGAGGCAGATTCCGATTTGTGCGACGGCATGGCGCTGGAGTACAGTCAGAAGGTCGAGCGGTTTTTGCTGGCTCATGATTTTACGAAGGATATTTTAAACAATGTACAGAATATTGCGGCGCGCTATCAGAGCGATGCAGCCCATGTAGATAATGTGGAAATGATTGCAAAGTCACTTTTTGACGGCACAAAGAAGCTTTCTGGCTTAAAAGACAGACACCGCCTGCTTTTGCAGGTCGCTGTGGCGCTTCATGATTCAGGAAAGTTTATTAACAGTGATAACAGCAATTTTAATGCAAGTCATATTATAAGAGAAAGTGAGCTTATCGGCCTGACTGATACAGAAAAAGAAATTGTCGCGGGTATTGTTCTGTATAATTCGAGTGCTTTTGTGCCTCATTTTGATGATATGAGCCGGAATATGGATAAGGACAGTTATATAGCAATGTTAAAAATGACAGCGCTGTTTAAGCTGGCAAATGCCATGGACAGAAGTCATAAGCAAAAGATTAAAAAAGTCCGTGTCAATATTACAGAAACAGAAGTACAGATAATTGCAGATACAATTTATGACATCACGCTGGAGCAGGGCATGGTTGAAGAAAAAGCTTATTTCTTTGAAGAAATCTACGGTATACGTCCGGTGCTGCGCCAGAAAAGAAGTCTATAGAAAGGGAGGGATAATATGGCTGAAATAGAAATGGACAGAGCAGAAAACTTTACAAACCGGGAATTAAGCTGGCTTGAATTTAACTACAGAGTGCTCAGTGAGGCGCGGGATAAGACACTGCCGTTGTTTGAGCGTCTTAAATTTTTAAGTATTACAGCTTCAAATTTAGACGAATTTTTTATGATCCGTGTGGCATCTTTAAAGGATATGGTGCATGTTGGCTATTCTAAAAAGGATATTGCAGGCATGACGCCGGTGCAGCAGCTGGCGGCTATCAGTAAAAAAACCCATGAGATGAGCAGCCTTCAGTACAGCACGTACAACCGCTCATTTTTGCCGGCACTGAAAAAAGAACATTTTCATATTATCAATCATTATGAAGACTTAAATAAAGAACAGGCAGCTTATGTCGATGAATATTTTATGAGAGATGTTTATCCTGTACTGACACCGATGGCTGTGGATTCTTCCCGTCCGTTTCCTCTGATTCGCAATAAGACGTTAAACATCGGCGCTCTGATTTGTGAAAAGGAGAGTAAGACTGAAAAAAATCTTGATTTTGCGACGGTTCAGGTGCCGGGCGTGCTTCCGAGATTTGTTGTTATTCCGTCTGAAAATAAAGATGATACAACGATTATTCTTCTTGAGCAGATTATTGAGAAAAATATAAGCCGTCTTTTCTTAAACTATAAGGTTATTTGTGCTTATCCGTACAGAATTATGAGAAATGCCGATTTAACCATTGAGGAGGAGGAAGCCGAGGATTTACTGATTGAAATTCAGAAACAGTTAAAAAAACGCCAGTGGGGCGAAGTCATTCGCCTTGAAGTGGAAGACGGCATTGACAAGCGATTGCTTAAAATGTTAAAAAAAGAGCTCAATGTCGGGGAAAATGATATTTATCATATTAACGGCCCGCTTGATTTGACGTTTCTTATGAAGGTCAACGGCATGAAAGGTTTTGATCACCTTAAATATAAAAAATATGTACCGGCACCGGTGCCTGCTCTAAATACCGATGAGGACATATTTACGCAGATTAGAAATCACGACATTATTTTAAGCCATCCGTATCAGACGTTTGATCCGGTGGTGGACTTTGTGCGTCAGGCGGCAAAGGATCCGAATGTGCTTGCAATCAAGCAGACGCTCTACCGTGTCAGCGGCAATTCGCCGATTATCGCCTCTCTGGCCGAGGCTGCGGACAACGGAAAGCAGGTATCGGTACTTGTTGAACTGAAAGCCCGTTTTGATGAGGAAAATAATATTGCATGGGCAAAAATGCTTGAGAAGGCCGGCTGCCATGTTATTTACGGCCTTGTGGGACTTAAGGTACACAGTAAAATTACGCTTGTTGTCCGCCGTGATGAGGACGGTATCCGCCGCTATGTACATCTTGGTACAGGAAATTACAATGATGCGACGGCAAAGCTTTATACGGACATGGGACTTTTAACGTGTTCAAATCCGATTGGCGAAGATGCGACAGCTGTCTTTAATATGCTTTCGGGTTATTCTGAGCCTGCCGGATGGAATAAGCTGATTGTGGCACCGATATGGATACGCGATCGTTTTATCGAAATGATTGACAGAGAAAAACAGCACGCCGCGGAGGGTAAGCCTGCCCGCATTGTGGCAAAGATGAATTCTTTGTGTGATAAAAAAATTATTGAAAAGCTTTATGAGGCGGCAGCAGCCGGTGTAAAAATCGATTTAATTATCCGCGGTATATGCTGTCTTAAAGTTGGCATACCGGGTGTCAGTGAAAATATTACTGTCCGTTCAATTGTCGGCAATTTCTTAGAGCACAGCCGTATTTTTTACTTTTATAACAACGGCAGAGAGGATGTCTTCATGGGAAGCGCCGACTGGATGCCGAGAAATCTTGATAAACGTGTGGAAATCGTATTTCCGGTAGAAGATGAAGCGTGCAAGGCAGAAGTGACGGAGGTTTTAAAAATCCAGCTTGAGGACAATGTTAAAGCGCATATTCTTCAGGCTGACGGCTCCTACGAAAAAGTTGACAAGCGGGGCAAGACACTTATATCTTCTCAGGATTATTTCTGCAAGAAGGCAAAGGAGAGAGCAAAAACAGAAAAAAATGAGGACGAAACACCGTCCAGAGTTTTTGAGCCGCTATATAAAGCAGAAGAATGACATAGCTGATCATACAGAAGGCTTCACGTATGTTTTGTGCAGCGTGCATTTTAGCAGTGCAAACAAAATCATACGCGAAGCCTTTTATTTGTTAATACATATAATCTTCAAACATCTGATAATATGCATTCATGTCGATATTTGCGTAAATATATAAGCAAATGACTAACCATACGATTGCAAGGACTAAAAAGATGATATTGACGACGATGGCAGCGATGGACATACCGCGTCCGTAAGGCTTTCTGTAGCCGATAATACCGAGTACAAGACCGACAATATTCATCGGTATACCAATATATGGGAAAAGACAGCAAGGCAATATACTTAAAATACCGATAATTAAAGCGGCAATGGCAAAGCCGTTGTAGCGCTGGGAACCATTGTTCCATGGCTGCTGATAGCCGTTGCTCTGATAGTTATTGTTTGGATAGCCATTGTTTGGATAACCGTTGCTTTGATAGCTATTGCCTGACCATCCCTGCTGATTCTGATTCCATCCGTCGTTAGGATTCCAGTTTGGCTGGCCGTTCCAGTTGTTGTCTGAATGATTCCATTCACCATACATTGTGTCTTCTGTTTTGCTATTTTCGGCATCTGCTGTTTGATCTGTTTTTGGACCGAAGCGTTGTCCGCAAAACTGGCAGAAAGTTGCATCATCTTTATTTTCTGAACCGCAATTAGGGCAAATCATCGAAAACGCCTCCTTTGTAGATTATTTAAACAAATCATACATGATTTCACAAAAGTTTTCAAGTAGAAATATAGTCATCCGGCGACAAGCACAGAGACAGCGGCATATAGAATGGACTTGTTTTCCTGGCGTGTAAATGCTATAATGCCTAATGACTAAATGAAAGAAGGAAATAGAGATGAAGAAAATTTTTATCGGGCTGTTTTTTATACTGTTGGATTTTAATTTAAGATATCCTGCAGGCACAGAAAACACATATTACATTATTGGGCTGCTGCCGTCATTTATCGGATTTATTTTAATTGCCCTCGGACTTAAAAAGCTTGCTGACCGCAATAGATTTTTTGCGATGGGCGTTCATGCAGCGTGGGTGATGACCGGTGTGACATTGATTAATTATGTATTGAATGCGACGGGGCTGGCATTCAGAGTGCTGAGTGTGTCGCTTCTTTTGGGGGTTATTGCTGTCGTTGGTACTGTTGCACTTCCGTTTGTTATTATCAGAGGCGCCAAAGAGGAAGAAATAAGAACGAACACATCATGGAATACGAGACAGATGATGCGCTTTTGGACATTTTATGCGGCCTTTGTCGTATTGCAGAATATTATGGCCTTTGTGCCGGTAGCTCAGGTATATATGTTTGTGATGCTCGGAACATATGTGGCTGTCGGCGGATTGTTAGTTGCCTTTGGAAAAGTAAAGAATATTGCATAACATGAAAGACCGGTTTTTGCCGGTCTTTTTTGTGACATGGGCAATTGCTTCCTATGTCATAAAAAGTTCCGCGAGGAGTTTAGAGAGTTTGAAGCGGACTTGTACGTTTTGCTGTACGAAAAAACCCGAAAGCAAATGCTTTCGGGTAAAAAAAGAAGCGCGAGACGGGATTCGAACCCGCGACCCTCGCCTTGGCAAGGCGATACTCCA
>SAMEA3387468__coassemble_2889_pt1 | contig 11375 bp, 9 predicted proteins | sample SAMEA3387468__metabat2_low_PE_040 | metagenome-assembled genome bin SAMEA3387468 (sample SAMEA3387468) | Felis catus | biome: Faeces | place: United Kingdom | collected 2012 | reverse complement strand
CTAAAGTATTATCACAAAAATGACCAAAAGTCAATTCTTTATAAAAAATTAATAAAATAAATATTGACTGATAGTCATTTTGGGTGTATAACAAGACTGAAATAAAAAATGACCGATAGTCAATGTGCAAAAAGGAGAGGAAAGAAATGGTGAAATTTGGTAAACAGGTGGCAAAGCACAAGACGCTTGTCATTATTATATGTGTGCTGCTGCTGATCCCATCTGTCTTCGGGTATGCTAAAACCCGTATTAATTACGATATTTTAAGCTATCTGCCGGATAACCTTGAAACGGTGAAGGGGCAGGATATTCTTGTGGATGAATTTGGCATGGGCGCCTTTTCCATGGTTATTGTTGAAGACATGGAAAATAAGGACGTGGCAAAGCTGGAAGAAAAGATTGAGTCTATCGACCATGTAAAGGATGTTTTATGGGTTGATGATGTGACAGACTTAAGCTTTCCGGTGGAGATGTTCCCGGAGGATATCAGGGAGGCGTTTTTTCAGGGCGATGCGACAATGATGGTTGCCCTGTTTGATGATACGACTTCGGCAGATGATACGATGCAGGCGATTACCGACATAAGAAATACGACCGGCAAACAGTGCTTTGCCAGCGGTATGTCCGGCGTTGTCACAGATATTAAAAATTTGTCGCTGGAGGAGATGCCGGTTTATGTGATTATTGCGGCGCTGCTTTGTTTTATTATTTTAGGCCTGACAATGGAGTCGATTGTTGTTCCGGTGCTTTTCTTATTCAGTATCGGCGCGGCAATTTTATATAACCTTGGAAGCAACGTTTTCTTAGGCGAGATTTCTTATATTACGCAGGCGCTGACGGCGGTACTGCAGCTCGGTGTGACGATGGATTATTCGATTTTCCTTTTAAACAGTTACGAGGAAAATAAGCAGCGTTTTCCGGGTGATAAAAACAGAGCGATGGCTCATGCGATTTCAAATACATTCAAATCAGTCATCGGAAGCTCGGTGACAACGATTGCCGGCTTTGCGGCATTATGCTGTATGAGCTTTACGCTTGGCAGGGATATCGGTATTGTCATGTCGAAGGGTGTTGTCATCGGCGTGCTCTGCTGTATTATTTTCCTTCCGGCACTTATTTTGCAGTGCGATGGTATTATTGAAAAGACAAAACATAAATCATTGATTCCGGATTTGACAAAGATATCTCACTGGATTACAAAGCATCATGTGATTTTTGTTGTGATTTTCCTTGTGCTTTTATTCCCTGCAATTTATGGCAATAACAATACAAAAATATATTATAACATTGATAAATCACTGCCGCAGACGTTAGACAGTGCGGTAGCCAATAAAAAACTTAATGATGAGTTTAATATGAACAATGTTCATATGGTGCTTCTTAAAAACGGACTTGATGCGAAGGATAAGAGCGCGATGATCAAGGAAATCGAAGATGTAGAGGGCGTGAAGTGGGCACTTGGCATGGATTCGATTGTCGGGACAGCAGTGCCGGATTCAATGATTCCAGATGATGTCAAGTCGATGTTAAAGAGCGATAACTATGAGCTGGAATTTATATGCTCGGATTATAAGACAGCAACGCCTGAGGTCAATGCACAGATTGATACGATTAATAATATCGTAAAATCATACAGCAGTGATTCGATGGTGATTGGTGAGGCACCGCTGACAAGCGATTTGGAAAAGGTCACAGATGTGGATCTTCGAAATGTAAATATCCTTTCCATTGCGGCTATTTTCCTTATCATTATGATTAATTTTAAATCAATATCGCTGCCGGTTATTCTTGTGGCAGTCATTGAATTTGCAATTTTTGTCAACATGGGTATTCCGTATTATACAGGAACGGAGCTGCCGTTTGTGGCAAGTATTGTCATAGGTACGATTCAGCTGGGCGCAACGGTTGATTATGCGATTCTTATGACAAACCGGTACCAGAAAGAGAGAAGCCGCGGCCTCGATAAATGGGATGCCGTCAGAAAGGCACACAGTCTTTCGATGAAATCGATCCTTATCAGCGGTATGACATTTTTTGCAGCGACCTTTGGTGTCAGCATTTATTCAAAAATTGATATGATTAATTCAATATGTACGCTGCTTGCAAGAGGCGCAATCATCAGTACACTTGTTGTTGTTTGTGTACTTCCGGCACTGTTGCTTATATTTGACAAGGTTATTGTAAAAACAAGTTATCAGTTCTTTAATAATGGTAAGAAAATTAAGAAAGCGTAGGAGGTAAAGACGATGAATCAGAGATTAGGAAAAGCAGGCATGAAAGCAGCAGCTTTCTTATTGAGCGCGGCAGTGTGGATGGGCAGTATGGTGCCTGTATGTGCCGCTGAAAATACAGATGAAACAAAGGCGGAGAACGATTCAAAGACTTCTTCGGATAAAGAAAAAAATGAGACGAAAGAAGTCGGCAAGGATGAAACGGTGTATGTAAAGCTGAATCCTGACGGCACGAAAAAAGAAGTGATTGTCAGCGACTGGCTGAAAAATCCTGATGGCACAAAATCTATTGAGGATGCCTCGGATTTATCGGATATTAAAAATGTTAAGGGCGATGAGTCTTATGCCGCAAATGATGACGGCCTTTTATGGGAGAGTGGCGGCAATGATATTTACTATCAGGGAACATCAGATAAAGAGCTTCCGGTTTCCATGAAAATATCTTATTTCCTTGACGGCAAAGAAGTCAGTCCTGAGGAAATCGCAGGCAAGAGCGGTAAGGTGACAATCCGTTATGAATATGAAAATCATGCGACATCAACGGCTGTCGTAGACGGCAGGGAGGAGACAGTCACAACGCCGTTTGCTGTTGTGACCGGTGTGATTTTGCCGGGTGATCATTTTAAAAATGTGACAGTGACCGGCGGACGCGTCATTTCGGACGGTACAAACAATATTGTTGCGGGCATGGTATTTCCGGGACTTAGTGACAGCTTGAATCTTAAGGATTCAGAACTGACAAAAGATGTAAAGCTTCCTGAAACAATAGAAATTACGGCGGATGCCGAAGATTTTCAGATTGATTTGTCGGCGACGGTTGTGACGAGCAGCATTTTTGATGAGCTTGGTCTGGATGATATTGACAGTGTTGATGAGCTTACAAATGCGCTTGATGAATTAACAGATGCATCCACACAGCTTGTCGATGGTTCAGGACAGCTTCTTGACGGTGTGTCAGAACTTAAGGATGCTTCCGGTGAATTTGCATCAGGTATCGACACGCTTTATGAAAAGTCCGGTGAGCTTGCTGACGGTCTGACGACATTGGATCAGAGCACAGGAACATTGACGGAAGGCTTAAATCAGCTGAATAACAAAAAGCAGACATTTTCAGACGGCGTGCAGGCACTTCTTGATGGTGCGACAAAGCTTGAGAGCGGTGCAGGCAGCTTACAAGACGGCGTCGGACAATATACATCCGGTGCAGATACACTGGCAGACGGTGTGCTTTCTTATACCGAAGGCGCAGATCAGGTTGCATCCGGTGCAGAGGCTTATGTTGCCGGTGTCGGTGCTTTAGATGAAGGTATCGGAACATTGGCATCATCATCAGCCACATTGCCGGAAGCTATCGGCAAAGTCAATGCTGGTGCACAGGCACTTAAAGCCGGCGCCGGACAGCTTCCGGATGATGAAACAGCGGAGGCACTTAAACAGGCCGGAACGGCGGTCACAAATGGCGTTAAGTCTATGCATGATAATATTACAGCACTTTTAGAGGCTCTTAATAAGACCGGGGACAGTGACAGTGCGGCGGCAATGGTTGAGCTTGTATCACAGACGATGCAGACACTTGTAGCAAATGATACATCTGTATTGCAACTGTTAAATGATGCGGCAGGTATTCAGACAAGTATTGACAGTGTGAAGGGACTGGCACCGCAGTCAATTCAGAACAAGGTCAATAGTGTTGAAAATGAATATGCAGGGCGTCTTCAGGATGCCATTGGTTTGCTTGAGACAAACATTACAATGGAAAATGCAGTTATTGAGCAGCTTAAAGGTTTTAGCGGAGGCTCACAGGATCTGGAACAGTTAAAAACAGCGCTTCAGGCAATGGCTGATAAAACAGATCCGGCAAAGGCAGATAGTCTTTATGCCGGTGCGGCGGCGCTTTCGTCCGGCACAAGCGCATTGCTTGACGGTACTGCGGCTTTAAAACCGGGCATTGATGCGCTTGCTGATGGCACGCAGCAGCTTGCCGATGGTACAGCCGGCTTACCGGACGGTATTAAGGCACTGACAGATGGCAGCAGTGCGCTTGTTGAAAACGGAAAGACATTAAGCGACGGCGCCAAAGCTATTGCCGGGGCGTCAGGGCAGCTGAATGCAGGCGCCAAAGCGCTTACATCGCAAAGCGGTGCTCTAAATGACGGCGCGTCAGCACTTTTGGGCGGTGTGACAGAGCTTTCCGGCGGTCTTTATACACTTTCCGGCGGCGTGGCAGAGCTCTCAGATGGTGTGGCAGCCCTTGCTGCAGGCGGCACTAAACTTAAGGCAGGAACAAAACAGCTTGCCGATGGCGGAAGCCAGCTTGTAGAAGGCGTCGGCACATTAAAGGACGGAGGCAGTCAGCTGACGGACGGCGTGAATGCGCTTTATGACGGTGCGAAAGAACTTGCCGACGGTATGAAAGAATTTGATACTGACGGTATTCAGAAATTAAAATCGACAGTCGATGATGAATTTTCGGGCATGATTGACAGAATGCAGGCTGTTATTGACGCAGGCAGAGATTATCAGACATTTACAAAGCTTGCCGACGGCACAAAGGGCTCTGTTAAATTTATTATTGAGACAGAGGCAATTAAAGCAGAATAAAGAGTAGGCAAACGCCTCCTTATCGTTTATAATAAAGAAGTACCGCCAAAGCGGCGGTATGATGAACGATAAGGAGGCTTTTTTATGCGACGGGTTTGTAATGTAGAAAAGATGACGGATAATCCGTATTTGAATATGTATGCCCTTGATATGTGCGACGAAAGGCAGGAACATTCCACCTATTATCTCGCTTCAAGAAACCGGACGATTGAAGATTTAAAGCTGAGTACAGGCGTAAATAAGGCGGATGGCGTCATTATTTATTCTGTTTATAAGGGAGAGCATCCAAAAGCAGCGGCAGATAAGGAGTGCCTTGTGCTTATCCGCCAGTACAGAAGTACAATCAACGATTTTATTTATGAGTTCCCTGCAGGACTTGTGGATGCCGGTGAAGATTTTAAGACAGCCGGTGCAAGAGAGCTTAAGGAGGAGACAGGACTTGACTTTGAACCTGTGCCTGCATCAGATATGTTTACAAAGCCGTATTTTACGACTATTGGCATGACCGATGAATCGTGCGGCACCGTTTACGGCTATGCTTACGGAAAACCGTCAAAGGACGGACAGGAAGCCAGTGAGGAAATTGATATCGTGCTTGCCGACAGAGATGAGGTGCGGCGCATTTTAAAGGAAGAAAGAGTATCAATTATGTGCGCTTATATGCTGATGCATTTTCTTTGTGCCAAAGAAGGCTGTGCGCTTTCATTTTTAGAAGGCGGTGAAGATGATTAGAGAAAATCTTAAGTATGTGTCGCCGGTCAATGCTGCTGTTATTGCGGCTAATGTCATTGTCTTTATTGTGATGGAGATTTTGGGCGATACTGAAAATACACTGTTTATGCTTGAACATGGGGCGTCCTTTGCTCCGCTTATTTTTGAGCGACATGAATACTGGCGGCTTGGGACGTGTATGTTCCTGCATTTTGGCGTCAGACATCTGTTTAATAATATGCTTGTGCTTGCCTTTGTGGGCGACAGGCTTGAAAAAACGGTCGGAAAAGTGCGGTATGCGGTGATTTATTTTGGCGGCGGGCTTTTGAGCGGTCTTGTTTCGGCAATATTTGATTATTTCGGCGATGATTTTTATGTGTCGGCAGGCGCCAGCGGCGCGGTTTTTGCAGTTGTCGGTGCGCTTGCATGGATTATTGTGATTAACCGGGGACAGCTTTATGATATCAGTATGCGGCAGATTGTTCTTTTCATTATTTTTAGTATTTATCTTGGCTTTCAGGGCGGCGGCGTGGATAATGCGGCCCATGTGGGCGGTTTAGTCAGCGGTTTTATACTGTCCGTGATTTTTTGTACGCGAAAAAGCAGGCAAGGGCGAAAAAACTGCTTTTAATTGCATCGGGGAACTGTTTTATCAGTGCCGATAAATAGCTAGTGACAACCTGTACCGGGGTATGCTATAATATAACACAGATGTTGAGGCAAAAGGTCTTTTGACCTTAGTATCTTACACATGAATAAAGAGGTGCTTAAAGTGGAAGATTTTAAGAGAATATTATTGAAATTAAGCGGCGAAGCGCTGGCCGGCGGCAAGGGCTTCGGTTTTGATGAGGCAACATGTCTTGATGTTGCCGGACAGGTAAAGCAGCTTGTGGATGCAGGCAAGGAGATTGCTATCGTTATTGGCGGCGGTAATTTTTGGAGAGGCAGAAACAGCAGCAAGATTATTGAGCGTACAAAGTCAGATACGATCGGTATGCTCGGTACGATTATGAACTGTGTTTATGTATCTGAGATATTCAGAACACAGGGCATGAAGACAGAAGTATTTACACCGTTTACAGTCGGTGCATTTACGACGCTGTTTTCAAAGGATAAGGCTGTTGAAGCACTTTCAGAAGGAAAGGTTGTTTTCTTTGCCGGCGGCACAGGTCATCCTTATTTTTCAACAGATACAGGCACAACACTGCGTGCCATTGAGATTGAAGCGGATGCGATTATGCTTGCAAAGGCCATCGACGGTGTTTATGACAGCGATCCGAAAGTGAACCCGGATGCTAAAAAGTATGACAGAATCAGCATTGACGAAGTGTTAAATGAAAAGCTTCAGGTTGTCGATCTGACAGCGACAATCATGTGCTATGAGAACCGTATGCCGATGCTTGTTTTCGGCTTAAACGGTGAGAACAGCATTGTGAAAGCTTTAAGCGAGGATTTTGACGGCACTTATGTTTATGCATAATCAAGCCGGTTATAAAGCGGCGAAAGCTGTTTATGATATGTGACGAAATAACAGGAGGAATTGAAACAATGGATGAAAGAGTAAAAGTGTATGAAGGGAAGATGACAAAATCGGTGGAAAGCCTTGAGAGAGAGTATGCTTCAATCCGTGCAGGCCGTGCAAATCCGCATGTACTTGATAAGATTACAGTAGATTATTACGGCACACCGACACCGATTCAGCAGGTAGGTAATATTTCTGTGCCGGAGGCGCGCATGATTTTAATCCAGCCATGGGAATCAAAGCTGATCAAGGAAATTGAAAAAGCGATTATGATGTCTGATTTGGGTATCACACCTTCAAATGACGGCCGTGCTATCCGTCTTGTGTTCCCTGAGCTTACAGAGGACAGACGTAAAGAGCTTGTAAAAGATGTAAAGAAAAAAGGCGAGGCAGCAAAGGTTGCTATCAGAAATATCCGCCGCGATGCCAATGACGCTTTTAAAAAGCAGAATAAGGCAAAAGAAATTACAGATGATGATTTCGAGAGCATTGAGGCTGATGTTCAGAAAATTACAGATAAGTATATTGCCGAGATTGATAAAGCTGTAGACGTAAAGAGCAAAGAGCTGCTGACGGTCTGATTGGCATACCGGCTCTGATCGACGATGCAAAGGGGGCTGTCATATTGACAGCCCCTTCATTGTGACATGGAAAGTGTTTCACAGCGCTGTGTCACAAAAAACATACTAAAGGGGAAACTTATCATGCAAAGAGAAATTGATGGAGAAATGCTCAACATTCCGCAGCATGTGGCGATTATTTTGGACGGCAACGGCCGCTGGGCAAAAAAGAGGCTTATGCCGCGCAATTACGGCCATGCACAGGGCAGTAAGAATGTAGAAAAGATGTGCGAGATTGCATGGAATCTGGGAATTAAATATTTTACAGTTTATGCCTTTTCAACGGAAAACTGGAAGCGTCCGCAAAATGAAGTGGATGCGCTGATGAAGCTTTTGAGAAATTATCTTAAGGACTGTATTAAGCGGACGACAAAAAATAATATGCGCGTCCGTGTGATTGGTGAAAAGCACGGTCTGTCGGATGATATCCGCGAGGCTATTGAGGAGCTTGAGGCTGTATCCGCGAAAAATACAGGGCTTAATTTTACGATTGCTCTAAATTACGGCAGCAGAGATGAGATGGTTCGGGCTGCACGAAAAATGGCTGAAGATATAAAGCGCGGCAAGCTTTTGCCGGAAGCTGTCGATGAGGCGTGCTTTAACAGCTATCTTGACACATGGGAAGTCCCGGATCCGGATTTATTAATCCGCACAAGCGGCGAACAGCGGCTTTCTAATTTTATGCTCTGGCAGCTTGCGTATACAGAGTTTTATTTTACGGATACGCTGTGGCCGGATTTTGACAGGAAGGCGCTTGTGGAAGCAATCCGCCAGTACAACAGCCGGGACAGAAGATTCGGCGGTGTATAAGGAGGAACGGTTATGTTTTGGACAAGATTAGCCAGCGGCATTGTACTTGTCGCTTTAATCGCTGCGGCAATTTTTGCCGGAAGCCCTGTCATGTTTTTACTTGCGGCATTTTTATCCTTTGCGGGCATTTATGAAGTTTATAAGGCAAGGGGGCTTCACAGAGGCGCTTTGGCTGTTGCCGGTTTTGTGTCAACGACGATTTATATTATCTGTGCGTGGAAGGATTATGAAAACTGGGCGCTGATTGGTATCAGTGCCGGATTTCTTCTGACGATGTGCGTTTATGTTTTTTCCTTTCCGACATTTAAGGCGGCGGATGCGGCCTATGCTGTTTTCGGCTTTATTTATGTCCCGGTGCTGATGATGTGCATGTATAAGGTGCGGACAATGCCGGAGGGAATTTATCTTGTGCCGCTGATTTTTATAAGCGCATGGGGCAATGACACGCTGGCATATTGTGTCGGCAAGCTTTTCGGACGCCATAAGATGGCGCCGGTGTTAAGTCCGAAAAAAAGTGTGGAGGGCTTTATCGGCGGTATTTTAGGCGCGGCAGCGCTTGGCGCGCTTTACGGTCTGTTTTATGATACAAAGGCGCCGGCCGGATATTCAGTGAATTATGTTCCTGTTTTTGCAATTATATGTGGTCTTGCCGGAGCAATTTCTGTTGTCGGGGATTTGACGGCGTCGGCTATTAAAAGAGATTACGGTATTAAGGATTACAGTCATCTGATTCCGGGGCATGGCGGCATTATGGACAGATTCGACAGTATTTTATTTACAGCGCCGGTTGTGTATCTGCTGGCGCAGACGATTCTTTAGGAGTGAGGATTTTTGAAAACAGTAAGTATATTGGGCTCGACAGGCTCGATTGGCACACAGACATTGGACGTTGTTAAAAATAATGATGATCTTTGTGTGGCAGCTCTTGCTGCCGGAAGCAATATTAAGCTTTTAGAGGCTCAGATCAGAGCATTCAGACCGCGCCTTGCGGCAGTGTGGAATGAGAAAAAGGCATGTGAGCTTCGGGAAAATATAAAGGATTTGGATGTGCGTGTCGTTTCGGGGATGGACGGTCTTATAGAGGCGGCGACAATTGAGACGGCGGACATTGTGCTGACAGCGGTTGTCGGTATGATTGGCATACAGCCGACCATTGCGGCCATTAAAGCAGGCAAGGATATTGCACTTGCCAATAAAGAAACACTTGTATGTGCCGGACATATCATTATGCCGCTTGCAAAGGAATATAATGTGAATATACTTCCGGTTGACAGCGAGCATTCTGCAATTTTTCAGTCATTAAACGGCGAACGGCAAAATCATATACGCCGGATTTTGCTGACAGCTTCCGGCGGGCCGTTCAGAGGTAAAAAAACAGAGGATTTAAAAAATATCCGCGTTGAGGACGCGCTAAAGCATCCGAACTGGGTGATGGGACAAAAGATTACGATTGATTCAGCGACTTTAGTTAATAAAGGGCTTGAAGTCATTGAGGCAAAGTGGCTTTTCGGTACGGATCTGGATAAAATACAGGTTGTTGTTCATCCTCAGAGCGTCATTCACTCGGCGGTAGAATTTGAAGATAAGGGGATTATCGCCCAGCTTGGTACGCCGGATATGCGTCTGCCGATCCAGTATGCACTTTTTTATCCGCAGCGCCGGCCTTTGAATTCAGAGCCGCTTGATTTATTTAAGCTTTCCCAAATGACTTTTGAGGCGCCGGATACAAAGACATTCCGTGGACTTTTGCTTGCTTATAAGGCAGCGCGCGTGGGCGGCCTTATGCCGACGGTCTTTAATGCAGCCAATGAGCGGGCTGTGGCGAAGTTCCTTGGAAGAAAGATTGGTTTTTTAGATATTTATGATATTATAGAGGCTGCCATGGATGACTGCTGTCAAAAGGAAAATCCGTCGGTGGACGATATTCTTTCGGCGGAGGCGGCAGCCTACGATTTAATTGAAAGCAGGTGGTAAATTGGGCATTATCATTGCAATACTCATATTTGGTATCATTGTGATATTTCATGAATTCGGACATTTTATACTGGCAAAGAAAAATGGTATCCGTGTCAATGAATTTGCAGTGGGAATGGGGCCAAAGTTGTTTGGTATTAAAAAAGGTGAGACAGAGTATGCGTTAAGGCTTCTGCCGCTTGGCGGCGCCTGTGTCATGGCCGGTGAGGATGAGGAGGCAACCGATGACGGCTGCTTTAATTCAAAGTCGGTGTGGGCCAGAATGTCTGTAATTTTGGCAGGACCTGTGTTTAACTTTGTTCTTGCATTTGTGTTTGCAATTATTATTCTCGGCTTTTCCGGGATTACACCGAGCGAGGTCGGCGGCTTTGCCCCGAATTCTCCGGCGCAGGCGGCGGGACTTCAAGAGGGCGATATTATTAAAGAAATCGGCGGCGAGCGGGTGCATATGTTCAGCGAAGTGAAGATGCATATGGTGCTTGATCCGCAGGCATCCTATGAGGTTGTGTACGAGCGTGACGGACAGACGTATGAGACTGTCATTGAAACGGTTCAGGGTGAGGACGGCTATCCGATGATCGGTGTGACGGCCTATGCGCGGAAAGCCAATTTTGCAGAGATGTTCCAGTATGGCTATTATGAAGTTAAGTATAATATTGAGCTTGTTATTAAGAGTCTCGGAATGCTTTTTTCAGGACAGCTGACAAAGGATGATGTGGCCGGGCCTGTGGGTATGACGCAGATGATTGATGAAAACTATAATATGGCAAAAAATTACGGCGTATCGTCGGTCATTTTGACAATGATGAATCTTGTTGTCATTTTAAGCGCCAACTTAGGCGTCATGAATCTTTTGCCGATTCCGGCGCTGGACGGCGGACGTTTTCTTTTCCTTATTATAGAGGC
>SAMEA3387468__coassemble_2886_pt1 | contig 11414 bp, 8 predicted proteins | sample SAMEA3387468__metabat2_low_PE_040 | metagenome-assembled genome bin SAMEA3387468 (sample SAMEA3387468) | Felis catus | biome: Faeces | place: United Kingdom | collected 2012 | reverse complement strand
GATAAATCTTGCGCTGTTAGGACAGTTTTGCCGTTGAAAACAAAAAGATTTATAAATTCTGAAAAAATATATGGGTCAGACATAAAATCATGCATTGCTTGTATTTTGTGAAGTGTGTCGAATTGGAAAATGAAAGATTTTGAAAATATATAGAAGAAAAGTGTGTTTACAGTCAGTGTAGCACAGGTGTGGGATTGCATCAATTATAATGTTTCGACAAATGTAGGTTTGTCGCCACAGCATATTTGAAACTTTGCTGTTGATGTTTTACGTATAGGGGCAGCCATATCATTTTTGGTGACACGCTGCACTTTCTGCTCGTCCCGCGCATTTATAGACTCCATTCGCGCAAATGCTTCGCTGCAGCGCTCGGTGGAGTCATTAGCGCAGTCCTCGCAACGAAAGTTTTGCTATCGTCACTGCAAAATGATATGCTGCCCCTGCGCTAATATGTCAAAGGCAGAAGTTTCAATATGCTGTGCGGCTTTTTGGCAGCAGCAGACAAACGGCTTCTGCCGCCGAGCGTACAAACACAACGAAACCTACATTTGAGAAAATAAAAATTAATATTTTAGGCCAAAATCAGGTGCGTGTATCGAAAGCAAAATCAGGCACACACGAGGGTGTCTATTGCATCCAAAAGAAAAAAATGTTAAAGTGATAGTAAGATGAATGAAGGGGTGATTAAAATGAGGAAAATCAGGAAATCAATAGCAGTATGGTTATTACTTTTATGTGTGGTTTTTAGTATGGCTATACCGGTAAGGGCGGCGGAAAATGCAGATGTGGAAGATTTTGTGACGCGGTTTTATGTACATATTTTAAACCGTCAGCCGGATAGTGCCGGTTTGTCTGCATGGTCCGAAAATCTTCGTTCCGGCAAAGAGCAGGGTGTCAATGTGGGCTATGGCTTTGTGCAGAGTCCTGAGTTTAAAAAAAGAAATTTAAATGATGAGGAATACATCAAAGTGCTGTACCGTGCTTTTTTTGACCGTGAAGCTGATAACGGCGGTTTAAATGCATGGAAGAAAGTATTAGACAGCGGCTTGTCGCGGATGCATGTCTATAAGGGATTTGCAGAATCGAATGAATTTACGAAGGTATGCGCACGCTACGGGATTACAAGGGGGAATATTAAGCTGACAGCGCCGATGGATCAAAATGAAGGTGTGACAAAATTTGTCGCCCGCTGTTATAAGCTTTGTCTTGGACGTCGTGCGGACGAGGACGGCTTAAATGCATGGTGCAGCCAGATTTTATCCGGTGCCAACAGCGCAAAGCAGGCTGCTCACGGTTTCGTATTTTCAGATGAATTTAAGAAAAAGAATCTGTCGGACAAAGAATATGTCAAAGTATTATATCGTGTGTTTATGGATCGGGAAGCAGACAGCTCAGGTTTAAATGCGTGGGTTAAGGTCTTAAACGAAGGCAGGAGCAGAACCCATGTATTCAACGGCTTTGCAGACTCCAATGAGTTTAAAAAGATTTGTGACAGTTATGGAATTTATGCCGGAGAGCCTCTAATGAATGCGAGATATGAAAATTATTTGTCTTTGATTGCACAGTATGAGAAAAGTTATGGGAAGTGCAGCGCAATTGAAGTGTGGGAAGAAGTTTATATGATGTCCGGTTTGTGTTTTGCAAAATTAATTGATTTTGATAATAATGGCAGAGATGAAATTGTTTTAGTTAGTGGTGAACAGAATCCGTATGGATACGATGAAACACAGGTCTATACAATGCAGGTATGGGCATATGAGAATAACAAACTGAAATGTTTGTACAGTGGCGGTGTGCTTCATGGAGGAGATGTGGCATCAAACGATGTGGCGTTTACAACTTACAACGGATATCCGTACTTGGTTACCGGAATACGCGGCGCCGGAGATGATTATGATTTTTGGGGATATAGAAATGGTAAATTTGAAATCGTGCAATCTGTTCGGATTTGGGATTCGGAATATATTGTGAATGGTGTTAGGGTAAGTAGAGCGGAAGCAGAGCGAGCGCTTAAGCGATGGACGCAAAATGCTAAGTTTTATGACTTGACTTATGTGGACAGTCCTTACTATCCTAAACCTTTTGATTTCAAAGGACTGATTGCACAGACAAAGCAGCAGTTAGGCTATTAAAAATAGAAAAGTGCTATGTGTAAATCAGAAGTAAGGGGGAGTGGTTTGAAACGAATCACTCTCCCCAAAAAAAATTTTTGCGGTTCTCGTAAATCAGCTTCATTCCGTGCACAGTAGGTTGTAATTTCATGACCGTTGATGTAGATGGTAATATCTGACGATGGCGTATGCATTTAAGTTTAATCTGGAAGAAATAAAAGTAATTTTGGATCAAAAATAATATTGGAGCGAAAATAAAACAATAGTCGCTAAATGACAAATAATAGCGATATGAGCCATTTTATCGTGCCTCCATCTGCGGTATAGTCTTTGTGGCACAGGTTTTTGAGGATGTTTCCTGTGTCATGAAAAGCGGCAAAAAAGCGGCCGCAGATGGGAGGAAGAAAATTTATGAGCACAAAAAGTCAGGAAAGTGCAAGGGAAAATTATTTTGAAAGTGATGCGTTTTTGAAAAATTACATAAAAAACCGCGGGCACAGTATGAAAATACTTTTGAATTTTTATCACGGTAATTACTGGCGGCTGTTTGTATCGACGGTATTTTTTGTGATTAAAAGCTCGCCGGTGTGGATTGTTCCGATTGCAACGGCAAATATTGTGGATGCGGCAACGTCCGGCGGTGATGGCGGACTTCGGACAATATTAATGAATTTGCTGCTTCTCGGTGTTTTGGTTGTACAAAATATACCGACTAACTATATCCATGTTGTATTTTACAGTAAGGCGATACGTGACGTGGAGGCGAATATACGGGTGTCTTTAGTGAAGAAGCTGCAGCAGCTTTCACTGAGCTATCACAACAGTATACAGTCGGGGCGTCTCCAGTCAAAAATTATGCGTGATGTGGAGCAGATAGAGGTGCTTTCGCAGCAGCTTTTTGTGACCGGTTTAAGTATCGCGCTGAATATCGTCGTAGCGCTTGTAGTTGTTGTTTCAAAAAGCTGGGTTGTATTTTTATTTTTTATATGTACAATTCCGATTGCGGTTGCAATTATTGTGCCGTTTAGGGGAAAAATACAAAATAGAAATAAGGTTTTCAGACAGGAAATGGAGGAGACGTCCGCGAAAGTGATGGAAATGGTCGAGCTCATTCCTGTGACTAAGGCACATGGCCTTGAAGAAAAAGAAATTGGAAAGATGGACAGACAGCTTAAACGGGTGGCGAAAAAAGGTTATGAGCTGGACGTGTTTCAATCTTACTTTGCGTCCATCAGCTGGGTTGTGTTTCAGCTTTTTCAGGTGATCTGTCTCGGATTTTCAGGATATATGGCTTTTAAAGGAGAAATCAGTGTCGGTGATGTTGTGCTTTATCAGAGTTATTTTACATCAATTATCAGTCAGATTTCAAACATCGTCACTCAGGTGCCGATTATTACAAAGGGCCTTGAATCTGTAAGTTCTGTCGGCGATGTGCTTTTAGCGCCGGACATCGAGGATAATTTTGACAAAGAAAAGGTCAAAGAAGTCGGCGGTGATATTGAATTTAAAGATGTCAGCTTTGGCTATGACAAAAATCAGACAGTGCTTGATAAATTCAGTATTCACATTAAAAAAGGGGAAACCGTCGCTTTTGTAGGCGGCTCAGGCGCCGGAAAGACGACGATTTTAAATCTGCTGATCGGCTTTTTAAAACCGACAGGCGGCAAAATATTCCTTGATGGAAAAGATATGGAAAATATTGATTTGAGAAGCTACAGAGAACATATTTCTGTTGTGCCTCAAAATACGATTCTTTTTACGGGAACAATCCGGGATAATATATGTTACGGTCTTGGTAATATTTCAGATGAGGCGCTTACAGAAAGTATTAAGGCGGCTAACTTATCGGAAATGATTGACAAAATGCCGGAGGGAACAAATACAATGATTAATGAGCATGGCAGCAACTTATCCGGCGGACAGCGGCAGCGCATTTCCATTGCAAGAGCGCTTATAAGAAATCCGGAAATTATTATTTTAGATGAGGCGACATCGGCGCTCGATCCGGTATCTGAGGGCAAGATACAAAAGTCGCTGGAGACATTGGCGAAAGGGCGGACAACTTTAATCGTAGCCCACCGTCTTTCGACAATTAAAAACGCTGACAGAATCGTTGTCGTTTGTGGCGGCAGAGCCGTCGAAACAGGAACCTATGAAGAACTCATGGCAAAAAAAGGAGAGTTCTACAAGCTGCAGACAATGTCGCAGTAACAGATGTGAGATATTTTCTGTGTAGTGTGCGTCGATGTATTGGATGGCAGAAAGCATAATTTTTGACGGTGCATTGGATGTGGATGAATTTATTAAAGAAGGTAAAAAATCCTTGACTTTTTCTTGATTGTACGTTACTATAGTAAAGTGATAACATAAAAAAGAAAACGCATGAATGATAAAAGCGAGGAGAGATAATATGAAAAAGGTATCGGCAATTTTAATGACACTTATGGTGGCGGCAGCTTTGGCAGCCTGCGGCAGCGAAAGTACAGGCGGGACAAAGGGAACGGAGGGCAGTGCTTCTGACGCAGCGGCTTCGACAGATGGTTTAGATTATGATAAGCTGATTATTGGTGTGGACGATACATTTGCACCGATGGGTTTTCTTGATGAAAATAATGAGTTGACAGGATTTGATATCGAGATGGCGAAGACTGTCGGTGAAAAGCTTGGTATTCCTGTGGAATTTCAGACGATAGACTGGTCGATGAAGGAACAGGAATTAAATCAGGGGAATATTGACCTCATATGGAACGGCTATTCTGTCACGGATGAGCGTGCCGAAAAGGTGTTATTTACTGATGCCTATCTTGATAATAAACAGGTTGTTGTGACGATGGCGGATTCAGGCATTCAGTCACTTGCAGATTTGAATGGAAAGGTTGTTGCCGTTCAGGCTGATTCAAGTGCCATTGAGGCGATTGAGGCAAATCCTGAAATTGGAGATACATTTGCAGACAGACCGGAATTTGCGACAAATGATGAGGCGATTATGGATATGGAGGCCGGACGCTCGGATGCAGTTGTTGCGGACAGTGTTCTTTTAAATTATGTTATTTCCCACAAGGACGATCCGTCAAAATACGTCATTCTCGATGAGGATTTCGGATCTGAGCAGTTTGCAGTCGGCGTCCGCAAGGAAGACACAGCATTATGCGAAGCAATCAATAATGCTTTTAAGGAATTAAAGGCTGACGGTACAGCAGGTGAATTGTCTGTCAAGTGGTTTGGCGAGGATGTTGTTAAGTAGGAGATAGAGTTATGGACTATATCATTAAGATATTTCCGCAGATTTTAGACGGTCTTGGAATTACGTTCGGAACTTTTGCAGTGACGCTTGTATTATCATTGCCGTTGGGCGCTTTGATTTCTCTCGGACGTGTTTCAAAAAATAAGGTTGTCAGCGGGATTTTGGGCGTATATACATGGGTGCTCCGCGGAACGCCGCTGCTTTTGCAGATGTTTCTTATCTTTTTCGGGCTTCCGGCAATCGGTATACAGCTTTTTGGACGGATGCGCCTGCCGTATGTTTATCTTGCTTTTGTATTAAATTATGCTGCCTATTTTGCAGAAATCTTTCGTTCGGGCATCCAGTCTGTAGAGCGGGGACAGATTGAGGCGGCAAGACTTTTGGGATATAAGGGCTGGCAGCTGAATTTAAAAATTGTGCTGCCGCAGGTGATTAAGCGGACGCTGCCGTCGATTGGCAATGAAATTATTACGCTTGTTAAGGATACATCCCTTGTGTACGCTCTTGGATTGGCGGAAATCTTTAAAATCGCGCGAAGTATTTCCACAAGGGATGTCACAATTGCACCATATATTGTTGTAGGTATTATTTATCTCGTCATTACAGCGGTTATTACGAAGCTTTTAAATATGGCGGAAAAGAAAGTTTATTATGAGGAGTAATGAAGATGCTTTTAAAAGTTGACGGGCTCTGTAAAAGCTTTAAGGGCACCCCAGTATTAAAAAATATAAGCTTTACGGTTCAGGAGGGTGAGATTGTATCACTGCTCGGCCAGTCCGGCGCCGGCAAGACAACAATTGTCCGTTGTATTACAGGACTTGAGAAGGCTGATAAAGGGAGTATAGAAATTGATGGCGATTACATATGTAAAGAAACCGACGGCATGATGAGTTATGCCGGAAAAAATGAGCTCTTTGAAATTCGCAAAAAGCTCGGCATGGTTTTTCAGAGCTATCATTTATTTCCTCATATGACAGTTTTGGAAAATGTGACGGCGGCGCTTATTGATGTCCGGAAAATGCCAAAGCCGCAGGCGCGGGAAGTCGGAATGTCAATGCTTAAGACGCTCGGACTTGAAAAGAAAGCAGGTCAGCGGCCGTTTGAGCTTTCGGGCGGACAGAAGCAGCGCGCGGCGATTGCGCGGGCATGTGTTTTAAATCCAAAGCTTTTATGCTTTGATGAGCCGACAGCAGCACTTGATCCTCAGACGACAGAGGAGATGGTAAAGATTATTAAAGCTTTGGCGGCAGATGATATGGGCATTCTTATTATAAGCCATGATATGCCTTTTGTGGAAAAAGTTTCTGACAGGGTATTGACAGTCAAAGATGGAACGATATAATAAAGAATATCAGAACTGGGACAGCGCAGTTCGTGCAGTGCAGACAATAGGCCTGAGCGGTATACCGCTCAGGCTGTTTCTATGAGGCAGGGTGAGCAGATGACAGATTTTCTTGTAAAATTATTTGTAAAAGATTATAAAAATACAGATGACGGACAGGTGCGCGAAAATTATGGTATTTTTGCCGGGATTGTCGGTATTGCGGCCAATGTGCTTTTATTTGCGGCAAAAGCAGTGATTGGGCTTTTGGCAGGTTCTATCGCCGTTTTGGCAGATGCCTTCAACAATATGACCGACGCCGTGTCTTCGATAATTTCGCTTGTCGGAGCAAAGCTGGCAAACCGTCCGCCGGACGATGAGCATCCTTTCGGTCACGGCAGATATGAATATATCGCAGCCTTTATTGTTGCCTTTTTGGTTGTTCAGGTCGGCTTTTCATGTGCCAAAAGTGCGTTCGGTAAAATTCTTCATCCGCATGTACTGAATTTTAATATCATAGCGTTTGTGATTCTTATACTTTCTGTCGGTGTTAAAATATGGCTCGGCCTTTTTAACAGGAAGCTCGGCAAACGGATTAACTCGACGGTCATGCTGGCAACGGCGGCAGATGCTATGGGCGATGTGCTTACAACGTCAGCAACGATTGTATCCCTTCTTATATTCAGAGTGTTTGGCCTGAATATCGACGGCATTATTGGTTTTTTGGTGGCGCTTGTCGTTATATGGGCCGGTATTAATATTGCGAAAGATACGTTAAAACCGCTGCTTGGTGAGGCCGGAGATCCGGATATGGTAAAGCAGATTAAAAGTCTTGTGGAGAGCTATGACGGCATTTTAGGCAGCCATGATATGATTATCCATAATTATGGGCCGACGCACTCGATGGCAACACTTCACGCAGAAGTGTCAAACACTGCGGGTATGGAGGAAACCCATGAGCTTATTGATAAAATAGAGCGCGAGGTCACAAAAAAGACCGGTGTTTTTCTTGTCATACATATGGATCCGATTGACGTTGATGATGAGCATGTTGTCAAATACAGAAGACAAGTGAACGAAATTCTTAAGGCGCTTGATGAAAAAGTATCGATGCACGATTTCAGAATGGTCAACGGTGAGGAACAGATTAATCTTATTTTTGATGTTGTTGTGCCTCATGCATATTCTGTACGTCAGAGGGATAAACTAATGTTTGATATCATCGATCAGGTTAAGGCATTTGATGAGCGGTGTGAATGTGTGATCACTATGGAAAACAGCTACGTTTAGAGGCACGGATGCGGCGGCCTTGCCGGCCGCTGTGTCTTAATTTTTCTAATTGTTTAAAAAAAATAAAAAAAATTAAAAAAAGGGCTTGCCAAAATTGAAACAATAGTATATAATACATTTTGTCAACAGGTAATGGGCTGTCGCCAAACGGCAAGGCACTGGACTCTGACTCCAGCATTTGCAGGTTCGAATCCTGCCAGCCCAGTTGAGAGGCATTTTATCAGATGATAGAATGCCTTTTTTAATTTATAGGAAAGTCCTTTAGGCTGTCCTATAAACCCAAAAGCCTTCGGTCAGTATTTTATATACCGTAGAAAGTTAAGAGAGGACGGATAAGACGATGATTGAATTAGGAAAAAAGCAAGTATTAGAAATTTTTAAAAAGAAAACATTTGGCGTTTATTTAAGAGATGATATTTCAGAAAAGGAAGGTGTACTTCTTCCTATAAAATATGTGCCTGAGGGCAGCGATATCGGAAGCAAGGTTGAAGTATTTATTTACCGTGACTCAGATGACCGGCTTATTGCGACGACAAGAGAGCCTAAGCTTGTGCTCGGTGAAATCAAAGCGCTTGAAGTGAAGGAAGTGACAGCAATCGGTGCTTTTTTAGACTGGGGGCTTGAAAAAGATTTATTTCTTCCATTTAAAGAGCAGACGACAAAGGTATTTCCAGGAAAAAGCTATCTTGTGGCGCTCTATATTGATAAGAGCGGACGGCTTTGTGCGACAATGCGGGTATATGAGTATCTGACAACAGAGCATGATTATCATAAAGACGATATGGTTGAAGGAACGATTTATCAGCTTCATGAAACATTGGGCGCATTTGTTGCAGTGAATAATCTTTATCATGGTATGATTCCGAAGAAGAATCTTCATACAAGCTGCCATGTCGGTGACAGGGTATGTGCCCGTGTGGCGCGTGTCCGCGAGGATGGTAAGCTGGAGTTAAGTCTTCAGGAAAAGGCTTATATTCAGATGGATATTGATGCAGCGAAAATTTCCGACCTTTTGGACAGCTACTGCGGTGTGCTTCCGTTTACAGAAAAAGCAACGCCGGAAGTTATCGAGCGGGAGACGGGGATGAGCAAGGCGGCGTTTAAGCGTGCTGTCGGACGTCTTCTGAAGCTTGGAAAAATTACAATTACAGATGGAAAGATCCGTAAAAACGGTTAAAACGCGGTTGACAAGGCTCTTTAACGCTGATATAATGAATTTGTAACAAATTTGTAATAAACGTAGAGGAAATGGTGAAGTAGGAAAATGGTGAAATTAAGCAGATTTACACGCAAAACTGCCTGTTCGGTTGCCCTGACTTTGGCACTTATCGGTGGTTTGAGTTTTAACAACTTCAATACATTGTCAATATATGCGGCAACAACGGGAACAGTCAACACAAGTGCACTTAATGTGAGAACCGGCCCGTCCACAGACTATAACAGAATTACAACAATCAGCAAAGGCACAAAGCTGACAATTCTGGCAACGGAGGGCGACTGGTATAAGGTTGATATTAATGGTACGACAGGCTATGTTTCAGCCCAGTATGTTTCCGTGAACGGCAGTCAGACAGAAGATGCTTCAGGAAAGAAAGGCACAGTGAATGTATCTGTATTAAATCTCCGCGAAGGTGCGGGTACATCGACAAGATGCATCGGCTCTTTAAGAGAGGGCACTTCTGTTTCGATTCTTGCGACAGAAGGTAAGTGGTATAAAATCCAGGCCGGTACAAAGACAGGCTATGTCTTTGCCGAGTATATTACTGTTGGCAGTGCTTCCGGCGGCTCAGATTCAAATGCAGATTCCGGCAGCGAAGTTTCAGGAAAGACAGGCATATGTAATGTTGATGTGCTGAATATAAGAAAAGGTGCAGGCACAACGACTTCTGTATGTGGTCTTTTAAGAAAAGGTGATAAGGTTGAAGTCCTTGGTTCAGAGGGCGAATGGTATAAAATTAAAGTCAACGGCGTGACAGGTTATGTCTTTGCACAGTATATTACAATCGGTGAGGATAATTCATCTTCAGAAAATAATGATGATACAGCACCGGAAGCCACAGGCAAGAACGGCAGATGTAATGTAACAGCCCTGAATGTACGAAGCAAGGCAACAACTTCTTCTTCAGTCATTGGTTCACTTTCTAAAAATACAGTTGTAGAAATTACAGCGACAGAGGGCGACTGGTATAAGATTAAGGCGACATTAAACGGACGTACAGTGACAGGCTATGTTTTCGCTGAATATATTACACTGACAGACGAAAAGCCGTCAGATCAGCCATCGGACGAGAATAATAATAATTCATCAGCAGAAAATAACGGAAAGACCGGTAAATGTAATACATATGCGCTCAACGTAAGAAAAGGCGCAGGCACAAATTATGCTGTCATCGGTTCATTGTCTAAGAATGAAACGGTAACAATCCAGGAGACAAAGGGCGGCTGGTATAAGGTGAAGGCCAACAGCAAAAACCTTACAGGCTATGTATCTGCCCAGTATATTACAATTACAGGAAATGAGACATCGGAGGAGAATCCGGGCGATGATACATATAAAGAAGTCAATGAAGCTGTATGGGCAACAGACGGTGTGAACATCCGTAAAGGTCCTGGCACAAACTATGATGTCATCGGATCTCTTGTAAAACACGGCAGTGTCACAAGAACCGGTATCGGCAATAACGGCTGGAGCAAAATCAAGTATGGTAACAGCACAGGTTATATTAAGAGTGAATACCTTACAACAACAAATCCAAATCCGGGTTCCGGTGAGACAACAGGTGAAGCCGTTGTTAAGTTTGCACTCCAGTTTGAAGGCAATCCTTACGTATGGGGCGGCAACGATTTAAACACAGGCGTTGACTGTTCAGGCTTCACACAGCAGGTATACTTAAACTTCGGTATTCGCCTTAACCGTACAGCCGATGCTCAGAGACTGAATGGACGTTCAGTTTCTATGTCAGAGATTCAGCCGGGAGATTTAGTATTCTATGGTGATGGCGGCTATGCAGGTCATGTCGCGCTTTATATCGGAGATGGAAAGATTATCCATGCAAGTACACCGGCAACAGGTATTATTATTTCAAATGTAAATTACAGAACACCGATGCAGATTAATCGGGTGATTTAAGGCAGACAGCCGGACTTTTAAAGTCCGGCTGTTATTTTTTTAGGAGTATTTGAGAAGAATTTGTTAATATAAGATACAAAAGGAAAGCATGGTACAGACGTATCATAAAACCGCGATTTATGTCAATTTGTGCGGTTTGCACAAAAAATCGACATGAGTTTACATAAGCAATTTCACATAAAATGTCGGCTGAAATAGGATATTCCCGTGTTATCCACAGGCGAAAAAGGTCGAAATTACAATAAAATCGACTTATACACAAAGTTATCCACATTATCCACAAAGTATTTATCCCCATTTCGTGGATAACCTAAAAGG
>SAMEA3387468__coassemble_2860_pt1 | contig 11569 bp, 9 predicted proteins | sample SAMEA3387468__metabat2_low_PE_040 | metagenome-assembled genome bin SAMEA3387468 (sample SAMEA3387468) | Felis catus | biome: Faeces | place: United Kingdom | collected 2012 | reverse complement strand
TTATGAAAGACTATTTCCTTACAAAAGATATTGAGTTAATTGACTTCAAGCTTGAGTTTGGCCGTTATAAAGGAGAGATTATTTTAGCTGATGAAATTTCACCGGACACATGTCGTTTTTGGGATGTGAATACACATGAAAAGCTCGACAAAGACCGTTTCAGACGTGACATGGGCAATGTCGAGGAAGCTTACGAAGAAGTTTCATCAAGACTTGGATTATAATCCGAAAGACAGCACACGGAATCATTCGTGTAATTAGGATTAGGGTGTTCTGGCACCCTAATCTAGTCTATAAAGAAAGGTCAGATTATGGAAAAACAGTTTGGAGAGCATACAGTTTATGATGAGCTTCACGAGGAATGCGGCGTTTTCGGTGTCTACAATGTAGACGGCGAGGACGTCGCCGGTCTCGTTTATTATGGTTTATTTGCCCTGCAGCACAGAGGACAGGAAAGCTGCGGCATTGCTGTCAGTGAGAATAGGGACATCCGCTATTATAAAAATATGGGTCTTGTCAATGAGGTTTTTACAGAGGAAAATCTCGATAAGCTTCACGGTGATATTGCCATCGGTCATGTGCGCTATTCGACGGCAGGCAGCAGTGTCCGTGCCAATGCCCAGCCTTTAGTCACAAAGTATGTTAAAGGTACGCTTGCGATTGCACATAACGGAAATTTGGTCAATGCGGTTGATTTGAGGGAAGAACTTGAGAAAAACGGCGCTATTTTTCAGACAACCATTGATTCAGAGGTCATTGCCTACCTTGTGGCAAGAGAGCGCGTAACGTCAAAGAGTGTTGAGGAGGCTGTCGCAAAGGCGATGAAGTTTATAAGCGGTGCTTATTCACTGCTTGTGATGAGTCCGAGAAAGCTGACTTGTGCAAGAGATCCTTACGGCTTTAAGCCGCTTTGCATTGGCAAAAAGGATCATACTTATGTCGTTGCCTCAGAAACATGCGCCCTTGATGCTGTCGGGGCTTCTTTTGTCCGGGATGTACTTCCGGGAGAGATTATTACGATTACAGAAAACGGTATTGCATCAAACACGATGTACTGCCATAAAAAGCCGGCACGGTGTATTTTCGAATATATTTATTTTGCAAGGCCGGACAGTACGATTGACGGTGTTTCCGTATTTAATTCGAGAATTATGGCTGGACGTATTTTGGCACAGACACATCCGGTGGAGGCAGACCTTGTCGTCGGTGTACCGGAATCCGGCAATGACGCTGCGATGGGCTATGCGCTTGAATCGGGTATCCCTTATGGACGTGCCTTTGTTAAAAATAATTATGTCGGACGTACATTTATTAAGCCGAAGCAGAGTATGCGCGAGCAGAGCGTGCGTATAAAGCTGAATGTATTAAAAGACGTCGTGAAAGGCAAACGGATTGTCATGATTGACGATTCCATTGTGCGCGGCACAACGAGCGGACGTATTGTCAAAATGCTTAAAGATGCCGGTGCGACGGAGGTTCATGTGCGTATCAGTTCGCCGCCGTTTAAGTTCCCATGCTATTTCGGCACAGATATTCCGTCATGTGACCAGCTGATTGCAAATCAGTATACGATTGAGGAAATCGGAGAGATGCTCGGCGCAGATTCTCTAGGTTATCTTGATGTGACACGTCTCGGAGAAATGGTGGACGGCATCGATTATTGTGACGCTTGTTTTACGGGAGATTATCCTGTTGCACCGCCGACAAGAGATATACGCGGCGATTTTGAAGCATAAATTTTGGAGGAAAATTAAATGACCTACGATAGATATGAAAGCCCTTTATCAGAAAGATACGCCAGCCGTGAAATGCAGTACATTTTTTCACCGGATATGAAATTTAAAACATGGCGCCGTCTTTGGATTGCCCTTGCGGAAACAGAAAAAGAACTTGGACTTGATATTACAGACGAACAGATTGAAGAATTAAAAGCAGCAAAAGATGACATTAATTATGATGTGGCTAAAGCCCGCGAGGCACTTGTGCGTCATGATGTGATGTCGCACGTTTATGCCTACGGCCAGCAGTGCCCGAATGCAAAGGGCATTATCCATCTTGGGGCGACATCCTGCTATGTGGGCGATAATACAGATGTGATTATTATGCGCGAGGCACTTTATCTTGTCCGCAAAAAACTGATTAATGTTATTGCGGAGCTTGCAAAGTTTGCCGATCAGTATAAAAATCTGCCGACACTGGCATTTACGCATTTTCAGCCGGCGCAGCCGACAACGGTCGGAAAACGTGCCACACTGTGGCTTTTAGAGCTGACAATGGATTTAGAAGATATTGATCATATCATTTCCCAGTTAAAACTTCTCGGCTCAAAAGGAACAACCGGAACACAGGCAAGCTTTTTAGAACTGTTTGACGGTGACCATGAAAAATGTAAGGAAGCTGACAGACGCATTGCAAAGAAAATGGGATTTGAGGCGTGCTTCCCTGTATCGGGACAGACATATTCAAGGAAACTTGATTCGAGAGTTTTGAACGTGCTCGCGGGTATTGCACAGAGCGCGCACAAATTCTCAAACGATATCCGTCTTTTACAGCACTTGAAGGAAATCGAGGAGCCGTTTGAGAAAAATCAGATTGGTTCGTCGGCGATGGCCTACAAGCGCAATCCGATGAGAAGCGAGCGTATTGCCTCTCTTTCAAGATATGTGATGTCAGATGTGATGAACACGGCGATGACAGCGGCAAATCAGTGGTTTGAGAGAACGCTGGATGATTCGGCAAATAAGCGTTTAAGCGTGCCGGAGGGCTTCCTTGCCATCGACGGTATTTTGGATTTATATATGAATGTTGTGGACGGCCTTGTTGTTTATCCGAAGGTTATTGAACAGCGCCTTATGAGCGAGCTTCCGTTTATGGCAACGGAAAATATTATGATGGATGCTGTCAAAGCCGGCGGCGACAGACAGGAGCTTCATGAACGCATCCGCGTTCACTCTATGGAAGCCGGACGTATGGTCAAGGTTGAGGGTAAGAAAAATGATTTGCTTGAGCGCATTGCTAATGATCCGGCCTTTAATATGACAATGGAACAGCTTCAGGCCATTATGAAGCCTGAAAACTTTGTCGGACGCGCACCGCAGCAGGTGGAGGAATTCCTCAAAAACGATATTGCGCCGATACTTGAAAACAATAAAGACGTCCTCGGAATGCGGGCGGAGATAAATGTTTAATTGAGGTTTGTCAATGTGTTTGTACTTGCGCGTCCGGGGATGTCATGAATTTTTTGTGACACGCTGACGTTTCCTATTCGAGCCGTGCGCTTATTATGGGCAGTCGCGCAAATTCGCTTCGCTGGAGCGCTTTGTGCCAACGTTAGCACAGCTCTCATGACGGAAACTTTGCTATCGTCACTGCAAAATTGTGACATCCTCTGCCGCCAAACTACAACACACAGACGGTACTTACAAGTATAAGACGGTAGATACTATACTACTGTCCATATGTGCAGAAGATATCTGTATGTCATTTTCTAAAAGTCGCATAGCATATGGAAACTTTTGGGCTATATATCCGTGTAAGGGTATCCATATCATTTTGCAGTGACGATAGCAAGAATTTCGTGATGAGCGCTGCGCTAGTGACGGCACCGAGCCTGTGTCTGAGCGAAGCGAGTTTTGGCGAATGCCGTCTATAAGCGCGCGGCGCTCATAGAAATTTGTAGCGTGTCACTAGAAATGATATGGATGCCCTTGCACGTAAAATATCAACAGTACAGTTTCCAATATGTTGTGTTGATAAACTATAAGATATAAAAAAATCCCATGTGATTGAGGGTTGTTCACATGGGATTTTTTGTATTCATATATTATTAAGCAAGTTTGTTTACTGCTAAGTTTAAGCGGCTGATTTTTCTTGAAGCTGTATTTTTGTGGTATACACCTTTTTTTGTAGCCTTATCGATAATGCTTGTAGCGTTTAATAAAGCTGTCTTAGCTGCTTCAACATCCTTAGCTGCGATTGCTGCGTCTACTTTCTTTACTGCAGTCTTAACGCTTGAACGGATAGCTTTGTTTCTTGCTGCCTTTGTCTGGTTTACTAAAATTCTTTTCTTTGCTGATTTAATATTAGCCAATGTTTGCACCTCCGAATATTCATTCATATCTTGATTTGTATTTTAAAATTTTAACGGTTTTCGTAATGCGGACACGGACACGGACGTTTCACGAAAACACACTGCTATTATAATAGTAGAAATCGAAGCGGTTGTCAATACATATTTATGAAAAATTGGGGGAAAATAAAGGTGATTTACAGGATATTTTTTAGATTCGGAGGCAGTTATGGATAAAAAAATAAGAGAGCTAACACAGATTCGGACGGATTTGGCGCTGGAGGCAGCCGAGTATTATGGTGATGGAAGTACAGACATTGAAGGTGTTATTGTGCGTGAAACGTATGATACGAAAAATGATATTTTGGTGACGCGGGTGAAAATTACGAATGAAGCTGGGGCGGCCCGCCTTCGTAAGGCCATAGGGACGTATATTACAATAGAAACGCCGCATCTTAATGAGGCAGATGAAAGCTATCATAAGGAAATTACGGAGGCGCTGATGAAAGAATTTTTGGCACTCGTGCCGGATATTAAAGAAAAGAAGGTGCTTGTGGCCGGTATCGGAAACAGAGAAATTACGCCGGACGCTCTTGGGCCTCTTGTTGTGGAACATCTTTTTATTACGCGCCATCTGATTCGAAGCTATGGTGAAAATACGGAAATTACAAAGGGGCTTGGAAATATAAGCGCGATTGCGCCGGGCGTGATGGCACAGACAGGTATGGAGGGCGTTGAGATTATTAAAGGGATTATAGAGGCAACACAGCCGGAAATATTAATTGTGATTGATGCATTGGCGGCGCGCAGTACGAAGCGGCTGAACCGGACGATACAGGTGACAGACACGGGGATTCATCCGGGTGCAGGCGTTGGCAATTATAGAAATGAGCTGACAAAAAAGACGCTTGGCATTCCGGTTGTTGCCGTCGGTATTCCAACGGTCATTGATGCGGCAACCATTGTCAGCGATACGATGACAAGTCTTTTTGAAGTGCTTGAAAATCAGAAAAAGCTGGGAGGGCTTTATGAAGCTTCTAAAGATTTTGATGCTGAAGAAAAATATTATCTTGTCCGTGAAATGATGGAACCGTCAATGTCGGATATGTTTGTGACCCCGAAAGACATTGATGAGACAATCGGGCGCATCAGCTATACAGTTTCTGAGGCGATTAATTCTATCTGCCATACGCTTTAGCATATATTAGAGAGGTAGCATATTTTCTGACAGGCTAAAAAGATTGGAAGTGAGTTGATGGCAGGTGAAACAGAGCGTTTAAAAATGCGTCTTTTAAGAGCCGGCAGCATACTGCTTGGCACTTTGATTGTGATACAGCTTGGAATGCGCGGCGAAAATCCGGTGCAGTTTTTATTTGACATTGCCTTTCCGGCAAATGATTATGACAGTGAAGATTATACAGGTTCATTTTTAAAAAAAGGGGCGTCTGTCGTCGGACAATGTTTGTTTCCGGGAACGGCTTATCTATACGCACAAAATAACAAAAATGCGGTTTCAGTATCAGAATTTTATCCGACAAAGGCACAGCTTGGATATTTTGACAATGAAAATAAAAATGAAAGTGTGTGGGCTGAGCAGGAGATGATTGAAAAGGCCGGTGAAGAAAATGCGGCAGCTAAAGAGGCGGCTAAAGCGGCGGCAGAATCAGAACAAAATGAGGGGGCAGAAAAAGGTGCTGTGCCGGCTGCTGCCGCGCCTGCCGGCACAGTTTATCCGATAGAATCGCTTTTGGATTATGACTTTTTAATGAATCAGTTTTTTATTGTCGATTCATCAACATCATGTGACAGCAGTATTGTTCATCCGCAGACACTTCTTAATAAAGATCTGACAATGGATTTGTCGGGCGATGCGCCGAAAATACTGATTTATCATACACATTCCCAGGAAACCTTTTCAGACAGTGTGCCGGGCGACGAATACGGCACAGTCATCGGTCTTGGCAATACGCTGACAGATATTTTAGAAAATAAATATGGTGTCAGTGTTTACCATGATAAAGGGACTTATGATATTATTAACGGACAGCTTGACAGAAATGAGGCCTATTCTATGGCGCTGCCGGTTGTTGAACAGATTTTGGCAGAGAATCCGTCGATTAAAGTTGTGATTGATTTACATAGAGATGGCGTTGATGAAAATACACATCTTGTGACTGAGGTCAATGGTAAGCCGACCGCAAAGATTATGTTTTTTAATGGTATGTGCAGGGGCGCTGTTTCAGGGACAAACGGTTACATTCAAAATCCGTATCTGACAGATAATCTTGCCTTCAGCCTTCAGCTTCAGCTTAAAGCCGACGAAAAATATCCGGATTTTACACGGCGTATTTATTTGCGGGCATATCGTTTTAACATGCATGTGGCGCCGAGAACCTTACTTGTAGAGTGCGGTGCACAGACAAATACGGTGGAGGAGGTTCATAATGCAATGGAGCCTTTGGCGGACATTTTATATAGTGTGCTTTCGGGAACGTGAAAACAAAGATTTTCTTGTATTTGAAGGGGTGGATGTGCTATAATGTCCACGGGCACAGCGCGGATGCTGTGCCGGTAAAATACGAATGATGATAAATGAAATTAAGGGAGGTTGTGCTCTTTGAGTATGGACCAGAGTAAAATAAGAAATTTTTGTATTATTGCCCATATTGACCACGGAAAGTCAACGCTTGCTGACAGGATTATAGAAAAGACAGGCCTTTTGACAAGCCGCGAGATGCAGGCTCAGATTCTTGATAATATGGAGCTTGAGCGGGAGAGAGGCATTACGATTAAATCACAGGCTGTGCGCATTATCTATAAGGCGAAGGACGGACAGGAGTATGTTTATAACCTGATTGACACGCCGGGACATGTTGACTTTAACTATGAGGTGTCAAGAAGTCTTGCCGCCTGTGACGGCGCAATTTTAGTTGTCGATGCGGCTCAGGGCATCGAGGCACAGACATTGGCGAATGTTTATCTTGCCTTAGACCATGATTTGGACATTATGCCGGTCATTAATAAAATTGATTTGCCGAGTGCAGAGCCGGACAGGGTTGTTGCTGAAATCGAGGATGTGATTGGCCTTGAGGCTCATGATGCGCCGAGAATTTCCGCAAAGAGCGGGCTCAATGTTGACGAAGTGCTTGAGCAGATTATTGAGAAGATTCCGGCACCGGAGGGAGATCCGCAGGCGCCGCTTAAGGCACTTATTTTTGACGCAGTTTACGATCCGTATAAGGGTGTTATCGTTTTCTTCAGAGTCAAGGACGGCCGTGTGGCAAAAGGTACGAGGGTGCGTATGATGGCGACAGAGGCTGAGTTTGATGTTGTGGAAGTCGGCTACTTTGGCGCCGGACAGTTTATTCCGTGTGATGAGCTTTCGGCAGGAATGGTCGGCTATCTGACAGCCAGCATTAAAAATTTGACAGATACCCGTGTCGGCGATACGATTACGGACGCGGCACGGCCGTGTGATGCGGCGCTGCCGGGCTATAAGAAAGTCAATCCGATGGTTTACTGCGGTGTATATCCGGCAGATGGTGCCAAGTATCAGGACCTAAGAGACGCTCTTGAAAAGCTGCAGCTGAATGACGCTTCACTCCAGTTTGAGGCGGAAACATCGGTTGCATTGGGCTTTGGCTTTCGCTGCGGCTTTTTAGGCCTTTTGCATTTGGAAATTATTCAGGAACGTCTTGAGCGGGAATATAATCTCGATTTAGTCACAACAGCGCCGTCGGTTATTTATAAAGTACATAAAACAAACGGTGATGTCATTGATTTGACAAACCCTACAAATATGCCGGATCCGTCGGAGATTGAATATATGGAGGAGCCTGTTGTTTCTGCGGAAATCATGGTGACAACAGAATTTATCGGGCCGATTATGGAACTTTGTCAGGAAAGACGCGGTGTTTATCTCGGCATGGAATACATGGAAGCAACACGTGCGCTGCTTCATTATGATCTGCCGCTCAATGAAATCATTTATGATTTCTTTGATGCCCTCAAATCCCGCTCAAGAGGTTATGCGTCTTTTGATTATGAGATGAAAGGCTATGTGCGCTCAGATCTTTGTAAGCTTGATATTTTGGTCAACCGCGAGGAAGTGGATGCTCTGTCATTTATCGTGTTCAGCGGTTCAGCCTATGAGCGCGGCAGAAAAATGTGTGAAAAACTTAAAGAAGAAATTCCGCGTCAGCTTTTTGAAATACCTATTCAGGCAGCCATCGGAAGTAAGATTATCGCCCGTGAGACGGTTAAGGCAATGCGTAAGGACGTTCTTGCAAAATGTTACGGCGGTGATATCAGCCGTAAGCGTAAGCTTCTTGAAAAGCAAAAAGAAGGTAAAAAGCGGATGCGCCAGATAGGTAATGTGGAAATTCCGCAAAAAGCATTTATGAGTGTGCTTAAATTGGATGATAAGTAAAAAATATGGTATGCATATGTTTTGTTTGGCGTGCGCAGAATGCACGCTGCACAAAAATATGCATACCGTATTTTATTACTTAAAAAGTATGTATGTAGTGTGAATTTATAGAGGTTTCGCCGTGTTTATTTTATGTAGAACATGATTTTTGTGATGTATTCTTTTTCGTTTCCGGCGGTCAGGTTGTCATGGATGCAAAATTCGTAGGAGTCGGAGATGATGTCTAAATGATTTTTTTTGCAGTATTCAAATATTTTTTCATATGTACCGTCGATTTTTAAATATTCTCCGTAATGGTAGGCGACGACGCAGCGTCCGGCAGGCAGACATTTTAATTCATTGATGTCTTTGGCATATTCAGATGAGAGAAAGGCGAGCGAGGCCGCCACATAGTGTCCGGCGTACAGATGCTTTCTTGGAACACTGACGCCGACCTCATAAAAAATAGGCACATTTTTTGCGGCAGCCGCTGTAAAACATTTTTTCGTGGCAAGACTTATATCGGCCAGTGAATAGGGCGGCGCCACAGGCTGACAGAAAATATAGCGCTTCTGCACGTTTTCTATATGAACATTTTGATTTGGCATCTGTTTTATCTGCTGACGGAATTCATCCTGAGTCGCACATTTTTGCAGCAGACGTTTTTTGATTGTGCCAAGCGTCTCAAGCTGTCGGTCAATGACCTCAATCTGATGGCGGAAGCTTTCACGGCTTGTCTCAAAATTTCTATTTTCCATATAAGTCTTGATTTCTTCTAAAGAAAATCCGATGGTTTTCATGACAATAATTGTGTCCAGCGTGTCCAGTTGGAGTGCGCTGTAGTATCTGTAACCGGTTTCGGGATTTGTATAGGCCGGTTTAAAAAGTCCGATTTTATCATAAAAAATCAAAGTCTGTTTTGAAATCTTCTGATATCCGGCAAGTTCTCCAATTGAAAAAAAGTCTTTCATTTTTTAAAACTCCTCTTGACCTTATAGTAACTATATCCTTTATTATAAGACTGTGACAAAATATTTACAACATCAATCAGGAGGATTTTATGATGATTAAGGAATTTGAAAAAAAGGCAACCTACGGGCAGTTTTTAAAAAACCTCGTGCCTTCAATAATCACAATGATTTTTTTGTCATTTTATACGACCATTGACGGGTTTTTTGTGTCAAAATATGCAGGCTCGGATGCGCTTGCAGGCATCAACATTGCAATTCCCGTAACGTGTGTTATATTCGGTGCTGCCGTAATGCTTGCAACGGGCTCAGGGGCGATGATCGGCGAGCGTATGGGACAGGGAAAATGGGAGAAGGTACGCAGCTTGTTCAGTTTCATATGTGTTGTACTTCTTATATTTTCGATTGTTTTTACAGCGGCAGGACTGATTTTTTTACGGCCGGCAGCAGCCATGCTCGGTGCCAGCAAGCGTCTGATGCCCCATGTGCTTCCGTATATGGGTGTGATTTTTGCAAGTACACTGCCAATGTCATTTAAGTTGTTTTTTGAATATCTTGTCCGGACAGACGGAAGTCCTAAGGTGGCGCTTGCGATGTCATCGACAGGACTTATCCTCAATGTAATCTTAGATTATATTTTTGTCGGTGTGATGAATTTGGGAACATTCGGTGCAGCTTTAGGTACCGCTGTATCAATTACAATCAGTGCCCTTATCGGTCTCGTTTATTTTCTGAAATTTTCGACCATCCGTTTTGCACGCCCGAAGGCAGATTACCATGCATTGCTTCATGCCTGCACGAACGGCAGCAGCGAAATGTTTACAGAATTATCAACAGGCATTACAACATTCTTATTTAATACAATTATTTTTAAATATTACGGTGAGGACGGTATTGCGGCAATCACGATTATTATGTACATTTATTATTTCTTCATCGCATTGTATATGGGAATTTCAGTGGCAACAGCGCCGATTATAAGTTACAATGTCGGATCGGGAAATATGAATAAAATTAAAGAAACACTCCGGTACAGTTTTATAACGATTGCCGTGAGTTCTGTACTCGTTTTTGCAGCTTCAAATTTTTTAGGTCCGTCAATTATCGGCCTTTTTACAGAACCCGGTCATGTGTTTGACCTGACGTGGGAGGGGCTTCGTATATTTGGTATTTTGTTTTTATTTATCGGTGTAAATGTTTTTATGTCCGGCTATTTTACAGCGCTTGGCAGCGGACTTATATCCGCAGTGATTTCATTGCTGCGCTCACTTGTGCTTGTCGTCGCTTTTATTTTTATTTTGCCGCTGTTTATGGGTGTTTACGGTGTATGGGCAGCGATGCCGGCGGCTGAGCTTGTGACGCTTGCTGTTTCGCTTGGGATGTTTGCCGTTTTCGGCAAAATATGGATAGTAAAAACAGCCGTCTGATATTTGATGAAACTGAGAGATATTTTGGAAAATGACTTGCAGACAGGCGGATTTTGCGGTATTCTACAGGTATACTTTTAAAAAACGGGAATTTATTCCGGCAGCAAAATACTTTGTAAGGGAGAAGATAACATGAAACAGGATATGATTGTTATTTTGGATTTAGGCAGCGAAGAAAATGCAGCACTTGCCCGTGAAATACGTGCAATGGGCGTTTACAGTGAGATTCATCCGCATGATATTACAAAGGAAGAATTAGCAAAGCTTCCGAATGTTAAAGGTATTATTTTAAACGGCGGTCCGAACCATATCGTTGACGGTGTCCGCATTGATGTGTCCGAAGAAATCTACGGCTGCGGTATTCCGATGCTTGCAGTTTGTCATGAACCTGCAGTCTGCGAAAGAAAGCTTGCAGTTTGGCCGGAGGATAAGACAGATGTACTGGCCGATTTTATTTTTAATGTATGCGGCTCACAAAAAAATTGGAATATGGAAAATTTTATCGAAGATCAGGTTGCACTTTTGCGCGAACAGATTGGCGACAGAAAGGTACTTTTAGCACTTTCCGGCGGTGTAGACAGCTCAGTTGTTGCGGCACTTTTAATTAAGGCTGTCGGCAAACAGCTTGTATGCGTTCATGTCAACCACGGTCTTATGAGAAAAGGAGAATCGGAGAGTGTTGTTCAGGTTTTCAAAA
>SAMEA3387468__coassemble_2856_pt1 | contig 11584 bp, 10 predicted proteins | sample SAMEA3387468__metabat2_low_PE_040 | metagenome-assembled genome bin SAMEA3387468 (sample SAMEA3387468) | Felis catus | biome: Faeces | place: United Kingdom | collected 2012 | reverse complement strand
AGAATAGATGACGAGAATGTGTAACAAACTTGGAATCGATATCGGTTCTACAACAGTAAAGATTGCTGTCATTGACAACGACAACAACATCCTTTTTTCAGATTACGAACGTCATTTTGCAAATATTAGAGAAACTCTTTTATTACTTGTTCAAAAGGCTTATGATGCCCTCGGCGGCATGGACCTGCATCCGATGATTACAGGTTCCGGCGGCATGGCAATTTCAAAGGCACTGGATATTCCTTTTGTACAGGAGGTTATTTCTGTATCCAGCTCACTTGAATATTATGCGCCTCAGACAGATGTTGCTATAGAACTTGGCGGCGAAGACGCCAAGATTATTTATTTTACAGGCGGCAATATTGAACAGCGTATGAACGGTATATGTGCCGGCGGTACCGGCTCCTTTATTGACCAGATGGCTTCCCTGCTTCAGACAGATGCCTCAGGCCTCAATGAATATGCCAAAAATTATAAAGCTGTCTACCCGATCGCAGCCCGCTGCGGCGTATTTGCCAAATCCGATATCCAGCCGCTCATTAACGAAGGCGCCACAAAGGAAGACTTATCCGTATCTATTTTTCAGGCAGTTGTCAATCAGACAATCAGCGGTCTTGCCTGCGGCAAGCCGATCCGCGGCAATGTTGCTTTCTTAGGCGGCCCGCTCCACTTTTTATCAGAGCTTAAAAACTGCTTTATAAGAACATTAAAGCTTACGCCCGAACAGGTCATTGCGCCGGATAATTCTCATTTATTTGCAGCCATCGGCGCTGCCATCAACTATAAAGAAGACAATAAAACAGATATCGAAACACTTCTTGCCCGGCTGTCGGAAAATATTGAAATTGCCGCAGAATCCCAGCGTCTTGAACCGCTGTTTGCCGACGAGGCTGCTTACGATGCCTTTCAGGCACGGCATAATGCCCACGCAGTCACAAAGGCGTCCCTTGCTGATTATGAAGGTGACTGCTTCTTAGGTATTGATGCCGGTTCCACAACAACAAAGGTTGCCCTTGTAGGCGAGGACGGCTCACTGCTCTATTCTTTTTACAGCAGCAATAACGGCAGTCCGTTAAAAACAACGATCCGTGCGATTAAAGAAATTACTGAACTTCTTCCGGACAGTGCCCGCATCGTCAATTCATGTTCCACCGGCTACGGCGAGGCGCTTATCAAAGCGGCACTCATGCTTGATGAAGGCGAAGTTGAAACGGTTGCCCACTACTATGCGGCCGCCTTTTTCGAGCCTGACGTTGACTGCATATTAGATATCGGCGGACAGGATATGAAATGTATCAAAATACATAACAATACTGTTGACAGCGTCCAGTTAAACGAAGCCTGCTCCTCAGGCTGCGGCTCATTTATCGAGACATTTGCAAAGTCATTAAATTATAAAATCGAAGACTTCGCAAAAGTGGCGCTTTTTGCACCGAGCCCTATCGACCTCGGCTCACGGTGTACTGTATTTATGAATTCCAACGTTAAACAGGCACAAAAAGAGGGCGCAACTGTCGGCGATATTTCCGCCGGTCTTGCCTACTCCGTTATTAAAAATGCCCTGTTTAAAGTTATCAAGCTGACCGATCCGAAAGATCTCGGCAAAAAGATTGTCGTTCAGGGCGGTACATTTTACAATGACGCCGTTTTGCGAAGCTTTGAACTGATATCCGGCCGCGAAGCTGTACGCCCGGATATTGCCGGTATTATGGGTGCCTTCGGCGCTGCCTTAATTGCCCGTGAACGCTATGACGGCACAGAATCCACGATGCTTTCACTGGATAAGATTTTAAATCTCCAGTTTACGACAAGCATGTCAAGATGTAAGGGCTGTACAAACAACTGTCATCTGACAATTAACCGTTTTTCCGGCGGACGCCAGTTTATTACAGGAAACCGCTGTGAAATCGGTCTTGGACGCGAAAAGAAAAAGGAAGATGTTCCGAACCTTTTCGCCTATAAATTAAAGCGCATGTTTGACTACGTGCCGCTGACAGCCGATCTGGCCTACCGTGGTACTGTCGGTATTCCAAGGGTATTAAACCAATACGAAAACTATCCGTTCTGGTTTACATTTTTCACCGAGCTTGGCTACCGTGTTATTTTATCACCGCCATCAAGCTCAAAGCTTTATGCACTCGGCATTGAATCCATTCCGAGCGAATCCGTATGTTACCCGGCAAAGCTCGTCCACGGTCATATTATGTGGCTTATTAAGCAGGGGATTGATTTTATTTTCTATCCTGCCATTCCATACGAGCGCAACGAAACAGAGGAAGCAAGCAACCACTTTAACTGCCCTATTGTGACATCTTATTCCGAAAATATTAAAAACAATGTGGAGGAGTTAAAACAGAATCATATTAATTTTATGAATCCTTTCCTGCCTTTTGACGATGCCGATAAGCTGGCAAAGCGTCTGACAGAGGAATTTTCAAAAGCTTTTAATATTCCTAAAAAAGAAATACTCTCCGCCTGCACAAAAGCATGGCTTGAGCTTGAAAAATCCCATAAAGATATCGAGGCAAAGGGCGAGGAGACACTGGCTTATCTTCGCGAACATGATTTAAAGGGTATTGTGCTTGCCGGACGCCCATACCATATCGACGGCGAAATCAACCACGGCATTCCTGAACTGATTACATCCTACGGCCTTGCCGTACTGACCGAGGACAGTATCGCCCATCTTGCAAAGCCTGAGCGTCCGCTGATTGTTTCCGACCAGTGGATGTATCACTCAAGACTGTACCGCGCAGCTCAGTATGTAAAAACAACAAACAACTTAGAGCTTATTCAGTTAAACTCCTTTGGCTGCGGCCTTGATGCTGTAACAACCGATCAGGTCAGAGATATTCTGACAGGCTCCGGACGGCTTTATACATGTCTTAAAATTGACGAAGTCAGCAACCTTGGCGCTGCAAGAATACGTATACGCTCACTCATTGCCGCAATCCGTATGCGTGATGACAAGCATATTTGCGGAAAACCGGTATCAAGCGCCCATGACCGTATCATTTTCACAAAGGAAATGGCTGAAAACTACACCATTCTCGTACCGAATATGACGCCGATTCATTTTGAACTTCTGGCGCCGGCTTTAAGAGCCAACGGTATGAATGTTGAACTTCTTCCGGACTGTGACAGAGAAGCAATTGATACAGGTCTTAAATTTGTCAATAACGATGCCTGCTATCCGTCCATCTGTGTTGTCGGTCAGATTATGAAAGCACTGCTTTCAGGCAAATACGACTTAAATAAAGTTGCCATTGCCATGAGCCAGACCGGCGGCGGCTGCCGTGCCACAAACTATGTCGGTTTTATCCGCCGCGCACTGCAAAATGCAGGAATGCACCAAATTCCGGTTCTTTCCATCAGCGCACAGGGGATTGAGAAAAATCCGGGCTTTAAATATACGCTTCCGCTGCTTAAAGCTGCTTTTCAGGGACTTGTTTACGGCGATGTTTTTATGCGCGTCCTCTACCGGATGCGCCCGTACGAAGTCACACCGGGATCGGCAAACGCCCTTCATGAAAAATGGAAAAATATATGTATTGACTCTCTGACAGGCAAAAATAAACGAAGTTTTGCTCAAAATATTAAAGATATTATTTACGAATTTGACCATCTTCCGATTCACGAAGACATGAAAAAGCCGCGCGTCGGCATTGTCGGTGAAATTTTGGTTAAATTCTCACCGTCAGCCAACAATTATCTTGTCGACCTTCTTGAAGCCGAGGGCGCGGAAGCTGTTATGCCGGATTTAATCGACTTCTTCCTCTACTGCTTCTACAATACGAACTTTAAGTATGACAAGCTTGGCAAGAAAAAAATGTCCGCTATCGCCGGTAATTTAGGCATCAGCTTCCTTGAAACAATACGAAAAACGGCCCGTCGTGAATTTGAAAAGAGCCGCCATTTCGTACCTCAGGCAAAAATCGAAACGTTAGCCGAATACGCTTCACCGATTGTTTCTCTCGGCAATCAGACCGGCGAAGGATGGTTCCTCACCGGTGAGATGATTGAACTGATACATCAGGGTGCGCCGAACATCATTTGTACACAGCCGTTTGGCTGCCTGCCAAACCACATTGTCGGCAAAGGCGTAATCAAAGAGCTTCGCCATCAGCATCCTGAAGCAAACATCGTTGCCATCGACTACGACCCCGGCGCCAGCGAAGTCAATCAGGTCAACCGTATCAAACTGATGCTTGCAACAGCCAACAAAAACCTTGCAAGAGACAAAAAAAATCACTAAGGAGTCCGTCAATCATGATTTTTCTTTATTTAATTGTCATTGCCATCGGCCTGTTTATGGTATTGCGCCCAAAACAATGGTGGCAGATGAAAGCCCGCTTTTCCCAGGCGTCTAAAGAGCCGTCAGACGGCTATATACAGGCGACAAAAATCTCCGGCATCGTCTGCATCATCGCAGGCATTGTGCTGGCAATCATAAAATATTTATAGCAACGCGCGCATACGCGCAAAAAGCGCCCCGAAGCAGCCGGTATCACCGGCGCTTTGGGGCGCTTTTTATTCAACTATGCTTCATACATTTTCTATCTGCCAGTCAATTGGCTCGATGCCGTGTTCTTCCAAAAACCGGTTTGTTTTGCTAAACGGTTTACTGCCGAAGAAGCCTCTGTAGGCAGACAGCGGGCTTGGATGCGGTGCTTCCAGTATGAGATGCTTCGGGTTATTAAGCATCGGCTTTTTCATCTGTGCCGGGCGTCCCCACAAAATAAAGACAATCGGACGGTCGGCTTCGTTGAGCGCCTTAATCGCTGCATCCGTAAACTGCTCCCAGCCGATGCCGCGGTGTGAATTTGCCTGATGGGCACGGACAGTAAGCACTGTATTAAGCATTAATACACCCTGTTTCGCCCATTTGACAAGATAGCCATTATTTGGGATATAGCAGCCTAAATCGTCCTGAAGCTCTGTATAAATATTGACAAGTGACGGCGGTATATCCACATCCGGCTTTACGGAAAAGCAAAGGCCGTGAGCCTGACCTACGTTGTGGTATGGATCCTGTCCCAGAATCACAACCTTGACATCATTAAAAGGTGTCAGATGAAACGCATTAAAAATATCATCGGCCGCCGGAAATATCTGACGGGTACTGTACTCCTCATTCACTTTTTCAAATAACTGCTTATAGTAAGGCTTTGAAAACTCAGGTCTTAACACGCTGAGCCAATCATTCGTAATTGCTGACATTTTTCAACTTCCTTTCATCATCATATATTTGTTCTTACAAACGGCATTAAAGCCGCACGCTGACGCCCCTGTTTTTCAAATATTTTTTAAGTTCATAAATTTCCAGTTCTTTATAATGAAATAAAGAAGCTGCCAGTGCTGCAGAAGCGCCGCCCTCTGTCAGCGCATCATAAAAATGCGCTTCGTTTCCGGCACCGCCGGAGGCAATGACCGGAATAGAGACAGCTTCAGAAACTGCCTTTGTCAGCAAAATATCATAACCATTTTTCGTGCCGTCACAATCCATACTTGTCAGCATAATTTCACCGGCGCCAAGGCTTTCTGCCTTCTTCGCCCAAAAAATGGCGTCAATGCCTGTATCAATACGGCCGCCATGCTTATAAATGTTCCAGCCGCCATCCGGGCGCCGCTTTGCGTCAATGGCAACGACAACGCACTGGCTTCCAAACTTTTGCGCCGCCCTCCGGATGAGTGTCGGATCGTCAATGGCAGCAGAATTTACAGAAATCTTATCTGCGCCTTCTCTGAGTACCGCCTTAAAATCATCAATTGTCCGTATACCGCCGCCGACTGTAAACGGTATAAATACCTGTTTTGCCACACGGCGCACAAGATCAACAACTGTCTCTCTCGCATCCGACGATGCCGTAATATCCAAAAATACAAGCTCGTCGGCGCCGGCCTTATCATATGCCGCCGCAATCTCCACCGGATCACCGGCATCTTTAAGATTCACAAAATTTACGCCTTTCACAACACGTCCGTTATGGACATCAAGGCATGGAATAATTCTTTTTGTAAACATAGGCTTTCCTCCCTAAAGCTGGGCAAAATTTTTCAATATTGTCAGTCCTGCACTGCCGCTTTTTTCCGGATGGAACTGGCAGCCAAACAGATTTTTATGTTCCACCGCCGCATGAATATCCACACCGTACCGGGCAGAAGCAGCCACATCACTTTCATGTTCTGCTTTAAGATAATATGAATGTACAAAATAAACATATGTCTCATCAGGAAGTCCTTTAAAAAGGCGGCTGCCCGCTCTTATATTCAAAGAATTCCATCCGACATGCGGTATTTTAAAGGTGCTGCCAAATTCCGTCCAGCCGTCAGAAGGTTTAAACCGGACAATCTCTCCCGGAAGCAGCCCTAATCCCGGCACTCCCGGACTTTCCTCGCTTCGGTCAAACATCAGCTGCATCCCAAGGCATATGCCAAGAAACGGCTTTCCCTCTGCCACGGCCTCTTTAATCACAGGTATAAGCCCATAGGCCAAAAGCTTCTCTGCCGCCTCTCCAAAAGCGCCTACGCCCGGGAGTATCAGCTTATCCGCCGCCAGAATTTCTGCCTTATCTCTTGTGGCAATGCACGGCTCATTCATACGACGCAATGCATTTTCAACACTGCTTAAATTTCCCGCATCATAATCTATAATTGCAATCACTGTAAAGTCCTCCTTTCAGCAGCCGGGCCTGTATATGACAGGCAAATGTGCTTTCTGATATTCTATGTATATCATACACGTATTTCCCATTTTTTTCTACACTTAATACAAACTTTAGCATAGTAAAATCAAACTTTTCACCACAATGTCCATCGCTCTGGCCGTATATGCGGCTTTCATCAAACCGTGTTTGCTTATTTCTCTCTGGATTCATATAGAAATTTGTATGTTTTTTAAGTAATTGTTCATGTTTTATACAATTATTTTAATTTTTAATTTGCATTTTCCTCTGAAATATACTATGATGGATATCGTTAGAAGTAATTTTTATGTTTTATTTTTTCAAGGAGGTTCCCATGAAGACATCATTTTATGTGGAATATGCAGGAAAACAGGTTGAAGAAAAGGACATTATTGCCCGTGTAAAAGAGCTTTGGGTTGCTGACGGCAACAAAGTGAAAGATTTAAAAACTTTAAACCTTTATGTTAAGCCTGAAGAAAATGCCGCTTACTATGTCATCAATGACGATGCAGTTTCAGGCAAGATCGAACTTTAATTTTACAGCTTTGACGAGACTTACATACGCCTGAGTACGAATGCCTTCAGGCGCAAAAAATCCCCGGCCTGCAAAAAATGCACCGCCGGGGATTTTTTATGCACAGGAAATTTCCCGCATACTTTTTATTCATTATTTTACTTTAAAAATCCACTGATAATCTGTGCTTCCGCTTCTTCCTCGGTAAGTCCGAGTGTCATCAGCTTTATGAGCTGCTCGCCGGCAATTTTTCCGATAGCAGCTTCATGGATCAGACTTGCATCAATATGATTTGCCGTAAGCTCAGGGATTGCACTGACACTTGCATGATCCATAATAATCGCATCACACTCTGTATGTCCGGCACATGCATTATTACCGTTAATTTTTGACAGGAAACGCTGATGGGAGTGATCTCTTGCCACCGAGCGGGACATCACATCGGCACTTGAACCGCTGCCGTCCAAATCAACTTCAAAATCTGTCTTGGCAAGCTGCTTTCCGTGTGTCATGATTTTTTCTTTAATCACAAGCTTTGCATGATCTTTAAGCTTTGCCTTTGTCACACGCTCTGTAGAATCCACGCCTTTAATCTGCACTGAATCCATCTCCATGTAACCGCCCTCATCAATTTCAATAATTGTCGTCGGATTTAAAATGCGCTCACCATTGCCGTCGCCCTCGCCGTAATGCTTTTCCACGTATTTCACGCGGGCATTTTTACCGATATGAAAGCTGTGGATACCGTCATGCTCCGAAGACTGATCGCCGCAGTTATGAATACCGCAGCCGGCAACAATCGTCACATCCGCATCATCACCGATAATAAAATCATTGTATACAAGTTCCTTTAAACCGCTCTCGCTTAAAATAACCGGGATATGCACACTTTCATTTTTTGTTCCCGGCTTAATTATAATGTCAATTCCGGGCTTGTCTGTCTTTGTCACAATCTCAATATTGGCTGTTGAACGCCTTCCCGCACTCTCACCGTTGGCACGGATGTTATAGGCACCCTCCGGCACTTCATGGAGTCCCGATACCTGCTCAAGTAAACTTAATTCTATTGCGTCCATGATATCACTCTCCTTTATAAAATCTGCATCCACCCAAATCACCTAAAAGCGACGGCAGCACATCTTCTTTTTTACCATACTCGACAATCTCGCCATCGGCAATGACAACAATCTTATCGGCAATCTTTAAAATTCTTTCCTGATGGGAAATAATAATAATTGAGCCCTGAACCTGTTCATGCAGCTTTTCAAAAACCTGAATGAGATTCTGGAAGCTCCACAGATCAATGCCGGCCTCCGGCTCATCAAACACGGAAAGCTTTGTTCCCCGTGCCATAATCATCGCAATCTCTATACGCTTTAATTCACCGCCTGAAAGGCTTGCATTGACCTCTCTGCCGATGTAATCTTTGGCACACAGACCAACCTCTGAAAGATACTGACAGGCTTTTGCTGTGCTGATCGGCTTTCCTGCCGCAAGATTAATCAAATCACGCACAGTCAGACCTTTAAAACGCACCGGCTGCTGGAATGCAAAGCTAATGCCCATCTTCGCACGTTCAGTAATACTCTTATCTGTAATATCCTCACCGTCAAAAAAGATACGGCCGGCTGTCGGCTGAATAATACCGGCGATCATCTTGGCAAGTGTTGACTTGCCGCCGCCGTTTGGCCCTGTAATCGCCACGAAACGGTCTTCTATCTTCAAATTTATATGTTTTAAGATACCCTTTTCCTTGTCGCCGTCCTCGACCTCATAGGAAATGTCTCTCAATTCCAACATAAAATCATCTCTCCTTACACTTTAATAACGCCGGAATACAACAAAAGCTGTACGCCGACGTTATTATTTTACCACAAACACCTGTATTTTAATAGGATTATTTTGACAAAATTATTGATTTTTTGCATCAAGTTCAAACCAGAACGCCACACCGTCCGGCCGGTTTTCTACGCCATAGTCCTGCCCTAAAAGTTCCATTGATGCCTTGACAATCGAAAGACCGACGCCGCTGCCGCCGTACTCTCTCGTTCTTGCCTTATCCACCTTATAAAACTTGTCCCATATAAGCGCAATATCCTCGTCAGGAATCAGCTCACCTGTGTTAAACACAGTAATACGGACAGTATCCTCATGCTTCTTAATATCAACCTCAATTTTATTTTCTCCGGCGACATGATTGAGGGCATTGGACAAATAATTATTAAAAATCTCCTCAACCATATATTCATCCGCCCACACATACATCTCCGGCTCTGTGTGAAATGTCAGCGTTACGCCCTTTTGCTTAAACAAAATATCCGCGCTGTCGAGATAGCTTCGCACAACATCCACTACATTAAAATGTTCCATATCGACTGTATTATTGCCAAACTCAAGACGGTTTAAATCAAGCAGCTTTTTCACAAGATTATTCATCCTGTTCGCCTCGTCAACAATAACCTCACAGTAAAACCGGCGGCTTTCCTCGTCATCGCTGACATTCTCCTCAAGCCCCTCGGCATAGCCCTGAATAAGGGCAATCGGCGTTTTAAGCTCGTGAGAGACATTGGATAAAAATTCCCGGCGCATCCGGTCAATTTCTTCTTTCTTATCAATTTCCTTCCGAAGCTGGATATTGGCCGACTTAAGCTCAGCAAGCGCCTTTTCAAGATTCTCGGACAAATAGTTGATGCTCGTGCCAAGCTCTCCGATTTCATCATCGCTGTCGCCCTCATACTTCATATCAAAATTCAAATCCGCCATACGCATCGCAATCTTTGAAAGCTTTGAAATCGGCTCTGTAAAGCGCTGAGTAATCATCAGCAATATAAAAATACCTGCTGTAAGCATAATAATGGAAATATACAAAATAAACCGGTTGGACATATTGACGCTGTCATTAATCGTCTCATAGGACGCTCTGAGCAAAAGTCCGTCGCCATTATCCAAAACAGCAGACAAATAAAGATAATCCGAACCAAGTCTTGTCACGTACATCTTCTGAATCACATACTTATCAGTTGACTTAATCACCTCGGCTACCGGCTGTGCCGTCTGATAATCTCTGTACATATTAATACTTTCAGAATCATTGGCATTTTCCACAGGGACACTGCTCTGATTACCAAGGCTTGAATAAATCTGGCGCACATAAAACTTGACTTTACCGTCTGTAATATCAAGCTGCGGCCCCAAATCTCTGTAAATATAAATTGAAAGTCCTCTGTTTTCCGCAAGCTTTCCAAAAACTGATGACAAAGCCTCTTTCATAGCATCATTGACTGCCTCCTTGCCAAACGTCGAATAAAGGCTGTCATCATTTTCCTCAAGCGTGTTTGTGTACTTCATATACGCCTTATTAATCTCGCCATATGTAGAAATCAGCGTATTCTGCTTCCCGTACAAATAATAATCTCTGAGAAAAATACTGTTAATAAGAATACTGCTGACAATAATGACAAAGACAAAAGTAATCAGCGTAACTGTCATTTTCACACGAAGTGACTTCTTCATCGCCTGCTGCTCCTTACTTTCCTACCTCAAATTTATAGCCCATGCCCCAAATCGTCTTAATATAATCACCCTTGCTGCCAAGCTTGCTGCGAAGCTTTTTCACATGGGTATCAATCGTCCGCGCATCACCAAAATAATCATAATTCCATACATTATTTAAAATACGCTCACGGGATAAGGCAACGCCCTGATTTGTCACAAAATAAGTTAAAAGTTCAAACTCCTTAAAGCTAAGCTCCACGCTCTTACCGTCAATCGTTACTTCGTGAGCCGCCTTATTAATCATAATACCGCCGACTTCAATCACATCCTCCGGTCCGATGGCATTGCTGCGGCGCAGAATCGCCTCAACTCTCGCCACCAGAATTTTCGGACTGAACGGTTTTGTAATATACTCATCAACGCCGAGTTCAAAGCCTAAAAGCTCGTCGCGCTCATCACTTTTTGCCGTCAGCATAATAATCGGCACCTGAGACATCTTTCTAATCTCACGGCATACCTCCCAGCCGTCCATCTTAGGCATCATCACATCCAATATTATCAAAGCAATATCTTTATTCTCATAAAAGATGTCCACAGCTTCTTCCCCATTGGCTGCCTCAATGACCTGATAGCCCTTTTTACTTAAAAAATCTTTCACAAGCTTTCGCATACGGCTCTCGTCATCAACAACTAAAATCTTTAATTCTTCCATCACTGATTCCACCTCTGTACTATTTTCTCACTTTTACATCATCATACTAAAAAATTATGTCATGTTTGTGAACACCACAATGATAGCACAATATTTATTTTTAAAAAATAACATTCTTCCCTTTTATTCGACATTTTTTTGTGCTATAATAGAAAAACTATAATCTAAATAAATTAC
>SAMEA3387468__coassemble_2845_pt1 | contig 11695 bp, 10 predicted proteins | sample SAMEA3387468__metabat2_low_PE_040 | metagenome-assembled genome bin SAMEA3387468 (sample SAMEA3387468) | Felis catus | biome: Faeces | place: United Kingdom | collected 2012 | reverse complement strand
GGTGTTACAGCTCTGACTTTTGTGGCTGTGGGACTTTGTATGACAATGGCTTACGGCACTTATGATATCGGGCAGAGAAAAAGCAAACCGATTATATCATCGCTTGCTTTGGCAACAGCAATTACGGATATTATTACAGAGCTGCAGCTTTCGATTATGAATACGAACGAGGCCAACGGACTTGCCTTTGACCTTGCAAGCGTCGGACTTTTAGTCATTACATTTATTGTGCAGCTTATAGGAATCACAATATTTGTTTATGGGGGAAACTGGCTGTTTTTTACAGTAAATAAGCCTCAGAAATGCTGTCTGATTACCGATTGTAAGGAGAGTTTTTTAGAAGCGATTGAAGCCATTGGAAGTTTTAAGAAACAATATAAGGTTGCGTATGTAAGAAATTATGAAGCCGATGACTTATATGATACACTGATTCAGTGCGACACGGTCTTTATTTATAATCTGCCAATCGAGCGGCGGACGGAGATTGTTGAATACTGTTACAGAAATCTTATTAATATTTATTTTAATCCTGAGATATCAGATATTGTCGAGATTAACGCAAAGCATACGATTATTGATGATATATCTTTTGTGTGTGCGCCGGTGAAGGAATTGTCCTTTGAACAGCGCGCCGTGAAACGCCTCATGGATATTGTACTGTCGGTTGTTGTTTTAGTCATATTAAGTCCGGTCTTTCTGGGCTGTGCCATTGCAATCAAGGTGTGTGACGGCGGAAAAATTATTTTCAAGCAGCAGCGGGCAACGAAAAACGGACGGATATTTTCTGTATATAAATTCCGCACAATGCGGGAAAATTCAGAAAATTATTCGGCAAAGGAAGATGATGACCGGATTACGGCGGTGGGCAGGGTGCTTCGTAAGTACCGCCTTGATGAGCTGCCGCAGGTGTTAAACATTCTTAAAGGAGAGATGAGCTTTGTCGGTCCTCGTCCGGAGATGCTTAAAAATGTTTATTTATATACGCGGGAATGTCCTGAGTTTGAATACAGACTGAGAGTGAAAGCCGGTCTTACCGGATACGCGCAGATTGCGGGGAAATATAATACGTCGCCGAAGTATAAGCTGATTCTTGATCTTATGTATATAGAAAATTATTCTCTGACAAAGGATATAAAGCTTCTTTTGCAGACGCTTGTTGTTTTCTTTAAGTCAGACAGTACAGAGGGCTTTAATGAAAGACTGGATGGCGACATTGAAAAATATAGAGAAAAAATGGATATAAACTTATAAAGGTGATTTGATGGAAAAACATTTTGTGACCGGCGGTATTGTAACCTACAATAACGAAAAGATTATAAAAAAGTGTATCGGGACCATTTTGGAATACACAAAGGATATAGATTTTAAGCTTTATGTGTATGATAACTGTTCCTGTGACGGGACGGTTTCTGTTATAGAACAGAATTTTCCTGAAGTAACAGTGATACAAAGCCGTAAAAATGAAGGCTTTGGCCGGGGGCATAACCGGATTATGGAACAGGTTGATTCTGTTTATCATGTGCTTATTAATCCGGACATTGCCATAGAAACACCGGTGATCGGGCGGATGACTGCCTATATGGAAAAACATCAGAATATCAGTATTTTACTGCCGAAGGTGCTCAATACAGACGGTACGGAGCAGTTCTTGCCGAAGCGGCAGCCAGACTTCAAATTTGTCGTTATGAGTAAGTTTGCGCCGTTTAAATATTACAGAAAATTATATACAGGCGAAACAGAAATTGCAGACAGACCGGTAAAGTGCCAAAATATTTCGGGAAGCTTTTTTATAATTAAAACAGAGATCTTAAAGGCGCTCGGAGGATTTGATGAGCGGTACTTTATGTACTTTGAGGATGCAGATCTGGCACAGAGAGTCATCAATGCCGGCGGAAGTATTGTATATCATCCGGATTTTTGTGTGTATCATGAATGGAAAAGAGATAATACAAGGAGTATGAGAGGCATTTGCATATTTTTATGTTCCATGTTTAAATATATGCTTAAATGGAAACGGTTTTAAAGGATGGAGGCAGCAGGATGGTTGATATATTGATGGCTGTTTATAATGGTGAAAAGTATCTGAAGGCACAGCTTGAGTCTATAGAAAAGCAGACATATAAGCAGTGGCATCTTATTATAAGAGATGATGCTTCTTCGGACAGAAGCGTGGAAATTGCGGAAGCTTTCAGTAAAAAATTTGAGCCGGGCAAGGTCGTTGTTTTAAAAAATGAGACAGCATCCGGCTGTTCCAAAAATAATTTCATGCGGCTCATTCATGATTCAGACGCCGAGTATATCATGTTCTCGGATCAGGATGATATATGGCTTGAAAATAAGGCAGAGCTGACATTAAAGGCCATGAAAAGGGCTGAAAAGACTTATGGCACAGAAGTGCCGGTGCTTGTTCATTCGGATTTATGTGTTGTCGATGAACAGCTTAATGTACTTAGTGAATCATTTTTTGATTATCAGAAACTGCCAAAGCAGACAAGTCTTGCGCAGCTTATGCTGCAAAATTCGGTGACAGGCTGTACGGTGATGATTAACCGGCGGTTAAGAGAATATTTAAAGATGGCAGACTGTACAGAAGAAATTGTGATGCATGATTATTTTGCAGCGCTGATTGCCGCTGTTTTCGGAAAAATTATTTTTATAAAACGTCCGCTGATTTTATATAGACAGCACGGTAATAATGTCGTTGGGGCATCAAAGGCGTCAAGTTTTGCCTATATTAAGCAGAGGGCACTGGCAGGGAAAAAACAATTCAGACAGCGTATGGAAGATACGATGGTACAAACAGCGTATTTTAACCGGGTGTATGATAGTCTTTTAGTGCATAATCCTTATAAGTGCCTTCTTTTGGGCTATGCAGCTTTAGTAAAAGCAAATAAGAAAGAAAGAATTAAGTTTTATGTCAGAAACAGGGCGCTGAAATATGGTATAATAAGAAAGATTATGCAAATTATTTGGAGTTGAGTATGAGTATACAGAAGGTTATAATGGCTTCATCTGAGAAGGTCAAGCCTTTATTAAAGAAAATATTTCCGCAGCAGCTTTTAAGCAATGCGAAAAATAAAATGCTGGACAAGCAGCTTGCCGGGCTTATTTCAGAAGGAAAGGAAGCCTTTGTGCGGGAGACTTACCCGGACGGTATTAATTTAATCGGGCTTTTGCGCGCGCAGATGGGGCTTGGACAGAGCAGCCGACTGTTGGCAGATATGATTGAAAATTCAAAATATCCGCTGTCCCTGTATGATTTTAAGCTTGGCAGTGCGCTGATGAGCAGTGAAGACCACACTTTAGATGATAAAATTACCGATGAATTAAAGTATAATATCAATCTTATCCACATCAACCCGGATGAGATGAAGCTGTTATACACAAGAATGGATGCGGCGGCGTGGAAAAAGCGGTATAATATTGCCTTTTGGCTGTGGGAATTGGAGGAAATACCGGAGAGCTGGAAAACATATTTTCCGCTTTTGGATGAGATTTGGACGCCGTCGGAATTTATAAGCCGGAGTTTGAGAAAGGTCACAAACCTGCCGGTGACGACGATTCCGTATTGTGTCAAGGCGCCGACGGACAATCAATATACGAGAACATATTTTAAACTTCCGGAGGATAAGTTTTTGTTTTTGGCGATGTACGATTCAAACAGTACGCGCGAGCGGAAAAATCCTATGGGAGTTATTCGTGCGTTTAAAAAGGCTTTTTCGCCGGACGATAAAAATGTCGGACTTGTGCTGAAGGTAAATAATGCCAGAGAAGAAGACATGGCGCTGCTCAAAGGTATGTTAAAGGATTACGATAATATTTACTATGTGACAGAGATTATGAGCAAGGTGGAAGTTAATAGTCTTATTAAGGCGGCAGACGTTTTTGTGTCACTCCACAGAGCCGAGGGCTTCGGGCTGGTGATGGCGGAGGCGATGCTAAACGGTACGCCGGTGATTGCGACAAACTGGTCGTCAAATACAGAATTTATGAATGAAAACGTTGCCTGTATGGTTGATTATAAATTTACAAAGCTGGAAAATGACTGTCCGCCGTATAAAAAGGGCGCAGTGTGGGCTGATCCGGATGTTTGCCAGGCGGCCGCATTTATGAAAAAGCTGTACAGCGACCGGGATTTTTATCATCAATTATCTGATGACGCCAGGGCCTTTATTTCAGAAAAATTGGGCATGGCAAAGGCTGTATCACTGATAGAGAAACGTATCGAAAAAATTTACAAGAAGGATTGAGAATATGAAGCATCTTAGAGAAATATATGATTATAGAGAAATGATATACAGTCTTGTGCGTCAGGAACTGCGGGGGCGGTATAAAGGCTCTGTTTTGGGATTTTTGTGGACATTTATTAATCCCCTTTTGCAGCTTGCGGTATATACATTTGTGTTTTCAATTATTATGCCAAACGGTATCGACAAGTTTTATCTGTACCTTTTCGTCGGTCTTGTGCCGTGGCTGTTTTTCAGCGGCTCCGTGACCGGAGGTTCAGCCTGCATTATGACGCACAAGGATATGGTCAAAAAGATTTACTTTCCGAGAGAAGTTATGCCGATATCCTATGTGACAAGCGGCTTTGTGAATATGCTGTTTTCATTTATTGTAATTATTTTCGTTGTGTTAATCTCAGGCATCGGCTTTAATCTTAAAGCGTGGCTTTTCCTGCCGGCAGTGATGATTGTTGAATATGTCATGGCGCTGGGGGCGGCGATGGTCACCTGTGCGCTGACGGTTTATTTCAGGGATCTGGAGTATATTTTAGGCATTGTCATGATGGCATGGATGTATATGACGCCGATTATTTATTCTGTAGATATGATACCGGAGAAGTTAAGACCGATTCTTAACATTAATCCGATGACGCCGGTCATTGTGGCATACAGAGATATTTTGTATTATAAGCAGATCCCGGAATTGGGAAATCTTATGTGGGCGCTTGTTCTCGGAATTTTAGTTCTTGTCATCGGCATCGGCGTATTTAACAAGCTTCAGAAAGGCTTTGCGGAGGAATTGTAATGGACAGAGAAAATGCGATAGAAGTAAAAAATGTACGGAAGAAGTTCAGAGTGTACTATGATAAAGGCAGTGAATTAAAGGAACGGCTGTTATTCCGAAACAGAAGCAGATACGAAGACCGATGGGTGCTTGACGGCATTAGCTTTAATGTTAAAAAAGGTGAGGCCATCGGTCTGATCGGCCATAACGGCTGCGGCAAGAGTACAACACTGAAGCTGCTCACGAGAATTATGTATCCGAATGAGGGCAGCATTGAACTTCAGGGACGTGTCTCCAGTTTGATTGAACTTGGCGCCGGGTTTCATCCGGATATGAGCGGCCGGGAAAATATTTATACAAATGCTTCGATTTTCGGGCTTTCAAGAAAAGAAATTGACGAGCGAATGGATGATATTATCGAGTTTTCGGAAATGGAGCAGTTTTTGGATAATCCGGTAAGAACTTATTCGTCGGGAATGTATATGCGCCTTGCCTTTTCCGTGGCAATCAATGTTAATGCAGATATTTTACTGATTGATGAAATATTGGCCGTCGGTGATATTAACTTTCAGGGCAAGTGCTTTAATAAGCTGAGAGAAATTAAGGCGCAGGGAACAACGATTGTCATTGTGTCACATTCACTCGGACAGATTGAGCAGATATGCGACAGAACGATATGGCTTCATGAGGGCAAGATTAAGGCTGAGGGCAAGCCGAGGGATATCCATCCTGAGTATATGGACTTTATGGGACAGAAACGGCAGGAAATTGCAGAAAAAGAAAAAAATCATAAAGAACAGAAGGAAGGACACGCTGAGGGCGAGCGCAAAGAAAGCACCGAGGAAGCTAAGCCGGAGGATAATAAGCGCTGGGGCAATGGTTTTGCACGCATAGAAAGAGTAAGAATGGTTGATGAGGATGGAAAAACTCAGAAGACATTTGTAACCGGAAGCAAGGTGACGGTAGAGTTTGACTATAGTGTGAAGCAAAAAGTCAAGGATGCAGTTTTTGGTATCGGCATTTTTAATCAGAGCGGCGAGCGCATTTACGGGACAAATACCCGTATTGACCAGTTAGAGGAATTTGATTTGGAAAAGAGCGGCACGATGAAAGTGAATTTAGAGCATGTGGATTTGCTGCCGGGCATTTATCTTTTAGATGTTGCGATAGAATCAGAGGTCGGTGTGGCTGTCGATTATTTCAGGGAAGCCTATATATTTGAGATGTATTCGGCTGTCGGCGATTTAGGCGTCGTGAGGCTGCCGCATCAGTGGGAGATTTAAGAAAACGGGGGATTGTTAAATGTTTGGACAGTCAGAATTAAAGCAAAAGCAGACAGAACTTGAACAGAAACAAACTGAGCAGGAAGGAAAAACGAGACAGCTGGAAGAACAACTGGAAACAGAGGCAGAAAAGAAAATCGCCGCACTTTCAGAGCGGTGTCAAAGTCTTGAGAAAAGAGTAAATTATCTTGAAGAATGTTTGAGCAGCTATGAAAATGCGTTGATTAATCTAAGAAATAACAACGCGCGTCTTGATTTACTTGAGCAAAATATGGAACGCAGCTTTGTGAAGCTTAAAAAGCTTGAAAAGGGCGGTTGTGCTCCGGCACAGGACGGCGCGCAGAGTGAAAGTATTGTGTCCGTCAGACAGACAGAAAATGCGGTGCAGGCATCTGCCTTGGCCCCGTCGGCAGAAACTTACAGTGACATCGACTATTTTGACTTCGAAAATCATTTCAGAGGCAGCAGGGAAGGGATCAAGGAAAGACAGCGCCAGTATTTAGACTATTTTTCAGAATGTAAAAATGTGGTTGATATCGGCTGCGGCCGCGGTGAGTTTTTAGAACTTTTAAAAGAAAATCATATTGGCGCCACAGGTGTGGACACTTACGATGAATTTGTAGAGTATTGTAAGGAACGTAAGCTTTCGGCGGTATGTGATGACGGCGGTCATTACTTAAAAACAATTGAAAGTACAGATGGTATTTTTGTAGGCCAGGTTGTCGAGCATCTGAAAGAATATCAGATTATCGATTTATGTAATACGGCATTTGAAAAAATGGAAAGCGGCAGCTATCTTGTGATTGAAACGCCGAACCCGACATCACTGGCAATTTATACACATGCATTTTATGTCGATCCGTCTCATGTAAAACCGGTACACCCGCTGACGATGGAATATTTTCTTCAGAAAGCCGGTTTTAAGAATATAAAAATTATTTATACAGATACAAGCAAAATAAACTGTCACATACCGGCGCTGCGCGGTGAGGGGATTGAGAATTTAGATGAATTTAATGATGTCATGAGCGATGTATCATCGACACTTTTTGGCAGTCAGGATTATGCAATTATTGCAAGAAAATAAACAGGAGGTGGCCGTGATGGCACAGCAGATGAAAGAGATTAATGTAGAACAGATTATGCAGGAAATAAAGGAGGATATTCAGAAAAGAGGCTATACTGACGAGAATATTGATTTTGAAAATATTACCGGAAATGTGAAGGCTGTTTTGGGGATAAAGACTGACTTTAGCGCGCATGAGCTGGAATGTGCCATCAGGGGTGCAGCAGACATGCACCGTATCGAATACTACAGGATGATTCCAAAAGGCGGTGTTAAAAGCTTTATCCAGCGTTCCATAAGAAAGATGGTAAAGTTTATGATGGTTCCGATGGTAGACCAGCAGAACCAGTTTAATTATCAGACAACTGTATGTCTGCGCCAGTTCGAGGCTTTTGTTAAAGAACATGATATGCAGATGGAACAGAAGGATCAGATGATTGACCGGCTGGAGGAAAAGCTGTTTGAACTTAATCAGCGTTGTGAGGCACTTGAGAGCCAATTGAAAGATAAGGAGGCATCACGGTGAAAATAATACAGATGCTTCCGACACTTGCTTTCGGCGATGCTGTCGGAAATGATACACTGGCTTTAATGCAGGTCATTGAGGAGATGGGCTATGAAACCGGAATTTATGCCGAATCGATAGACCAGCGCCTGAAGGATAAGCGTATTAAGCCTGCCTATAAAATACCATATTTAAGACCGGAGGATATATTGATTTATCATATGTCCATCGGTTCACAGCTCACATATGAAATTGAGACGTACAGCTGTAAGAAAATCATGATTTATCATAATGTCACGCCGGCCGAGTTTCCGGCGCCGTACAATCCGTTTACGGCGGAAGCGTGCAGGGAAGGTATCGAGCAGGTGAAATATCTGGCAGATAAGTTTGACTACTGTCTTGCAGATTCGGAATTTAATAAACAGGAACTTATCCGTATGGGTTACAAATGTAAGATTGACGTACTTCCGATACTGATTCCGTTTGACGATTATAAAAAGGCGCCGGCCAAAAAGGTACTGCGCCGGTTTAACGATGATTATGTGAATATTCTGTTTACAGGAAGAATTGCGGCGAACAAAAAGCAAGAAGACATTATTAAGACATTTTATTATTATAAAAAGTATATCAATCCGAAAAGCAGGCTCTTTTTAGTAGGCTCTTATAATGGTATGGAAAATTACTATCACAGCCTGAAGGCTTATGTCGAGCGCTTAAAGCTGGAGGACGTTTATTTTACAGGTCATATAAGCTTTGCAGAAATTTTGGCTTATTACAGTCTGGCGGATGTTTTCCTGTGCATGAGTGAGCATGAAGGCTTTTGCGTGCCGCTGGCAGAGGCAATGGCTTTTGAAATTCCGATTATCGCCTATGACAGCTCAGCCATTGCGGGAACGCTCGGCGGAAGCGGCATACTTTTAAAGGAAAAAGATTGCCGGGCTGCGGCGGAGATGATTCACAGATTGATGACGGATGGCAGTCTTAAAGCGTCAGTGATTTATAATCAGAATATACGTCTGAAAGACTTTGAACATGATGCGATTAAAGAGCAGTTCCAAAAATATATCAGTAATTTTTCGGGGGAATAGTATATGAGAAGGATAGCGCTTATTAATCAGCGGTACGGTCTGGAGGTCAACGGCGGTTCGGAATACTATACGAGGCTTATTGCAGAAAAGCTGAGTAAAAATTTTGATGTTGAGGTATTGACAACAACCGCCATTGGATATGATACGTGGGAAAATTATTATAGTGAAGGTACAGAAAAAATTAATGGGATAAAGGTGCGTCGGTTTAGAGTGGACCGTCCGCGGGATGTTGCGGCCTTTAATAAGCTGACAGATAAGCTTGTGTCTGACACTGAGCGGACACCGGAGGATGAGCGTAGGTGGATTGACGCACAAGGGCCGGTATGCGACAGCCTTATCAATTATATATGCGCGCACAAAGAAGACTACGATATTTTTGTGTTTGTCACTTACCTTTACTATCTGACGGCCAAGGGGCTGCCGCAGATTGCTGAAAAATCCGTTTTAATTCCGACAGCTCATGATGAACCGTATATATATTTCAATGTTTACCGCGATATATTTTTAAAGCCTCAGGGAATTATTTATCTTACAGATGAAGAAAAAGCGTTTGTTGAGCAGCTTTTTGAAAACAGCCATATTCAAAATATTGTGGCTGCGACAGGTGTTGATATTCCTGAAAATGTCAGTGACATAGCTTTCAGAAAAAAATTCCGTATATGGGATGAGTATATTATTTATGTTGGAAGAATTGACGCGACAAAAGGCTGCGACAAGCTGTTTGATTATTTTATTGCTTATAAGGTCAGACATCCGAAAAGCCGGCTGAAGCTTGTTTTAATGGGCAAAAAGATGATTGAAGTGCCGAATCATCCGGACATTGTAAGCCTCGGCTTTGTCAGTGAGGAAGATAAGTATAACGGAATATCCGGCGCTAAGGCACTTGTGCTGCCGTCTGAATTTGAGAGTCTTTCAATCTCGGTGCTTGAAGCGATGTCTTTGCATGTGCCGGTGATCGTCAACGGAAAATGTGAGGTTCTTAAAGGACATTGCCTTAAGAGTAATGGTGGTCTGTACTATGAGGACTACTGTGAATTTGAAGGCATTTTAAGATGGATGGCATCAAACGGAGAACTGTGTCAGCAGATGGGCGAAAACGCCCGCGCCTATATTGATAAATTTTATCAGTGGGACGTTATTGTAGAAAATATATCAGAATTTTTTAACGAGATTATAGATAAGACCGGAGGCGGCAAGAAGTGAAAAAAATAGGATTTGTAATTCCCTGGTACGGAGAAGATATTCCGGGCGGCGCCGAAATGGAGCTGAGGGGGCTTGTGCATCATCTTCATGATGCCGGTGTGGCGCTTGAGGTGCTTACAACGTGCGTTAAAGAGTTTACAAGCGACTGGAATATCAATTATCATCCGGCGGGACTGACTGAAATTAATGGAATAAGTGTCCGGCGGTTTAAAGTACGTAAAAGAGATACACAGGCGTTTGACAGTGTCAATATTAAGCTGATGAACGGTCAGATGCTTGACCGTGAGGAAGAACATATATTTATTCATGAGATGGTCAACAGCGAGGATATGTACCGTTACATGAAAGAGCATGAGGATGAATATGGTCTTTTCGTGTTTATCCCGTATATGTTCGGAACGACTTACTACGGTACACTTGCCTGTCCACAAAAGGCGGTGCTCATTCCGTGCTTCCATGATGAAGCCTATATATATATGAAGATATTCCGTGAGGCCTATTCAAAGGCGGCGGGAATTGTCTACAACGCACAGCCGGAATATGAGATGATGCAGCCGATTTACAATCTGGAAAATACGTGCCAGCAGGTGATTGGCGTCGGCATGAATACCGACATTTCATACGATAAACAGCGCTTTTATGAGAAATATAAAATTGATGGGCCGTTTATCGTTTATGCGGGCCGCAAAGACGTCGGGAAAAATATTTATACGCTCATCAATTATTTTGAGCAGTATAAAAAGCGGATGCAAAATGATATGAAGCTTGTTTTGATCGGCGGCGGTGAGGTTGAAATACCGGAAGGTATTAAGAAGGACGTTTATGATTTAGGCTTTGTTGATATTCAGGATAAATATGATATTACGGCAGCGGCGACACTTTTATGTCAGCCGTCAAAAAATGAAAGTTTTTCGATTGTCATTATGGAAAGCTGGCTTTGTGGTCGGCCGGTGCTTGTTCATGAGGCTTGTGAAGTCACAAAACATTTTGCAAAGGATTCCAACGGCGGTCTTTACTTCGGAAACTATCCTGAATTTGAGCATTGTGTCAATTATATTTTGGAGCACCCAAATGAGGCGGCTCAGATGGGAAGAAATGGCTGCAAATATGTGAAAGAAAACTTTGACTGGAAAGTCGTGATTAAGAAATATACGGACTTTTTTGAGGAAGTTATTCGTAAATATCAGTAATGTAAGTGAGGAAAAGCAGTGAATAATCGCAGGGATGAAATCTACGACAGTATTACAAAAAAACAAATTGGCATATTGCTTGCGGCCGGCGGCCTGATCGGCGCAGTCATTTTTATCATTTGCTATGGGACGTCCGTGCTTGATGTGACAAACGATGGCTGGCTTCTTAAGGGCGGAGACATGATGCAGCATTATGTCGGATGGAAGGCGTACAGACAGTCGGCATGGCAGTTTCCGCTTGGCATGACCGAGGGATTGATTTATCCTGACGAGACATGTGTCATATATACAGATTCCATCCCGCTGTTTGTCCTATTTTTTAAGCTGCTTTCCCCGCTGCTTCCCGAAAC
>SAMEA3387468__coassemble_2821_pt1 | contig 11821 bp, 7 predicted proteins | sample SAMEA3387468__metabat2_low_PE_040 | metagenome-assembled genome bin SAMEA3387468 (sample SAMEA3387468) | Felis catus | biome: Faeces | place: United Kingdom | collected 2012 | reverse complement strand
GAACTTTTTTAACTTTTTTCAAAGTTTTTTATTTTGTTTCGCTGTCTTTGTTTTTTTCTCGCTGACAGCTTATCTAGCTTATCACATTCAAATCTGTTTGTCAAGAACTTTTTTGAAGTTTTTTAAGCTTTTTTATTTTGTTGCTGCCGCTCTCGCGACAGCTATGATAGAATATCATACCACCTTTCCTTTGTCAACACTTTTTTGAAGTTTTTTCCAAATTATTTTTTATTAAACTCTCCGGCCCATTCAAAGCCCTTTTTAGCCATGATGACCGCAATAATTTCATTGATCACTGCCGCTGCGGCAATAGTACCCTGGATAATCTGAGCACATTCCGGCGCCGGCTGAGCCAAAACTGAAACGGCTATTCCGGTAAATACGAGTGAAACACCCGAATGCGGCAACAGAGTAAATCCAAGATATTTTTTTACAGTCTTTGGCGACTTCATGACAGATGCGCCAAAATATTTGTCGAAGGCTCTTGATATAATATAAATTGCCGTAAACAGTCCCGCCCCTAAAATCAAATGATAATCCAGCGGTGCTCCGAGATTTAAAATAACAACAACCATAGCGATACTAAGCACCGGATTAAATACATCCATCAGCTGAGCCAATCTTTCTTCACTGATAATATTGGAAAATGCCGCCGAAAAAGCCATACCTATAAGCATAAAATTTAAAACCGGCTTTGGCATTACAATATTATTGAAGAAAAATCCAACGGCACTTGTACATAAAATTGACACAAGCAAAATTGCAAGCACAGCACTGCTGCTTCTTTCTTTTTTCAAAATAAAGCCCGCCGCTATACCGCATACAGCGCCAATAACCAAAGGAAGAATAACAATCAAAGGAATCATATACGCCGGCATATTTCCCGATGATAAATTTCCGGCAACAATGGCAATTGTCGTAAAAAAGACAATACAGCCGACGATATCATCTAAAGCAGCCATCGGTATAAGCGTTTTTGTTACCGGACCGTCCGTTTTAAATTCGCGCACAACGGACAATGCCGGTGCCGGTGCTGTCGCCAATGCAATACCGCCGAAAATAAATGCCAGATACACTGGAATATCCATCGCATAAAATGCAATGCCAAATACTAAAGTCACAACAAAAAAGTACCAAGCGACTGTGTCAGTGTTGTCACAATAATCGCCTTGCCGGATTTTTTAATTTTTCCCCACACAAGCTCTGTACCGATCATCAGACCGACCGCACATTCCAAAATATGAACAAGTGTCTGATACCATCCGGCATCTAAAAGACTTTGATCCACAAGCGCCACCGCATGCGGTCCCAAAATCATTCCTGCAATCAGCCAGCCTAAAATCGCCGGCAGTTTTAATTTTGAAACAAGCTTTCCAACTAAGCACGCCAGCACAACCGCCAGCAGTAATTTTATAAATGCAGTAAACATCTTTACGCCTCCTAATTATTCTTCTTTATACGCAACCCCATACAATACCATATCCAGCAATTCTGACAGCCGAACCTCATGGAACTCAATCAGCTGCCGGATATCTGCTCTTGCGATACACATTTCCCTAAAATAACCATTATACATTTCCTGAAACATAATTAAATAATCTACAGCCTTTTCAACGGTCACCCCTTCTCTAAGATGAAGCTTCGCCAATATTTTCGTATAACACGCTCTAAGGCAATCATTATACCGGCCTCTCAGCTGCCTCACTTCCTCCAAAAGATGGGGCGGCGGAATCAGCATACTGCTAAAGAAAATATATTCATAATATGGATATTCTTCAAAAAAGCGCTGCCTCACATTAAGCACAGCACTGATATTCTCCCAGACGCCGCCGCCACTATATTCCCCGGCTTCAATACACTTTGTCATTGCCTCGTAACACCGTCTCACACATATGAGATAGAGCTCATCTTTATTTTTAAAATTATGATAAATAAGCCCTTTGGAAATCTGGTGTTCATGGCATATCGTATTTAAAGAAGCGGTTTCATAGCTCTTTGTGCCAAACTCGGCAATCGCCGCCTGAATAATCTTCTCGCGTGTCAGCTTTGTTTTTTCTTCCTTTTTCATATTTCCTCCTTATAGACTATACAGTCAATAATATCATAAACAGACCACTCGGTCAATAATTTTGAAACAAAAAATCTGAGTCATCCGCCTCTACAGACAACCCAGATTTTTACTTACATTAATATCTTTCCTATATTCACGATTATAGCCATCAAATAGTTATTATTATAAAGAAAGCTTAAAAATATACTATCATTAATCTGGCGAAAAACCTCCATGCCCCACGATGTTCCCCCAAAGGCTGTGATAATAATAAAGAAAAACCATATTGTCATCAGACCATTGAGCACACCAAACAAAAATCCTCCGAGCTTATTCAGGCCATGCAGCACCGGAAGGGCAACAACAGCACTAAGCGCAAGCTCTGCCATTTTTAAAAGAATAAAAGCAATAATAAACAGAATCACAAAAGCAATTGCCTTAATAATAATCATCGTTATGTAATCGGCAATATACACTGCAAAATCCGAAATCCCCAAAGCCTCATAAATTTTTCCGTTATTATTTTCAATGAGGCCATCCTTGATGCTGTCCGGAAAAGGCAGCTTTTTAATCGCTTCAATCTGCTCTGTCACATTATCCGCCGTCGTTTCAAGTTCCTGACTAAGCACAGCCGAAACCTGCCCATGAATCCCGTCATACACCGGTGTCGTTTTCAAAAATTTCGCACCGTAAGGCGAACCAAAGGACGCAAGCGCCAGCGAGGCAAATATAATAAAGGTAGAAAATACAGCTCTGACAAATCCTTTCCTCAGCCCGTTGAACATTCCAAAAAGTAAAATAACAATAGCTGCAATCAATACAATGTTCATTTTTTTACACAAACACCTTTCTAATCCGTCAAAAATACGGTTTCTTCTGTTATTTCAATTTAATTTCCTGAATTGCCGTCTCATCCACAAGAATATATTCATCCTTCGTCTTTTTCGGCATCAGATTATATATCTTATTTTCAAATGTATATCTGAACTTTTCCTTACCCTGATATGTCATCATCAGGCACTCATAATCGTTATACATCACAATTTCATTTTCTGTACAGTCAATATTGTGGTATTCGAAATCAAAATCCTGTTCAAGGTAAAGCGCTCCTCCGTTTGTATAAATCTGCATTTTATAAGGCATCACCGTCTCTGTATCACCCGACGGCTGACTTACAGACTGACTTTGACTTGTCCCGGCCGTTTCCCCGGCTTCCTCAACGATCAGATGCGCGCCATCTGCCGCCAAATCCGCGGCAGATGTATCTGACACTGCCACATCCGAAGCAACTGTGTCCGACAGCGCATCCGTTTCATTCATTTGACCACCGGCATTATTTTTGAATACAAAACCGATATACTGTTCGTTATAAAAGACACTCTTGATTTCCTGCTCAAAAGACTTATCAAGCAGCTCCTTCGGCGTATCCTTCATGGAATAAATCTTAAATCCGCTGTCGCCAAAGGCAACAAGTGTGTTATTGTTGATAAAATCCATCTTCGGCACAATCATATCAATCGAAAATTCATCGACCGCGTTGCTGTCAGCGCTCTGTGTCGCCTTGCCGAATTTATAAAAGGCAATCTTTGAAGAAATTTCTCCGTCATTGACAACCATATAGCTGACCGCCAGTTTTGTACCATCATCCGAAATGGCAAAGTCCATCGGATAGCCTGTCTGAGATATAGATACTTTAATATCCACAAGCTTATTGCCTTTCGTATCGTACATATTAATATAGCTGGCATCTGACGCAGACAAAATCACAGCAGTCACGCCCTGCTCTGACACATCAACATTGGCAATCGGATACGTTGCTTCAATGACAGCCACCTGACCGGCCTGATTAAAAATACGGAGCTGATTAGAACCGATATCGGCAATCGCCATAAACTTATCACAGGAAGCAATTTTTGCATTGGCCATCTCAAAGGTCTGATTCCACAAGGTCTTCCCCTTCTTATCTGAATAAGACGCCCCATCCTTGCTGTAACGGATCAGCCCATCGCCAACGACATGATAATTGACAGAAACATCATCATTTTTATCAATAATATCCAGCACCTCATAGGTATTATATCCACTGTTGAGCCTTATCACGCCGACAACAAGCACCGCCGCAAATAAAATAACGCCAACATAAATAATAAGCCACATCCGTGCTTTTTTATCGCCGGCCTGAACATTTTCTATAAAATTAGACCATCTTAGCTTTATTTTGTTTAACATTTGTATTTCTCTTTTCTTATAAACAGGGACAGCGCCTGATAAAACAGTCACTGTACAATTCACAGCTTTCGAATCCACTATACCACACTTTATTAAAGATATCACTAATATTTTTTAAAGATTTTGTGAGCAATGTGTGCCGCGCCTTAAAATATATACACTATTATGGAAGCGTGATTGTCATTCCCGGATAAATCTTATCTGCATCTGTGATCCCATTGATTCTGCATATTTCATCAATATAAGAAATACTGTTGTAAAAACGCCGGCTGATGGCTGCCAAAGTATCGCCGCCGGCAACCGTATAACTTGTGCCGGCAATGGCTGTCGGCTGCATCACCGGTGCCGATACATCGTCTGTGATACTGTCTTTATCGTCGTCGCCGCTTACTGTACGATCTGCGCCGGACGCACCGCCTGTACCAACCGCACCATCACCTGCCGCATCGTCCGCTGTCCCATCAGTACCTTCCGCATTTCCAGACACACTGTCCGGGCTGCCGCCCGCACCGTCTGTATTGCCAACCGCACCATCTGTATTGTCGGCCGCGCCATCTGCCATATCACCGGCGGCATCCCGCTGCCCCTCATTCTCTGCTATTTTTCCGAAATTCTCCCCAAACGCACCGACAGGCACATCCGAAGACGCCTCAAAATCCGTCGGCTGTTGTATTTTTTCATTTTCACGGCGGACAACCATCGCACCGGCCGCCACAACTAAAAGGAACACTGCCGCCGAAGCATACCGTGTCATTTTCCGCATCGCTTCCGGCGTATGCTTAAAAAGCTTCTTCGCACTTATTTCCTGCTTATGCTGTGCGAGCTTTTCCCGCGCCTCGCTGACTGTATTAACAGCATCCTCCAACGGTGTCTTCTCATGTCCTGCCTCAACCATGTAATTTTGCATCGCCTCATTGCGCTCGTAATAAATGTAATAGCCCTCCTGCCGCACAAGCTCGCCGCCCCGGTAAATATAGAAAGCCTCCTCGTCATCCAGCGGGTCGGCAACAAAAAGTGTCTTGCCCTCGCCCGGAAAGTTATCCACATGAAGCTTCGTGATTTTTTCCGTTATCCTCAGAGATTTCCCCGGACGTGTTAAAAACCACCCAATAACTTTTGTTTCCCCAAAATACTTTTTAATATCATCGTAGATTGACGACCATATACTGCTCGTAAAGCCAATATGCTCATCCTGGATATTGACCTGACGGGCCGCTACAGCACCGCTGACAAAAACAACCGCCGTATCTTCATCGGAAGCCGTATCACCCAAAAGTATCGCAAGACGTTCCTCCTGCGGCGTCTCCTGTGCAACCTGATTAAGGTACGTCACAACATAATCTTCCACGTAAATTTTAATCCGATTGTCCGGTCTGCCTATCTGTCTGATATTTTTAGGCAGCTTTAAGTGACTTTTGCTCTCGTCATATTTAATTTCTACCATAGCCTCACCTTCCGGCACAAGCATAACACAAAGAGCGGTTTTTATTTATCAAAAGCTGTCACCTTAAAGTTTATATCGTCCAAGCTTTTTCGCAAGAAATCGTGATTATTTTTTCCGAAAACGGATATACTTTAAAAAAATTATAATTTCGGAGATTGTTATGTCTGTCTTAAAAAAACGCAGCGGCTACTATTTTATAGATTCAAACGGTCACAGCGCCGCCGAAAACTTTTACCGTCATTTTAAAGAGATTATTTTTTGCAGCCAAAAGCCCCGTTTTTGTCAAAGCCGCTCAAAAAATCCCCTCGTTTTCCTGTGTATAGGCACACCGCTGATTGCCGGCGACAGCTTCGGACCGATGACAGGCAGCGCGCTTTGCAAGCGCGGAATACCCAACGTTTATGGCACGCTCGCAAGCCCTGTCCACGCACAAAACATCGAATTTTACCGCAAAATGATTAGACGCAAATACCATCATCCAACAATTATCGCCATTGACGCCGCCATCGGCACAAAAGCACAGGAAGGACTTATCACTGTCCGCCGGGGCGCCCTGCGCCCCGGCAGCGGCCTCGGAAAACATATTCCGCCAATCGGAAGCATCGAAATCACAGGTATCTTTGAAGATATCGAAAAAAGTGCCTGCACCAATCTTGCCGGGACACTGAGCCATATCATTGCCGATGGAATCACGTATTTTTTAACCAATTTACCGTTTTGACATCATTTGAACACAAATTGTTCACATTTTTTCACTATACTAACAGTGTAGGAATTTTTTCATACACATTCATAACCCCTCTCAAGCCCTCGGTGTATCCCCATACACCGGGGGCTTTCCCTTTTTTATTTCATAGGAAAGTCCAAAGAACTTTCCTATGAAACAAAAAAATTTAGGGGAAACAGTGATTCAGGCGAATCACTGTTTCCCCCACTTGTGACTATCTATTCATGACAGCCGCTTTTCATCAGGAAAATATTATCCCTATTATTTAATACCATAGCTTTCGCAGAGTTTTTTGAACTCATCAGAATCTGCAAAGCCATTGAAAACATGTTCACGGCTCTTGCCTTCTTTAAGAACTTTAACCCAGCTGTTAAGTCCTGCAGGATCAGCTTCTCTGTCCATAAATACACGGTACATTGTTTTGACAAATTCTTCGTCTGAAAGATTTCTATTCTTAAATTCATCGGAGAATACAAAACCATAAGCTGCCTGTTTTGCTGTATTTTTACCTGTTAAAATCTGATTGCACCAAGCATTGATGCCAGCCTCATCACCTTTACGGCCAAGGCAGAACTTATAGCATCGTGCAATAAACTTTGTTACATTTTCATTCTGATCCATCGGCGCTGTCAGAGTAACATTGCCGCGGATAATGCCATAGTCATTGCATATCTTTGTGAATTCATCAGATTCGGCAAAGCCTTTAAAAACATAGAGTCTTGACATACCGCTATCAAGAACTTTCTGCCATGCCGCAAGTCCTTCAGAATCGGCTTCTCTGTCGAGGAAAGTTCTGTATAATACAGCAATATATTCTTTATCACTTAAGTTGCGTTTCTTAAATTCAGGGCTTTCAATAAATCCCTGGGCAACCTTTGCTCCTGATTCTTTTTTGCTCTTAAGCACTTCTGTCCAGCTGTCAAGACCTGCAGGATCCGGTTTGCGTCCTAAAAGATGCTTATAAAGACGAGCAACAAATTCTCTAACCAGGTCTTTGGCTTCGATAGTCACTTCATTGCTTGTCATACTCTTACCATCAAGTGTTACTGTCAGTGTAAATTTCTGTGTCTTATCTGTCTGGGCAACTTTATCGAATGTAAGAACAATTGTCTTATCATCATCGTATGTAAAGCCTGTAATCTTAACGTCTTTATTGCCTGTGCCGTTAAGATTCATCTGAAGCTGTACATCTTCAAGTGTCGGCGCCTTTGTCGGCTTATCCTTAAGAACAATTGTTACTTTGCCGTTTTCAGCTTTTACAGAATCCATTACCGGAGGAACTTTCTCTGCCCACTGTGCGTAAACTGTGAAGCTTACAGCCCATTCTTTGTTCATCTCTGTTTCTGCATCAAGCGCACTGCCTGTACCGTCTGCTTCTGTATTCCAGCCGACAAGTACCTTGTCACCATTCTCAAATACAGGAATCCTGTCTTCTGTCACAGTTTCGCCGTCTTTTACATAAGCATATTTGTTATCCCAGCTGTTGACACCTTTGTAATGAACAAGGTGATATGCAGGATCGATTACTGGAAGACCGCCCCACTCTGAATCACCTGAAGTATTGAACCACTTCGCAAAGTCAAGGTTTGTAAGATAATTTGGAAGTGCACCTGCAGGTACTGTCACTGTACCGCCTTTTGCATCTCCGAATACTCTGCCGCTAATTGTTGGAGGTACTGAACCTTCCATTGTCACATCAAGTGTCTTTTTGCCGTTTGCTGCCCCGCCAAAGCCCGGATCAGTCATTGTCTCAAGGCTTGCCGGAAGTATGATTGTCTCATAAGCATCTGTGCGGTAAAAAGCATCTTTTTCAATCTCTTTTACATTCGGCATAGCTACATTCTCAAGCTTTGTACAGCTCTCAAAAGCTCTCGCACCAACTTTTGTGAATCCGCCGATTTCTACAGATTCAAGTCTTGTACTCTTGAATGCACCTGCAGGAAGCTCTGTCGTTTCAGCACCTTCTGCGTCTGTCAGTTTCAGATTTTCACCTAAGTTCATCTTCAATGTTGTAAGATAGTTTGTTGTTTCTTTCATGTATGTAAGATCAGCCGCTGTAATAATGCCTGATACAAATTCAATGCTTTCTACATCACCTGCATCAACGCCGCTCTTTGCAACTGCATCTTCAACACTCTTTGCACTGTACTCAGTACCGTTAATCTTTACAACGACAACATCCGGTGCCGGCTCTGCCCACTGTGCATATACTGTGAAGTTTGCATCCCACTCTTTTGACATCACTGTATCTGCGTCAAGTGCTTTGCCTGAACCATCTTTTGCTGTATTCCAGCCAACAAGTTCCATACCTTCATTCTTAAATTCCGGAATTCTTGCTTCTGTTACTTTCTCATCATTTTTAACATAAGCATACTTGTTGTCCCAGCTGTTTGCACCTTTATAATGAATAAAGTGATATGCAGGATCTACAACCTTAAGACCTTCCCACTCTAAATCACCCGAATCATTGAACCATTTCGTCAGATCAATGTTTGGAAGATAGTTCGGAAGTGCGCCTTCTGGCACTTTAATCATACCACTGCGGGCATCTATAAAGATTCTTCCTGTAGCTTCCGGCGGTGTTGTACCTTCCATTGTTACATCAAGTTCTTTATATCCGTTTCTTGCTTTACCAAAGTTTGGATTATCCAGTTTCTTAATGCTTGCCGGGAGCACGATTGTTTCATAGTTATCTGTATAATAGAAAGCCTCGTCCCCGATAATTTCCATATCCGGCATAGCGACGCTTTCAAGATGTGTACATCCGTTAAATGCATCTGCTTTGATTTCTGTGAATCCGCCAATTTCAACGATTTCAAGTCTTGTGCCCTTAAATGCACTTGCAGGAAGCACTGTGCTTTCAGCACCTTCTGCGTCTGTCAGTTTCAGGTTTTCACCTAAGTTCATCTTCAATGTTGTAAGATATTTTGTACTGTTCTTCATGTATGCAAGGTCGTCCTGCGTAATTGTACCGGATACAAATTCGATGCTTTCTACATCACCTGCATCAACACCACTCTGTGCGACTGCGTCTTCAACACTTGCCGCATCATATTGCGTACCATTAATCTTTACTGTGACAACTGCCAGAGCCTTGCCTCTTACAAGCTTCACATATTTCTTAGAATCCAGGAATTCCGAATCATGTGTTTTCATATATTCGTCATAAACCTGTGCCGGAACAGTAATTGTTGAACCTTGTTCAAATGTATTTCCCTTCAGCTGTGATGATTTTCCAATCTCAGGTACCTGATTTGTAATAATGCTCACAGCTCCGGCATTTCTGAAGCAGCCTTCACCGACAGATCTTAAGTTTGGCATATTCAGCTCAGGAAGCTGATTCTGTCCTGAGAAAGATACCTCGCCTAATTCTTCAATACTTGAAAGGTCAACTGTCTTAATAAATACTGTACTGTTTGTTGTATCTCCCCATGAATTGCTTCCCGTCTTTTTCACATCAGGAAGAATCAGTGTATGGAGATTTCTTGCCATAATCGCTGCTGATTCCATAGTCTCTACACCATGGATTTCCAAATGGTGCAGATTTGGTGCAGATTGTGCCGTTCCAATCGGAACTGTCTTGTTCTCACTTTCAACACCGTCAGCAATAATGAGCGTTTCGATGCTGTCCATGATTCCTTTGTTCATCCACAGATAATCAGCTTTTGTCATTTTTCCTGAAACAACCTCAAGCTTTGTTACAGAATCTGCACCTGCTTTTCCAATCGCTAAAGCAAGATTAGCGCCGCCAAGAGCCGCACCGTCATTGACTTTAACTGTCACATTCGTAATATCTTTGTAAATCGGATATAATGTAATATCCTCAAAAATCTTTGTATTTGCAAGAATTGTCTTGCCGCTGCCGTCGCGCTCTGTATTCCACTGGAGTGCACCCTCAGGCAGCGCCGGATACTGATCTTTCAGCTGATTATATGACTTTGTTGAAAGTTCAAATGTATTTACAATATTGCCGTCTTTATCGGCAACAGATACTGTAATTGTTCCCCACTTATAATAAAGTGCTGTATCACCTGAAGGAACATATGAAGCATCTACCGCTGTATTAAACGAATTGTCTGAATAGATACCGTCAAGTTTATAGCCATTTTTTGTCTCAGCAAAAGGCTTTTCACCAATTGACTGGCCTTTGGCTAAAAGCTGCGCTCTATTATAATATTTATCCTGCGGTGATGTATATGTCACCGTCGCATAATCAGGCGCCTGTACTGTTAAATTATTCCACTCAAACTCGCTTGTGCTCGTATAAACTTCGCCAAAAACAACTTCCGGAAGATAACTCGGCAGTGCCTTTGCAGGAATTGTAAGTGTAGAACCCTCAGATGCTTTCCCGAATATACCACCATCTACGTTTGGTGCTGTCACACTATCGATTGTCACCTGAACAACCCCCGCACCATAATTAAATGCACCGCTGCCAATAGACTGGACATTACCTAAATGAATCTTTGTCAGATTCTTACATCCGTTAAAAGCATTGCTTCCGATTGTCTGAACACCGGACAGATTTATTTCTGTCAGTGATGTACAATCATAAAAAACATTCTTTCCTATAGATGTCACATTCGGCATTGAAATTTGGCTGAGTGCCGGAAGATATTTCACCGAATCATTATCTAATGCCGTAAACCCTTTAAGTTCTAGAGTTGCCAGTTTTTTCGGCACATTATACCCATTTGTATAGGCATTAAACATATTAGATGGCAGAACAGTTGTCGCTTCGTCACCTACTGTAAATGTCAGGTCGCCGTCAAGATTCACTTTCACTGATGTCAGCGCTGCATAGTCTTTATTAATCGATCTTAAATCTGTCGCCGTCACTGTACCTGATACAAATTCCAATGTCTGTACAGATGCTGCACCGCCTGCAACACGCACGATAAAGTTTGCAAATTCTTCATCTGCCTCAAGATTCTGCGGCTGACCGTTGACATTGACAACACATCTTGTCTCTGCCTGTGCCTCAGTCTCAGCTGTTGTTTCAGCCGGAGTCTGTGTCTCTCCTCCTTCCGTACTTTCTACACTCTCTGTACTTTCTGTCTCAGGAGTGTGATTTATGCTTTCGCTGCTCTCAATGTCAGACTCTTTGTCAGAAACCTCTGTATTCTCCACAGTTTCGGTTTCTTTAGCTTCCTGTGTCTCGTCTGCAGACTGTACAACCGCTTCGTCTGTTTCTTCATAAACCTGTGACTCTGTCGTTCCCGGCACTTCCGCCGCATACACAGGTGTCAATGAAGAAAACATTGAAGAAACAACCATACCGACAGTCAAAAGACCGGCCAGAAGCTTCTCTTTTCCACGTCTCATCTCAAGCCCTCCTAGTATAATAATGGTGTAGTCAATAAGACTACTT
>SAMEA3387468__coassemble_2812_pt1 | contig 11891 bp, 11 predicted proteins | sample SAMEA3387468__metabat2_low_PE_040 | metagenome-assembled genome bin SAMEA3387468 (sample SAMEA3387468) | Felis catus | biome: Faeces | place: United Kingdom | collected 2012 | reverse complement strand
TTATATATGAAACTCACAAAAAAAGGAACCCCCGAACATAAAATTTCGGAGATTCCGCCAAATCATTATTCCGATATGAAATTATAATTACGCATTGAACATGACCTTTTCGCTGTTAAAGGCCGCGGCAACTGCACGCGCGAGCACAAGCGTCAAAATCACTGTGCATGCCACATTCAGGCCAAAATTTACCATTGTCAGTTCATTTGTAAATACCTGACCAATCGCAAGGGCGCTGCCGTATACCGGCACTAAAAACTCTGCCATCTCATGCTCGCCTGTCGTAAACATTGTCATAAGGCCTGCAACGATAACGACAATATATACCGGCGACACATAACTTGAAGCCTCCTTGACAGACTTTGCAAGCACTGCCAAAAGACTTATAAGCGCTACGAAAAATGCTGCAAGCACAATCATAATCACGACAATCTGAACAATCTGAACCGGCGTCATCGACACTGATGCGCCCTCGCCCATCATATCGCCCATCACGACCGGCATCGCGGCAACAAGCGCCACAATATAAATTGCCGCCGAAATCATAGACAGCGTTGTCAGCGCTAAAAGCTTGCCCATCATAATGGACATACGGCTTGCCGGCGTCAGTAAAAGACTTGCCATTGTACCGCGTTCTTTTTCACCCGAAATCGCATCGACGCCAAGCGCCATTGTCCCTGAAAACAGTAAAATCACGATAATATACGGAAGGAACATACTTAATGCTTTTCCTGAAGCTTTCTGCTCGTCAACAATTGCAAAATCCGTATTTCCGGCATTCATTGTAAATACATTTAACACATCAAGACTTCCGCCGAGCCTTTCAGATAGCAGCTTATTATAGACAGTCTCATTCATAACCGCTTCAAATTCCTCCGAAGCTTTTTGCGAATATTCTTCCGCCGGATTATAATACATTGAAATATCCGGTGTCTTTCCTGCCGTTGTCTGTGCCATAAAATCTTTTGGAAAGCTGACATACAAGTCTGTCTGTCCATCACGAATTGCTGTTCTTAATTCATCATCCGGTATCATGCTTCCGTTTTCTGTCAGCTTTACATCATTATTGGCAATAAAATCAGAAAATTCTGCTTTGATTTCTTCCGGCAAATTGTTGATGACCGCCACACTTTGATGTGTCTCGATATCCTTGACCATATTTTCACCCATAACTGCCACAAGACCGTAAATACCGATCATCAGCAGTACCGGCAAAATAAACACCGAGAAAATCATCTTCGGTTCTTTAAAAATCTTTTTCATCTCTTTGCAGTAAACTGCTTTTAAACCATTCATCCGATGACCTCCCCGCTGTGCTTTTTATAATAATCGAAAAATGCTTCTTCAAGGTCTGCGCCGCCGGTTTCCTCAAGCAGCTCAGACAGTGTACCGCAGGCGACAAGCCGTCCGTTAATAATCATTGCAATGCGGTCGCAAAGCTTTTGTGCCTCTGACATAATATGTGTGGAAATAATAATTGTCTTGCCCTCTGCTTTAAGCTTAATAAGATAATCAACGACAGCCTTTGCTGTAATAATATCAAGCCCCGTTGTCGGCTCGTCAAAAATAATAATCTCCGGATTATGGATCAGGCTGACAGCAATCGATACTTTCTGTTTCATACCTGAAGATAATTCTTCAATCTTCTTATCCTTAAATTCCGTAATGCCAAAATAATCAAAAAGCTCTCTTTTGCGCGCGGTAATTGTCTCCTCCGGCAAATTTCTCAGTCTGCCGAAAAATGAAAATAAATAATCTGCCGAAAATTGTGGATCCATCTTAATTTCATTGGTGAGAAATCCGATATTTCTGCGCACTTTTTCCGAATCACTGACCGTATCCGCGCCATTGATTGTAATATGCCCCTCTGACGGCTTTAAAAGCGTCGCCATACACCTGAGTGTCGTCGTCTTTCCGGCACCATTTGTTCCGAGCAGACCGAAAATCTCACCATCATGAATCTCCAGTGATAAATCGTCCACCGCTTTTTTCGTTGTCTCTTTTGTCTTTAATTCCTTCTGCTGTTTCTTATTCAGTTTAAATATTTTTGATAAATGTTCAATCTGAATCATGGCAAGCCTCCCTTCCGAGAGTCCTGAATTTACCGGACTTACCTCGTCCTTAGCACTCTCGTCCATCATATCATGGCACATCATATATTACAATTAATATCTTCGTTCTTTATGATTTCTTAAATATTTTTACAACTATTTTTATATGCAGATTGCCCTATAAATACGGTTGGCCAGCGCCGCAAACTGTGCCAGTGTCAGCGCCTCGCCACGGATTGTTAAAGACAGCCCCTCATCCGCAAGCGCCTGCTGAACAACCGCTTTATCCAGCTTTAACTCGGCTGAATTGCTCAGTGCATTGACAAGTGTTTTTCGCCGCTGATTAAAGGCCGCACGGATCATCTTAAACATAAGCGGCTCGTTATCCACAATGACCGGCGGTTTTTCATGTTTTGTCAACCGTATGACGGAAGAATCCACATTCGGCCGGGGCATAAAACAATTGCATGGCACATTGGCAACAATATACGGCTCTGCATAATACTGGACAGCCAAAGACAGGGCGCCGTAATCCTTTGTTCCCGGTCCCACCTTCATTCTGTCGGCAACCTCCTTCTGCACCATGACAGTCAGATTCTCAAGAGGCACATGCTGCTCAAAAAGTCCCATAATAATCGGTGTTGTAATATAATATGGAAGATTTGCCACAACTTTAATCGGCTTTCCGCCGTTTCGCTCATTGACAAGCTTCTGAATATCCAGCTTTAAAATATCTTCGTTGATGACGGTCACATTGTCATATTCCGAAAGTGTATCCGCAAGAATCGGCAGAAGATTTTTGTCAATCTCAACGGCAATCACCTCTCTTGCCGCCTCACATAAATACTGTGTCATCGTTCCGATACCCGGACCAATCTCAAGCACCATATCATCTTTTGTCACTCCTGCGCCCGCAATAATCTTATGCAGCACATGGGCATCAATTAAAAAATTCTGACCAAACTTCTTTTGAAAATTGAAATTGTATTTTTGAATGACTTCAATTGTTCTCTGTGGATTTGAAAGCTTTTCCATAAATTTTCCTTTCTATATATATCGGCATCCGCCGCTGTGATAGTATTTTGTAACACTCATGCTATCATAATCCACAAAAACATTCAAGTTCTTTCAATATCCTTACAACGCTTGCTTTTTTCACCTAATCTGTTAAACTGATATTGATTGGCGCAGATGATGATGCTGTACTGTCCCGCCGATAAATCTATTTTATTTACAAATGATGAGGAGGTTTATTTTTGTTTAAAAAGATTTCAAAATATTTATTTATGGCACTTATTTTTCTGTGTATTCCGGCTTTTTTAACCGGCTGTGCACGTTTTGACAAAACAGCTTATGTACAGGCGGCTCTTGATTCGATTTATAAAGGCGACCACCTGAAGTTTTCTGAAATTACAGGAACAGATATCTCGGAGCTTGAAAATAATTATATCAATGGTATTGACGCTGAGACTGCTTCCTTTCTCAATTATATCGGTATCGGCGATTACACAGATAAGGTCAGCCCCGAAGTAAAAAAAGAGATTTCTTATCTGCTCAGACAAATTTATAAGCACGCAAGTTACTCTGTCGGCGCTGAAAATAATGACGGACAAATTCCTGTAAAAATACTTCCGATATCTCTATATTCAGTTTCCGGCGATAAAATCACCGCCTATATGCAGGATTTCTTTGCAAAGAACGATAAAGGCGACTTTGCCAGTTTAAGCGATGAAGAATTTTACAGCCAGTATGTCAAAGGTATTTTAGATATTATTTCTGAATCCATGAATGCGATTGGCTATTCCAACGAAGTCACTATCAATGTTTCTATTGAACGCAACGGCGCAGCCTACAGCATTTCCGAAGATTCTTTTGCTGAAATTGACTGCCATATTTTAGACTATACAATGTAAAGACAGCCTTATCCGGCGCCCTGAAAAATTTACGATTCTAAAAAAATTACGGCACTGTAAAATTGCTTTTACAGTGCCGCTTTTTATGCCGCCTTCATGCATATTTTAAATTTAAGCATGCCGTCCTCATAGGATGCAGAAATTTTCCCGCCCATCTGAATGACAAATTGCTGTACAATGGCAAGCCCAAGTCCTGTATTTTGACCGCTCCGCATACGGTCTGTCGTAAAAAAACGGTCAAACAGATGTGCAAGCTCATCATCACTGACAGGTTCTGTCTGATTGGCAATCTCCGTCACCATTGTGTCTTCCGAGGCATATATATGAATACTTAAAAAATCCCGTCCATGCTTTAATACATTTTGTATAAGATTTGCATAAACTCTCGACATCGCCTTTGCATCTGCAAGCGCCAAAAGTCTGCCGGATGCCATTGAAACATCCACCCGGAAATTTTTCTTTTCCAGTTCATCATATTCATCCGCCATAATCTGACTCATCAAAACGCTTAAATCAACCGCCTCCATCTGAAACTTATACTCACTGCCTTCAAGCCGCGATAAATCATAAAACTGAGAAATAAGGTTTTTAAGCATCTCTGCTTTGCGCTCAATAATTTCCAAATATTCCATGACATGTTTCTCATATTCGCCGGTGCCATCTTCCCGGTGCAGCGCATATGCGCCGCTGCAGGTTTCACCATGCGCTTCATATTCCCGCTTTATAAGCTGCACATAACCTAAAATACTCGTCAGCGGTGTCCTCAGATCATGGGATATGTTTGATACCTGATGTTTAAAGTCCGCATCCTTTCTTCGAAATTCTGCCTGTTTTTCCTGACATTGTTCAATATAATCATTCAGCGTCTTTAAAAGTGCCTCAAGCTCCTTATCCGGCGCCTTTAAAAGAACCCGGTGACGTCCGCCCGTCTCGCAGACTTCCTTAATATCCTCGTTTAAGCTGCGTATATGACGCCGCTGTCCGATATAAAGTACTGTCACCAAAACAGCCCATAAACACAAAATGATACATATTCCAATCATAGCTACCTCCATATCCGCAGCCGAAGGTTTATTTTATTTCTTTTCTTCTGAAAAACAGCCATCCAAGCAATGCAAAAATGATAAAGAAACTCATACCGTTGATAAAGTAATCTCCGGCCAGTGTAGAAACCTGTGAAAAATCAGTAATCTCACGGAATTTATACAGCTGACGGATCGGAAATATATTTGCAATCTTACAAAATACCGTTTTTTCAGTTATCGCGGCGATCATCTCAAATATCGACGGCAGTAATGCCGTATAGCATACAACAAGTACCGAACCAAAGGTTGCGTTTTTAATATTAAACCACACTGCAACAGAAATTGCAACCTGACTTAAATACAGCGGGATCATAATCAATACATACATCAAAAAATAACGTGTGTACGGCAGCGCCATATCGTCCGGTTTAAAAAATATCCAGCTTGTCACCACACATACAACTGCAAGAATGAGTGCAAGCACAATCATCACAATTGACGCCGCAATCAGCTTTGCAAAATAAATTTGTCCCCGTGTATAACCGAAGGCCACTGTATTTTTAAGTGTTCCGTGCTTGTATTCCTCAGAAAATACCATATCTGTTGTAATAATCGCCATGTACATACCTGCTGCAAGAAGCACGCCATACACAAGCAGCATTTCACTTCTTGTCGGTACAGCTTCCCATCCTGCAAGATTTGACTGCACAATCGACATCATTACACTGTAAAAGAGAACAAGTCCGGAGCACACGCCAATAAATACCTTTGAATACGCTCTTTTGTAAACTTTATAAAGATCTGCTCTGATTAAATTAAACATTTTGTCCGCCTCCTACTAACTCTATGAAATAATCCTCAAGATTTGTATGATTTTCCTTCATGCTAAACAGGCGGACATTATTTTTAATAAGCGCCTCAGCAATGACATCCGGCTGGCCTAAAAGCTCATACACTCTGAGCACATTGTCTGGAAGCACCTCATAGCTGACACAGCCCAATATCTGTTCAACGACCGCCGATGCCTTTTCTGCCGAATCCACCTTCAACTCAATATGTTCACGGCTGATAGCGGCCAAATCCTTTTCAGAAATATCCTGAATAATCTTTCCGCTATCCATAAATGTATAGTGGGTGGCAAGGTTTTGAAGTTCTGCAAGAATATGACTTGAAATAAGAATTGTCACTTCATATTCCCGGTTCATTTTCAGAAGAATATTTCTGAACTGAACGATACCCTCCGGATCAAGACCGTTGACAGGCTCATCGAGAATCAAAAGCTCAGGATGGTTCATCAATGCGAGCGCAAGACCGAGCCGCTGCTTCATACCAAGGGAAAAGTTCTTAAACTTCTTATTGCCCACCTTGGATAATTCCACCATCTCAAGTACCTCATCGACACATTCCCTGCCGGCAATGCCTCTCTGGCATCTGTAATACTCAAGATTATCTTTGGCGGATAAAAACGGATAGAAGCTCGGTATCTCAATCATCGTTCCTGTTCTGCGCCGCATTTTATTAAGTCCCGAAGGCGTATTCTCACCAAAGAGGGTAACCTCACCCTGCTCTCCGATGGTCTGATTTGAGAGCACGCGCATCAGCGTTGTCTTTCCTGCACCGTTTTTGCCTACAAGTCCATAAATTTGTCCTTTAGGAACTCTGAGGCTTACATCATCAAGCGCTTTAAGCTTTCCGTATGTCTTTGTCAGATTTCTGACCTCAATTACATATTCTTCCATATCCTTATCTTTCCTTTCTATGCTCACCGCCGCACAGCTTATACTGCATCGGCGCACCTTTATGATTGATAAGGCTATTGTATATGAGAAGTCGCAAGAAAGCTTTATGAAAGTTTAAAGAAAGTTTAAAGGCAGGACCACAAACGCAGCCCTGCCTCTCATTTATACGGCCATCTTAAAGCCGATGCCCCATACTGTTTTAATATATTCCGTATTTTTATCCGCTTTTGAAAGCTTCTGCCTCAGATTACTGATATGCACATTCACCGTATTGTCCTCGCCAAAATAATCTTCACCCCAAATGGCTGTAAAAAGATTTTCCCGCGTAAACACCTTTTTCGGATAGCGCAGCAAAAGCTCAAGAATATCAAACTCCTTTACGGTCAGTGTCACCTCAGTATCATTGACAACAACCTGTCTTGTATCGTGATTTAAAGTAAGATTTTTAAATGTCAGTACACGGCTTTCACCGGATTTTTTATCATCTTGTGCTTCCTTTAAAACACAGCGGCGCAAAACAGCTTCAACTCTGGCGATAACCTCGTCAATTTCAAATGGCTTCATAATAAAATCATCGGCGCCCAGTCTGAGGACATTGACTCTGTCTGCGACATCCTGTTTTGCAGATATGACAATCACCGGTGTTTTTATGCCCTGACGGCGCATATCGGCAATGACTTCCTCTCCGGTCATTCCCGGAAGCATCAAATCAAGCAAAACTAAATCAAACCTTTTTTGTGCCAGCCACATGGCTGCCTCTGTTCCTGAGAAAGCGCTTTTTGTTTCATACTCCGACAGGATAGTGGCAAGAAGCCTGTTGACATCATTTTCATCCTCGACAATTAAAATACTTCCCTTTTTCACTGTTTTTCCTCTCCCGTCTGCTCATTCACTTTGGCAGTTTCCATCATCAGCTCTGTCACACGCTTCAGTGTCAGCTCTGCTTTAATATCAGCTTCTGTGTAATCTGTTTTAAGCTGCGCGGTATCCTCATAGCCAAACCACTTTGCCGCCTCATCCCAATCAGCATCTGACAATGTATCAATGGTAATCCCTTCTTTCTCGGCAATAGCCTTTGAAATAACGGATTTTTTTGCTGCTTTTTCAATTTCGCCGGAAATCTGCTTATGATAATCCTCCACAGTCATCCCCATATATGTTTCAACATATTCATCAAGTGTCATACCTTCAAGCTTTGCACTTTCCTCATCATTTTTCTTATAGGCGTCTTCCTTTGCCTCAAGCAGCTCTTTTGGATAATTTTCAATGACAGTGTCCGCAATAACCTTGTCCCACACTGCCTGCTGGGCGAGAAGTGTCTTTTGTGCGTCAATGCCGCTTTGAAGATTTTTCTTTAAATATGAACGAAATTCCCCGACATTTTCACAAGCCCCTCCGGATAACTCCTTCACATATTCATCCGTCAGCTCAGCCTGCCCTTCCTCAAGGATTGCTTTCACTGTTACTTTATACACGGCCTGCTTTCCTGCAAGTGCTTCGTTTGGATAGCTTTCCGGATAAGTAACATCCACATCTTTTGTTTCACCCGGCATCACACCAATCAGCTGGCTTTCAGCGCCATCAAAAAAAACACCTGATCCGATTAAAATATTATAATCTTTCTGTGTTTCGCCCGAAACCGGCTGTCCGTCCATAGACGCCTCGTAATCAACCTTTACAAGGTCACCGTCAGCAACAGCTCTGTCTGTCACCTCTGTCTGCGTTGTGCCGTTTGTAATCAGTGAATTTAATTGATTTTCGACATCTTCATCCGTAATATCCGCAATCGCCTCAATCGTCACTTCCACATTTTTATAATTGCCCAGTGTTATTTTTAAATCGTCTAAATCAGGCTCTGCTGCCGCGTCGATACCTGACTCTGCCCCACTGTTTGTCTGTGTATCCGAATCCGAAGATGGCTGCTCCTTTCCGCATCCTAAAAGAAGTGCTGCCGTCATCATCACGCATACACCTGCCGCAAATATTTTCTTCATGTCTCATACCTCCGTTTTGCCTGATAACCTGTCAATACGATACATTTCCATGGCGTTTTTACATGTAATATCAATCACATCACAAACAGACATCCCTTTAAGCTGTGCAATCGCCTCCGCCACATATTGAAGATTCAGTGAGGAATTGCGTTTTCCTCTGTTTGGTACCGGTGACAAATACGGGCAGTCCGTTTCAAGCAAAATACGCTCGATCGGCACAGACGCCGCGACAGCTTTTACATTTTTCGCATTTGAGAAGGTCACAACGCCGCCGATACCGATATAATAGCCCAGCTTCACATACTCTGCCGCCATTTCCTCAGAATAAGAAAAGCAGTGAATGACGCCCCGCGTTCCCTGTCCGTCCTCCGACTTTATAATATCCAGCGTATCCTTTGCCGCATCTCTTGAATGAACAATGATCGGCAACTTCATCTCTTTTGATAATTGAAGCTGGCGTCTGAACCAGTATTTCTGACGTTCTCTGACTAAAGGGTCCTTATCCCAGTAATAATCCAAACCGATTTCTCCGACAGCAACACATTTTTCATCGGCACACCATGCCGCAATTTTCTTAAAGTTATTCTCATCCTCATCAAGCTCGCCCACATCACTCGGATGGACGCCCGCCGCCGCATAAATAAACGGATACTTTTTTGCCAGCGCAATACTGCGCTCTGTCGATGCTGTGTCTGCTCCGACATTGACAACATAACCAATACCGTTTTGCAAAAGTTCTGACAAAAGTTCATCTCTGTCTGCATTAAACTGCTTATCGTCATAATGCGCATGTGAATCAAAAATCATGATTTTACCTCCTAACGTGTCAATTTTACCACTAAAAAAGGCGTTACTTCAACCGAAATCACGCCATTTTCAGTAATCTTAAGTTTTTCTTTAGAAAATCGTCATCGCCTCATTTAGCGTATCCGCGGAAGATTCCACCTGAAATATGCCGCAAGAAGCCGGATTACAATGACGACAGCCGCCCCGGCAATCATCGCAAACGACGCGTCTCCAACAGAACGCATCAATAAAATACAGACAAACGCGCCGACTAACGATGCCACAGCATAAACATGCTTTACAAAAACAAAAGGCATCTGCCCTGCCATCATGTCACGCATCATCCCACCGCCGATGCCGGTCACCATACCGACAAAAATCAGCAGAAATGTACTTTTCACTTCGCCCTTTTCAACCGCTGTATAAACACCTATAACTGTAAAGGCGCCGAGACCGATGGCATCCATTGTCATCATAACCTTATCATAAACCGTCATCCACCGGCTTTCCAGAAGCTTTTTATTAAAGTAGACAACGATAAATAAAAGACTTGATGTCACAATAGCGCTGAGTACATAAACCGGATCCTTAAACGTACTCGGCGGATGAATCCCCAAAACAACATCGCGGATAATTCCGCCGCCAATGGCTGTTGTGATACCGAGCACATTGACGCCGAAAATATCCATATTTTTATGAATACCAATGAGCGCGCCGGATGAGGCAAAGGCAACTGTTCCGATAATTTCTATAATATATTCAATCCACGCTGTCATCTGCCGCACATCCCCCGAAAGTAAAGCTTAGCAGATTTGTGCGCCGGCCGGCATCTGCTTTTCAGGTACCATCAGCGATAAATTGCCGTCGGCATCCTCAGCACATAAAAGCATGCCTTCGGACAATACGCCGGCAAGCTTTGCAGGCTTTAAGTTGACAACAACCATGACCTTTTTGCCGACCATCTCCTCCGGTGTATAGTGGCCTTTAATACCGGATACAATCTGTTTTACCTGTGAACCGATTTTCACCTGTGAGCAGAGCAGCTTCTTTGACTTTTTCACTGCCTCACAGGCAATAATCTCACCGACCTGGAACTGGAGTTTTTCAAAATCATCAAACGTAATTTCTGCTTTCGGCTCGATGTCAATGACAGGCTCCTCCTCTTTCGGAGCTGCTGCTGCCTGCATAGCCTCAACCTTTTCAAGCACTTCCTTCACATCAAGACGTGCAAAAAGAATTTCCGGTTTTTCGATAACCTTCATGCCTGTTTCAAGACGGCCGAATGTATCTAATTTTTCAAAATCTCTTTCTTTTGTATTTAACTGATTTAAAATCTTTTCTGATGTTTCAGGAAGAAAAGCTTCAAGGCAGATTGCCGCAATACGGATACCCTCCATCAGGTTGTAAAGCACTGTTGCAAGTCTGTCCTTCTTCGCCTCGTCCTTTGCAAGTACCCATGGCTCTGTCTCATCAATGTACTTATTGCAGCGGCGAAGCAGTGTAAACACTTCTGAAATCGCATCAGCCACACGCAGCTTGTCCATCTTTGCAGCCGCACGCTTCGGCGTTTCAAGCGCCACAGCCTTAAGCTCATCATCCACCGGCTCACAAACGCCCGGATTTGTCACAACACCGCCAAAATACTTGTTATTCATGGAAATTGTACGGTTGACAAGATTTCCTAAAATATTTGCAAGGTCAGAATTCATACGCTCAACCATTAACTCCCATGTAATCGATCCGTCATTATCAAACGGCATCTCGTGAAGTACGAAATAACGCACTGCATCCACGCCGAACATATCTACAAGATCATCCGCATAAATGACATTGCCCTTTGACTTACTCATCTTGCCCTCGCCGACAAGCAGCCACGGATGTCCGAATACCTGCTTCGGCAGCGGAAGGTCAAGCGCCATAAGCATAATCGGCCAGTAAATTGTATGGAAACGGATAATGTCCTTACCAATCAAATGTAAGTCTGCAGGCCAGTACTTCTCAAACAGCGCGTCATTATCACCGTCTAAATCGTAGCCAAGGCCTGTGATGTAGTTGCTTAACGCATCAATCCACACATAAACAACATGCTTCGGATCAAAATCTACAGGAATACCCCATGAAAAGCTTGTTCTTGATACACATAAATCCTGAAGTCCCGGAAGAAGGAAGTTATTCATCATCTCATTCTTTCTTGATTCCGGCTGGATAAATTCAGGATGCTCATTAATATACTGGATCAGTCTGTCGGCATACTTGCTTAATTTAAAGAAGTAAGCCTCCTCCTTTGCATTGACAACCTCACGGCCGCAGTCCGGACACTTACCGTCGACAAGCTGGCTTTCTGTAAAGAAAGATTCACACGGTGTACAATACTTGCCCTCAT
>SAMEA3387468__coassemble_2788_pt1 | contig 12071 bp, 9 predicted proteins | sample SAMEA3387468__metabat2_low_PE_040 | metagenome-assembled genome bin SAMEA3387468 (sample SAMEA3387468) | Felis catus | biome: Faeces | place: United Kingdom | collected 2012 | reverse complement strand
CCAAAAGACAGCGGCAGCGAGGGCTGCAAGTATGTTTTGTGCAGCGTGCATTTTTGGCATAGCAAACAAAACCATACGTGAAGCGCACGAGCAATGCCGCGTGTATGATGGCTAGGTGCCACAAAAAATTCGTGACAGCCTCCGCCGTAGAAACACAAATACCTCGACAAACCTTAATTTTCCAACATATATCCTTCGTTTTTGTCCATACTAGGAGTACAGACATAAAACGTGTCTGATTAAATATACAAATTTAGAAAAACGGAGGCGTTCAAAATGGCTAATTCAAGCAGCGGAACAAATTCAAACGGCAGCCGTATGGAAGTGCCACAGGCAAAGGAAGCAATGGACAGATTCAAAATGGAAGTTGCCGGTGAATTAGGTGTCAACTTAAAGCAGGGTTACAATGGTGACCTTACATCTGCTCAGACAGGTTCAATCGGCGGCGAGATGGTGCGCCGTATGATTAAGAGACAGGAAGAACAGATGTCACAGGGACAGTAAATAAGTCCTGTGAAATTGCCTTCAAAGGCAGAAAAGAGTATCTTAAGCTTCAAATGAGCGGGAGATACTCTTTTTTAATATAGCGGTGTCATTTTATAAAAACAGCTCACATTCTTTTCGCTCTTTAAACAGCGGCGCCATTTTTTCGGATGTCGCTTTAAGCCGTCCGGGTTCTAAGTAACGTGCGTTTTGTGGGCAGATGCTGATGCAGCGCATACAGCCGATGCAGAGTGCGGCGTCGGTTTCATCCGGATGGTCGGCACAGATGGCGCCTGTAGGACAGAGTGCAGCGCATTTTTTACAGCCTGTACAATGATTGTTGACAAGAGGCACAAAAGGGAGTGTGCCGTATTTTTTGTAAGGGCGGCTGCCGGGAAGCTGAAGACAGGAAGACGGCGAGTCTGCCGCTTTTTCGTAGCTTGCTGCGGTATGTGCTTTTTTTACAATGCGCTCGGCAAATGATGTCAACATACGGATATCGTCGATGTCGGGACGGCCGGCGGCAAACTGATGCATGATGGAATGTTCGGCAATGGCAGTGACGGCTGCAATCGGAGTAAAGCCACATTCTGAGACGATATCTGAAAGCTCAAGCAGCGTGTCTTCATAGGCCCGGTTGCCGTAGACAACAATAAGAACGGCAGAAGTATGGTTTCCGGTAAGTGTTTTAAGCCGCCCGGCTGCAGTTGCCGGTACACGCCCGCCAAAGGATGGCACGGCAATACAGCATAAATCATTTTCTGAAAAAATGGTTTTTGTGTTTTGAACCGGTGTACATAAGTCAATGTCAATACAGTTTGAAAATTCTTTTGTTAAAATATCGGCGACAGTTTTTGTGCCGCCTGTAGGACTGAAATAAATCGAATAAACAGACATAAAAAATCTCCTTTATAATTTTCTGAAACATCAGGGCTGCTTCTATTATTATATAATATACAATCGTATTTGTCGAAATAATGTGGAAAAAAAGTGGCAGAACAGCCCCGAAATACGATGAAAAAAGCCCTTTACATCTTTAATTGCTTATTATATAATATGGTACAGAGTGCCTTTATAGGCGAAGATGCCCAAGCCCGGCGGCGCCGGACAGGGGAAGAAGTACAAAGATAAGAAATCAGGAGGATTTATAATAATGAGTGTACAAATCGAAATGTTAGAAAAGAACATGGCAAAGTTGACAATCGACGTGCCGGCAGAAGAATTTGAAAAAGCAATTACAAGAGCTTACAACAAAAATAAAGGTAAGATTTCTGTACCGGGCTTCAGAAAAGGTCATGTGCCTCAGAAGATGATTGAGAAGATGTACGGCGAAGGAATCTTCTTTGAAGATGCTGCCAACGATGTTATGCCGGGCGCATATGAGGAATCTGTCAATGAGAGCGGACTTGATATCGTATCAAGACCTAAGATTGATGTAACACAGATTGAAAAAGGCAAAGATTTTATCTTCACAGCAGAAGTTGCTGTAAAGCCTGAGGCAACACTTGGCGAGTACAAAGGTATTGAAGTAGAGAAGGCTGTTGTTGAAGTGACAGATGAAGATATTGATGCTGAGATTAAGAAAGTTCAGGAGCAGAACTCAAGAGAGGTTGTTGTTGAAGGCGAAGCTAAAGACGGCGACACAGTTGTAATCGACTACGAAGGTTCTGTAGACGGCGTGAAGTTTGAAGGCGGCGCAGCACAGAAGCATCCGCTTGTATTAGGTTCAAAATCTTTTATTCCTGGATTTGAAGATCAGTTAGTTGGCGTGAAAGCCGGCGAAGAAAAGGATGTTGTTGTAACATTCCCTGAAGAATACCATGCAAAAGAATTAGCAGGCAAGGAAGCTGTATTCAAATGCAAAGTTCATGAAGTAAAGACAAAAGAGTATCCTGAGGTTGATGATGAGTTTGCACAGGATGTTTCTGAGTTTGATACATTAGCTGAGTACAAAGAGGATATCAAGAAGAATCTCTTAGAGAAGAAAGAAGAAGCAGCAAAGAACGAAAAGAGACAGAAGGTTATGGATAAGATTATCGAGAATGCGACAATCGAAATTCCTGACGCTATGGTTGAGACACAGGCTGAGAACATGATCGACGAGTATGCTCAGAGATTAAGCTATCAGGGACTTAGCATCGACCAGTACTTCCAGTTCACAGGTCTTAATGCAGAGACATTAAAAGAGCAGTTCAAGCCGCAGGCACTTAAGAACATTCAGAGCAGACTTGTACTTGAAGCAGTGATCAAGGCTGAAAATATCGAAGTATCCGATGAAGAATTAGATGCAGAGATCGTAAAGATGGCTGAGATGTACAAGATGGAAGTTGAAAAGGTGAAAGAAATCCTTGACGACAACGCAAAAGATACAATGAGAAAAGATATCGCAGCCCAGAAGGCTGTTGATTTCGTAGCAGATGCAGCAGTTGAGAAATAATTGCGGCAATATTTAAGGAGGCGTAACTATGAGTTTAGTACCTTATGTCATTGAACAGACAAGCAGAGGAGAACGCTCATATGACATTTATTCAAGACTTTTAAAGGACAGAATTATTTTCCTCGGCGAGGAAGTGACAGACGCTTCCGCAAGCCTTATTGTATCACAGCTTCTTTTCCTGGAATCAGAGGATCCGGGAAAAGATATCAGCCTTTATATTAACAGTCCGGGCGGCTCTGTGAGCGCCGGTATGGCGATTTATGATACAATGAATTACATTAAATGTGATGTGTCTACAATCTGCATGGGAATGGCTGCCAGCATGGGCGCCTTCCTTTTGGCAGGCGGCACAAAGGGTAAGCGTATGGCGCTGCCGAATTCAACGATTATGATTCATCAGCCGTCCGGCGGCGCTCAGGGACAGGCAACGGATATTAAGATTGTTGCGGAACGCATTTTAAAGGTTAAGAAACGTTTGAATGAGATTCTTGCTGCCAATACAGGACAGCCGTTGTCTCAGATTGAGATTGATACGGAGCGTGATAATTACATGGATGCCGAGGAGGCAAAGGCGTATGGCCTTATTGACCGTGTGATTACGAACCGGTAAGCTTATTTAGAATGAGGTGAATGAATGGCAGGCCGAATGGATGACAAAAAGCAGATGGCAAGATGCTCATTCTGCAATAAGACACAGGATCAGGTACGCAAGCTGATTGCAGGTCCGGGTGCTTATATATGTGATGAGTGTATTGAAATATGCGCTGAGATTATTGACGAAGAACTTGATATCGAGGAAGACGGTTTAGAGAGTATTAATCTTTTAAAGCCGAAGGAAATTAAAGATTTTCTTGATGAATATGTGATCGGACAGGACGAGGCAAAGAAAACTTTGGCAGTCGCAGTCTATAATCATTATAAAAGAGTACTTTCAGGCAATAAAATCAGCAGTGATGTAGAGCTTCAGAAAAGTAATATTATTATGGCCGGCCCTACAGGTTCAGGTAAGACATTGCTTGCACAGACACTTGCAAAGCTTTTGAACGTACCGTTTGCAATTGCTGACGCTACCGCGCTTACAGAAGCCGGTTATGTCGGTGAGGATGTGGAGAATATCCTTTTGAAGCTTATACAGGCGGCAGATTATGATATTCCGAAAGCGGAGCACGGTATTATTTATATTGATGAGATTGACAAGATTACCCGCAAGGGTGAGAATGTTTCAATTACAAGAGATGTTTCCGGTGAGGGTGTGCAGCAGGCACTCTTAAAGATTATTGAGGGTACAATTGCAAGCGTGCCTCCTCAGGGCGGCCGCAAGCATCCGCATCAGGAATTTATCCAGATTGATACATCCAATATTTTGTTTATATGTGCCGGGGCTTTTGACGGCCTTGAGCGTGTCATTGAGTCGAGAATCGGCAAAAAAGCCATTGGCTTTAATGCAGATATCGGAAATAATACAGATGATATTAATATCGGCGAGCTTCTTAAGAAAGCATTGCCGGAGGACTTTGTCAAATATGGCATGATTCCAGAATTTATGGGTCGTGTGCCTGTGTATGTTTCTTTGGATTTGCTGGATGAGGAAGCGCTTGTAAAGATTCTTACAGAGCCGAGAAGTGCGATTGTCAAGCAGTATCAGAAGCTGTTTGAGCTTGATAATATCCGTCTTGAATTTGACGATGATGCTGTGAAGGCTGTAGCAAAACAGGCGCTTGAGCGCAAGACAGGTGCCAGAGGTTTAAGAGCAATTTTGGAAAAAGTCATGATGGACTTGATGTATACAGTACCGTCGGAGGAGAATGTCCTTGAATGTAAGATTACAAAGGATGTTGTAGAAAATGGCGGTTCCCCTGTAGTGATTTACGGTGACAATGTTGTGGCAAAGCCTGCCGCAAAGAAGCTGCCGAAGAAAAACAGCGGAGAAATTGCATAAGAGATGATATGGGGATGCCGAGCTTTCGTGTGTCCCCATTTGTTTGTGACACAGAAATTTTTTTAAATGCTGTGCTGCAAGACAGACATCGTGCAGTGTGATGGACGTGCACGATATTTTACAAAGGAGGAATGTTTGTGGGAGAAATTAATTATACACTGCCTGTCGTTGCTCTCAGAGGGCTGACAGTTTTGCCGGATATGATTTTACATTTTGATGTGAGCCGTCCGGTGTCAATTGCAGCGCTTGAAGCGGCAATGCTGGCAGAACAGAACATTTTACTCGTCACACAGATTGATACGAATGTTGAAAATCCGCAGAAAACAGATTTATATGAAACAGGCACGGTTGCGAAAGTGAAGCAGATGGTGAAGATGCCTAAAAATATGATCCGTGTGCTTGTGGAGGGTAAGTTCAGAGCTCACATTGATGCGTTTACAAAAGAAAAGCCATATATGGAAGCAGAAGTGACCATTTATGAGGATGAACATCATCTTGATATGTTTGAAGAAGAAGCGATGGTGCGCTATCTTCATGAAAAATTGGAAGCTGTTTACGGTCAGAGCCGTATGAGCAAGGATTTACTGAAACAATTTTTGGAAACGGAAGATATTTATAAGCTTGTCAATCAGCTGTGCGCAGATCTGCCGATGGACTATGTGCATCGCCAAAAGCTTCTTGAGGCCGTGGATATTAAGGCGCGTTATGATGAACTTGTGATTTTTATTGAAAATGAGGCTGAAATCCTTAAGATAACACATGAAATACAGGAAAAAGTAAAGGCTAATGTTGATAAAAATCAAAAGGAATATATTTTGCGTGAACAGATGAAGGTGATCCGTGAAGAACTGGGTGATGCCAATTCAGCTTCAGACGCCGATGATTTTGAAGAAAAGTTAAAGAAATTGAAGGCTGATAAGACGGTGAAGGAGAAGATTCACAAAGAAATCCAGCGCTTTAGGGCTGCCGGTAATTATTCATCAGAGAGCGGCATGATCCGCAGCTATATTGAGACAGTACTTGAGATGCCGTGGGATAAGACGGGTAAGGATAACGAAGATATCCGCCGTGCCGAGAAGGTGCTGAAACAGGATCATTATGGACTGACGAAGGTAAAAGAACGGATTATTGAATATCTGGCCGTCCGTCTTCTTACAAAGAAAGGCGATGCGCCGATTCTTTGTCTTGTTGGACCTCCGGGTACCGGAAAAACATCGATTGCCCGCTCAGTAGCAAGGGCGCTTGATAAAGCTTATGTGCGTATCAGTCTTGGCGGCGTGCATGACGAGGCGGAAATACGTGGTCACAGAAAGACATATCTCGGAGCGATGCCGGGACGTATTGCCAATGCACTGCGTCAGGCAAAGGTAAAAAATCCGGTCATGCTTCTTGATGAGGTTGATAAAGTCGGCGCTGATTATAAGGGCGATCCGTTTGCGGCACTTTTAGAGGTGCTTGACGGCGAGCAAAACAGTAAGTTCAGAGATAACTATATTGAAATTCCGATTGATTTGTCGGAAGTCCTTTTTATTGCGACGGCAAATACAGTTTCAACAATTCCAAGACCGCTGCTTGACCGTATGGAGCTGATTGAAATTAACAGCTATACGGAAAATGAAAAAATGCACATTGCCAAAGAACATTTGCTTCCGAAGCAGATTGAGCGCAACGGTCTTATGCCGGGACAGATTTCAATTAGTGATAAAGCACTTGAAAAGATGATTTTGCATTATACAAGGGAAGCCGGTGTCCGTAATTTAGAGCGCCGTCTCGGTGAATTATGCCGCAAGGCTGCCAAAAATATTTTGTCCAAAAAGAGTGTCACGGCTGTTAAAATTACAGAGAAAAATATTGAAAAATATCTCGGAAAGCCGAAATATGAATTTGATATGGCAAATACAAAGCCGGAGGTCGGCATTGTCCGCGGTCTTGCGTGGACAAGCGTCGGCGGCGATACACTTTCCATCGAGGTCAATGTACTTCCGGGCAAGGGCAAGTTTGAACTGACAGGACAGCTCGGCGATGTTATGAAGGAGTCGGCAATGGCCGGCATCAGTTATGTGCGTTCGATGATTTCAAAATACGATATTGATATGGAATATTTTGAAAAACATGATATTCATATCCACATTCCGGAGGGAGCAGTGCCAAAGGATGGTCCGTCAGCCGGTATTACAATGGCGACGGCGATGATTTCAGCCATTACAGAAATTCCGGTGCGGGCTGATGTGGCGATGACCGGAGAAATCACACTGCGCGGCCGCGTACTGCCAATCGGCGGATTGAAGGAGAAGATTCTTGCGGCAAAGATGGCAGGAATTAAGACGGTCATTGTTCCTGCTAAAAATGAGAGCGATATTGCAGAACTTGACAGGGAAATTACAGGCGGCATTGAAATTGTATTTGCACAAACGATGGATGATGTGTTGAAGACAGCGCTTGTGCAGACGGAGGAAAAGGCATGATTATTAAAAATGTAAGTCTTGAGACAGTCTGCGGCATTACGAGCAAGCTTCCGGAAAATACACTTCCGGAGGTTGCCTTTGCCGGGAAGTCCAATGTGGGAAAATCATCGCTGATTAATGCGCTGATGAACCGTAAGTCACTGGCACGGACGTCATCCCAGCCGGGAAAGACACAGACAATCAACTTTTATAATATTAATGAGGCATTGTATTTTGTGGACTTGCCGGGATATGGCTATGCAAAGGTTTCAAAAGAAATTAAGGCAAAATGGGGCAAAATGATTGAGCGCTATCTGCGCACATCGATGCAGCTGCGTCTTGTATTTTTGCTCATTGATATTCGCCATGAGCCGTCAGCCAACGATGTGCAGATGTATGACTGGATTGTGCAAAATGGCTTTTATCCGATTATCATTGCAACAAAAAAGGATAAAATCAACCGCAGCCAGCTGGCAAAGCATCTGAAAATGATAAAAACAACATTGAAAGTTGCAGAAGGCACACCGATTGTGCCATTCTCGGCCCAGACAAAAGATGGCCGCGACGAAATATGGGAACTTATCGAAATGTATGCGCTGAATTTTGAAGACTAAGAGCCCGGCAGCAAGTGTGTGTTTTGCATAGCGTGCATTGTTAGCACGCCGGCAAAATTTACACTTGCTGCCGGGCATATTACTTTCAAAATTTATTCACGTTCTAAAGCTTGCACCGCCTCCATAGAATGATGTAAGGAGGGGAGGACGGGCATGTTTGAAACGAAGACGATTTATGAGACTGAAAAACAACTGAATACAGATACAAAACAAGGTCTTACCGGCGGAGAGGTTTTAGCGCGTCAAAAAACTTACGGCAAAAATGAGCTTGCAAAGGAGAAGAAGAAAGGGATAGTTTCCATGATTTTAGAGCAGCTCAATGAACCGCTGATTTTTGTTTTGTTTGTGGCGGCGGCCGTATCACTGCTCCTTGGAGAGCTTGGCGATATGGCTATTATTTTTGCTGTCATTACTGTGAACACATCAGCCGGTGTGATACAGGAGGGAAAGGCGGCACGAGCCATGGAGGCGCTTGCGCGTATGAGTGCGCCGACAGCCGATGTAATCAGGGATGGCCGCATACAGACCGTGGCGGCTTCCGGCCTTGTGCCCGGTGATATTGTTATGCTTGAAGCCGGACGGATTGTGCCGGCAGATATGCGGCTGATTATGTCAGCCGGACTTCGGGCAGATGAATCGTCGCTGACAGGAGAATCGGTTACGGTGCAAAAGGCGGCTGATTTTTTGGCCGGGAAGCCTTTAAATGCCGGAGATTGTAAAAATATGGCCTTTATGTCAACAAACATTACAAATGGCCGTGGCATGGGCATTGTGACAGCGACGGGTATGAGGACGGAAATCGGTAAAATTGCAGGCATGCTTGCACATACTCAAAATGAAGCGACGCCTTTGCAAAAGCGCCTTGGGCAGCTTGGGAAAATATTAAGCGCGGCGGCGGTTTTTTTGTGCGCCCTTCTTTTTATCATTGCAGTATGTCAGCACCGAAATATTCCTGAAATGCTGATTACAGCCATATCGCTTGCAGTGGCCGCGGTGCCTGAGGGGCTTCCCGCGGTTGTGACGATTGTCCTTGCTTTAAGTGTGTCGCGAATGGTCAAGGTCAATACAATTATAAGAAGGCTGCCTTGTGTGGAAACGCTCGGCTGTGTCAGTGTTGTCTGTTCGGATAAAACGGGAACGCTGACGAAAAATCAAATGGCAGTCCAGACGTGTTATGCGAAGCTTAAGCTCTGTGATGTCAAAACACTTTCGGATGAACTGTTTATTCAGGGCTTTTGCCTTTGTAATGATGCCGTTTTAGCGGAAAACAGCGAAAGTTTCGGTGATCCGACAGAGCTGGCGCTTCTTTCGATGGCTTTTAGGAGAGGATATTGCCGGGAAGCTTTTGAGCAGCGTTATCCAAGAATCGGGGAGCTGCCTTTTGATTCTTCACGGAAAATGATGACGACTTTCCATAAAAACGGCAGTGGTACTTTACAGTTTACAAAAGGTTCTCCGGATGTTCTTCTCGGCCGGTGCAGCCATATTTTAATTGATGGAAGGGCAGTAAAAATAACACCGTTTCATAAGCAGGATATTGAAAATGCGCTGCGTGTTATGAGCGGCAGGGCGCTTCGAGTGCTTGCGCTTGCAATGAAAACAGGCGCGGTAATGTCTGATGAAGCGGCGGCTGAATCGGGGCTTATTTTTATCGGTATGGCAGGTATGTCGGATGAGGCGCGGCCGGAGGCGGCAGCTTCTGTGGAATGCTTTAAGCAGGCCGGTGTAAAGACAGTAATGATTACCGGAGATTATATGGAAACAGCCTTTGCCATTGCAAGGCAGTTGGGGATTGCGTCGGATAAAGCAGAATGTATGAGCGGCGCCCAAATCGAAGCAGCCGATGAAAAAGAACTGCGGGCGGCAGTTCAAACAAAATCTGTCTTTGCCCGCGTATCGCCGGAGCATAAAATGCGTATTGTGAAGGCCTTTAAGGCTAACGGTGATATTGTGGCGATGACCGGTGACGGCGTCAATGACGCACCGTCGCTGAAAGCGGCAGATATCGGTATTGCCATGGGCAAAAATGGAACTGATGCAGCGCGAAGCGCCTCAGATATGGTGCTTGCTGACGACAAATTTTCAACAATCGAAAAAGCCATCGAGGAAGGCAGAGGCATTTATGCCAATATTAAAAAGTCGGTGCTTTTTTTGCTGTCCTCAAATTTTGGTGAAATTATGACAATGTTTGCAGCAATTACGGCAGGTTTTGCGTCGCCGCTGAAGGCAAGCCATATTTTGTGGATTAATCTCATTACGGATTCTTTGCCGGCACTGGCATTGGGAATTGACAAAAATGATTCAAAAAGCCTGATGGCAAGGCCTCCGAGACCGCCAAAAGAAAGCTTGTTTGCCGGCGGCGGTTTGTTTTTGACATGCTTTTACGGCGCGCTTATTGCCTTTATAAGTCTTGCGGCATTTTTTAAAGTGCCCCTTGATGTTTTAAGAACCGGGGGCGAAGCTGTAACCTTCGGAAATATAACGGCTGTGCTTTCTGACGAAGCGCTGCTGTTTAAGGCGCAGACCTATGCTTTTACGGTACTTGGTATTTCACAGCTTTTTCATGCCGTCGGTATGCGCAATGCGGAAATGTCTGTTTTCAAAATGGGGTGGCGCAGGAGCGGTCTTATGCTTGCGGCACTTTGTATCGGTTTTGCACTGCAGGTTGCTGTGACGGAAATCCCGGTCATGATTGGACTGTTTGGGACTGTCAGACTTTCGGCTGGTGAATGGAGCGGACTTCTTTTATTAAGTATTCTGCCGCTTTTGGCTCACGAATTATTGGTAGGCGCCATGCGGAGAATGGGTGGCAAAAAAGAGACGCTTTACGCATTTTCGGGAAAGTGATAGAATGGAATAAAAATACGGCTTGGAGGGATAGCAATGATTTGTATTAAAAACGGAATGATTTATGATGCAGTGACAAGGCAGCCGTACTGCGGCGATATTTATGCCGCAGACGGAAAGATTACAGCCATTGTAAAGGCGGGAGAAGCTGCCCATGACGGAGAGGACGCCGAAGTTTTTGACGCTTCCGGAAAATATGTTTATCCGGGATTTGTGGAGGCGCATTGTCATATCGGCCTTGACGGCTACGGTATCGGTTTTGAGGGGCAGGATTATAATGAAATGAATGATATTTTATCACCGCAGCTTCGCGGCATTGACAGTTTAAATCCGATGGATGAAACCTTTGATCTGGCACGGAAGGCAGGTATCACATGTACGGCGACAGGCCCGGGAAGTGCCAACGTCCTCGGCGGCACCTTTGTTGCTGTAAAGACAGTGGGCAAACGTGTGGATGATATGATTGTCAAAAATCCTGTCGCTATGAAATGTGCTTTCGGCGAAAATCCGAAGCGCTGCTATAAAGATAAAAATAATTATGCACGTATGTCGACGGCGGCAAAGCTTCGTGAAATGCTGTTTAAGGCACAGGAGTATATGGAAAGAAAAGAAGCGGCAGGCGGGGACATCACAAAATGTCCGGCTTTTGATATGAAGCTTGAGTCGCTTATTCCTGTATTAAGAGGCGAAATACCGTTAAAAGCTCATGCTCACAGAGCAGATGATATATTTACGGCAATACGCATTGCAAAAGAATTTCATCTGAAATTGACTTTAGAGCACTGTACAGAAGGACATTTAATCGCAGATGAACTTGCAAAAGAAAATTATCCGCTTGCCGTCGGCCCGTCTTTTGGCCATGCGACAAAAGTAGAACTTCGGGAAAAGAGCTTTGCGACCGCGGGTATTTTGGCAAAGGCAGGGTGTCATGTATCGATTATTACGGACTCACCGGTTATTCCGCAGCAATATTTACCTCTGTGTGCAGGACTGGCTGTCAAAGAGGGCATGGATGCTTTTGATGCGCTCAAAGCCATTACAATTAACCCGGCCAGACACCTCGGCATTGAAGACAGAGTCGGAAGTCTGGAAGTCGGCAAAGACGCAGACATCGTCATCGCAGACGGTGATGTGATGAAATCAGAAACAGAAGTGTGCGCGGTGTATATCGAAGGCGTGCGGGTGAAGTAAGCTTGTTTGGTATAGGCGGAGATGCAAAAATAAGACTTTTTAAAGAATAACAACCCCTGCGCTATCTTCTAAAGGAGACAGCAGCAGGGGTGTTTATTTCGTGTGTTGTTATCGGC
>SAMEA3387468__coassemble_2786_pt1 | contig 12083 bp, 10 predicted proteins | sample SAMEA3387468__metabat2_low_PE_040 | metagenome-assembled genome bin SAMEA3387468 (sample SAMEA3387468) | Felis catus | biome: Faeces | place: United Kingdom | collected 2012 | reverse complement strand
GCGCTTGACGAGATCCGGGAGCGCTACGGCACATCGGCGGTTGTCCGCGGCAGCAAGATGCATGTTCAAAGGCTTGGCTGGGACAGTGAAATACCGGAGGATGATTTTTAGATGAATGATAAAAATATTGTACTTATAGGAATGCCGGGGGTGGGAAAGAGTACCGTCGGCGTTGTGCTTGCTAAAATGCTCGGCTACAGCTTTGTAGATGCTGACCTTTTGATTCAGAATCAGGAAGGGGATATTTTACAGCACCTTATTGAAAAACATGGAATTGATGGCTTTCTTGCCATTGAAAATCAGGTGAACAGAGATATTTCGGTGAAGCGGACCGTCATTGCCACAGGCGGCAGTGTCTGTTACTGCGATGAGGCGCTTCAGACAATGGCAGGCCACAGTCTGCGCGTTTATATACGTGTTTCCTACGAAGCACTGGAAAAAAGGCTCGGCAGTCTTTTAGAAAGAGGCGTCGTCATAAGAAAGGGCGCTACACTGAAGGATTTATATGATGAGCGTACGCCGCTTTATGAAAAATATGCGGATTTGATAATTGATGTGGACGGTCTGACAATCGCGCAGGCTGTCGAAAAGATGAGTAAGGAAGTGAAAGCGGCACTTGGAAAATAAAGCTGCCGTGAAAGGTGTAGAAAGATGTTTGGCACATTAAAGCAAAAAAAATCAGACAGAAAAAAGTTTGGATTATCGAAAGATAGTTTTGTCATGCGGCGGTTTTATTATCTGCTTGCATTTTTTATACCGCTTGTCATTGTGACGGCCGCGGATATTGCGCTCGGCATTCATCCGTTTGGCGACAGGGCGGTGCTTATTATCGACTCATATCACCAGTATGCGCCGTTTTTTTCGGATTTTTATGATAAGATTGTCAATGGCGGCAGTCTGCTTTATTCATGGAACGGCGGCCTTGGCATTAATTTTTGGGCGATTACGGCATACTATCTGGCAAGCCCGTTAAATGCTCTGTTTTTGCTTGTGCCGAGAGCTTTTCTCATTGAAGTATTTACAATGATTATTATTCTGAAAATTGCACTTTCAGGTTTAAGCTTTGCTTACTATATTAGTAAGCACTATAAAAAATATGATGTGACAATTGTTTATTTCAGTTTATTTTATGCTTTAAGCGGCTGGGTGCTTGGCTATAACTGGAATATTATGTGGCTGGACTGTATTTTTATCTTCCCGCTTGTGATGCTCGGACTTGAAAAGCTGATGCGCGAAGGGAAGGGCTTTATGTACGGTGTTTCTCTTGCAGCCTGCATCATATGCAATTACTACATATCAATTATGGTATGTATATTTCTTGTGCTTTATTTCTTTGTACTGTTTATTCAGAAAAGAACAAAAAGCTTTAAACTGTTTTTGGACAGAGGGCTTAAGTTTGCCGGCTATTCGCTGCTTGCGGGCGCTGTGGGCGCAGTACTATTGCTTCCGGCTTTCTTTGCGCTGATGCAGACACATTCGGCAGAATCAACCTTTCCGACGGTGTTTAAGTTTTATAAAAATTTTTGGGACATATTGTCACAGCATATGGCAATGGTTGAGCCGACGAGTCTTAGCGGTCTGCCAAATCTTTACTGCGGCGTCATTGTTATGATGTTTGTGATTTTATACTTATTCCGGCCGAAAACACCGGTCACCCATAAGGTGACAAAGTTGCTTCTGCTTGTTTTTATGATTTTCAGCTGCAATGTCAATTTTCTTGACTACATATGGCACGGCTTCCATTATCCGAACAGCCTGCCAAACCGATTTACGTTTATTTACATCTTTATTTTGCTGACGATGTGCTATGAGGTCTTTCTCATGCTGCGCCGCTATAAAATATGGCAGTATTTTACGGCATTTATCGGCAGTATGGGCTTTGTTATGCTTGCCTATACTTATGGCAAGACAAAGAAGGAAATCTATGTCTATATTGTGACAATGGCACTTTTGTGGGTTTACTTTATTTTAATGAATTTTTATAAGGCACGTCCGGATAAGACGCGGCTTCTTAAAAATGTATGGCTTTTTGTCCTTGTGATTGAGGTTGCGGCCAATGCTATTTTCGGGCTTTTGTCTAACGGTTCGGTCAGTTATTCTGCTTATGTGAAGGATTTAAAGGCCTCAGAGGGCATCCATGAGCTGACGGATCATCAGGAGACGCTTTACCGGACGGAGCTCAATGAGTTTGCCGGGCGAAATAATGTGACATGGCTCGGTTTTAAGGGTGTGTCTATGTTTTCATCGACGGTGAGCGACGGCATTGATACGCTGATGGGCGATCTGGGGCTTTTTTCGGCGGTCAATAAATTCAGCTTTCAGGGCAGCACCGAGGTGACGGATGCCATGCTGGATGTGAAGTATCTTCTTTCAAATACAAAAACAGATAATATACGTGATTTCAGATATTTGGGAACAGTGGAGGAAAAACACGTTTATGAAAATCCGCACGCGGTCGGCATCGGCTTTTTAGTCAATGACAGCTACGCTCAGTGGAATACAGCTTCTGTGCGTCCGTGGGAGGTACTTAACGATTTTGCAAGAAAGGCGGCAGGTCTTACTTCGGATATTTACACGGAAGAACTCATTACAGGCGAGCCTGCGGCAACCGGCGGTACAGTTATTAAAGAAGGCAATGGTGATTACCGGTTTACAAAGGGCAGCGGCTCTGAGCATAAGCTTGTGTATACAATTAACGGTGCTCAGATGGCACACCGCTATATTTATTATAAGGCGCCGCATATGGATAAGCTGACAGTCACTGCAGGAGGGACGACAAAAAGCTACTCCGATACAAGAGGCCACATTGTCGATATCGGCCGCTTCGGTGCGGGTGAGACAGTGACGCTGACCTTTGTGCTTGATGATGAATATTCAAGTGCCGATGTAGAGCTTTATATGTTCGGCACAGATGACAATGCACTGGCAGATTTTTATACTGCAATTGCGCGCTCGCCGTTTCAGGTGACAGCGTATTCCGATACAAAAATTACCGGCTATGCAGATGCTGCATTTGATGGTATTATGTATACATCCATTCCGTATGATGAAGGATGGACGGTGAGCGTTGACGGTGAGCCGGTTGAAATAAAAAGTGTTGCCGATGGCCTGCTCTATTTTGATATTGATGCAGGCAGGCATGAAATTGAGATGACATACCGGCCGAAGGGCTTTACTGCCGGTTTTTATATATCGGCTGTTTCGTTGTTGATTTTCACGATACTTTATTTCAGAGGAAGAACGAGAGAAATCAACATTGCCAAAAAGCGCCATGTCAGCGTAAAAAATTAGTAATAAAATTCATGAAAATATAAAAAATAATTTACAAACAGTCGAGATATGCTATAATAATAACTATATGCATATATTATTTGAATGTGTATATTTGTAAGGAATACATCTGAAAAGGGCGCTGTGGGCGCTAAAAAGAAAAATTAAGAGGTGTGTAATGAATCAATATATTATAAAAGGCGGAAACCCTTTGGTCGGTGAAGTACCTATCGCAGGTGCGAAAAATGCGGCGCTGGGAATTTTGGCAGCAGCGGTGATGACAGACCAGACAGTAACTATTGAGAATTTACCGGATGTCAGAGATATTAATGTTTTATTGCAGGCAATAGAGTCTATAGGGGCGAGGATTGAGCGCCTTGATAAAAATACAGTAAAAATTAACGCGAGTACACTCCACACTTTGAGCGTGGATGACAGCTTTATAAGAAAAATCAGAGCATCCTATTATCTTTTGGGAGCCTGTCTCGGAAAGTACAAACGTGCGGAAGTATCCCTTCCGGGCGGATGTAATATCGGCAGCCGCCCAATCGACCAGCATCTTAAAGGTTTCAAGATGCTTGGCGCAAAGGTCCGTATTGAAAATGGTATGATTATCGCAGAGGCGGAGAAGCTCCGCGGCGCGCATATTTATTTTGATGTTGTGACAGTTGGTGCGACAATCAACGTGATGATGGCGGCAGCTTTGGCTGAGGGCTATACAATTCTTGAAAATGCGGCGAAAGAGCCTCATATTGTTGACGTGGCAAACTTCCTTAACAGCATGGGCGCCAATATTAAAGGCGCAGGTACGGATGTTATCCGTATCCGCGGCGTGCATAAGCTGCATGGCACAGAGTATTCTATTATCCCGGATCAGATTGAGGCGGGAACATTTATGTGCGCTGCCGTGGCAACAAAGGGTGATATTACAGTCAAGAATGTTATCCCGAAGCATCTTGAATCAATTACAGCGAAGCTTTTAGAGATTGGGGCACAGATTGAGGAGTGCGATGACGCGGTTCGTGTCGTATGTTCAGAGCGCTGTTCCTCGACAAATATTAAGACATTGCCTTATCCGGGCTTTCCGACAGATATGCAGCCGCAGATGTCCGTGGCGCTTGCCTTATCTGACGGTACAAGTATTGTGACAGAGAGTATATTTGAGAACCGCTTTAAGTATGTGGACGAGCTGGCGCGTATGGGCGCTCATATTAAGGTTGAGGGCAATACAGCAGTCATTTCCGGCGTTAAAGGCTTTAAGGGCGCTGCAGTGAGCGCTCCGGATTTAAGAGCCGGCGCAGCGCTTGTCATGGCGGCACTGGCAGCCGACGGCATTACGACTGTGGACGGCATTGAGTATATTCAGCGAGGATATGAAGATTTCGAGGGCAAGCTAAAGAGCCTCGGCGGTGTCATTGAGCGCGTTGATAATGAAAAAGACCTTCAGAAATTTAAACTGAAAATAGGTTGATTTTTAAAAGAAATTCAGTTATAATAAAATGTACAACTAAAAAAGAAGATTCTCTTATTCAGAGCAATGGAGACTAAGGGTCTACGAAATTGCGGCAACCCCTGCTTAGACATGGAAGGTGCCTCCCCGAGCGATAAACATCGAACAATAAGAGGATTTGATGATGTAATCAAGTCCGCTTATTCAGCGGACTTTTTTTATGACATAGGATGCAATTTCCTATGTCATAAAAAATGAGAATATTCTGTTTAGTTATCATACACAATAAGAAAAGGAGAGATTACAATGGACGAAAAGATTTTATTTACATCAGAATCTGTGACAGAAGGCCATCCGGACAAAATGTGCGATGCTATTTCCGATGCTATTCTTGATGCTTTAATGGAGAAAGATCCTATGAGCCGTGTTGCCTGCGAGACAGCGGCAACAACAGGACTTGTGCTTGTCATGGGAGAGATTACAACAAATGCCTATGTGGATATTCAGAAGATTGTCCGCGACACAGTAAGAGAAATCGGCTACACAAGAGCAAAATATGGTTTTGACGCCGATACATGCGGCGTGATTGTTGCTTTGGACGAGCAGTCTAAAGACATTGCCATGGGTGTTGATAAGGCACTTGAGGCTAAGGAAAATAAGATGAGTGATGAAGAAATCGAAGCCATCGGTGCCGGCGATCAGGGTATGATGTTCGGCTATGCTTCCAATGAGACAGAGGAGTATATGCCTTACCCGATTATGCTTGCACATAAGCTGGCGCGTCAGCTGACAAAGGTTCGCAAGGACGGCACACTGCCTTACTTAAGACCGGACGGAAAGTCACAGGTGACTGTAGAGTACAATAAGGACGGACATCCGGTGCGCCTTGATGCTGTCGTATTATCAACACAGCATGATGAGAATGTGACACAGGAGCAGATTCACGAAGATATTAAGAAGTATGTGTTTGAGCCTGTACTTCCGAAGGAAATGGTTGATGCAGATACAAAGTTTTTCATCAATCCGACAGGCCGTTTCGTGATTGGCGGGCCTCACGGCGACAGTGGTCTTACAGGCCGTAAAATTATCGTTGATACTTATGGCGGTTACGCGCGTCACGGCGGCGGCGCATTCTCAGGAAAGGACTGCACAAAGGTAGACCGTTCCGCAGCTTACGCCGCAAGATATGTTGCTAAAAATATTGTTGCCGCAGGTCTTGCAGACAAGTGTGAAATCCAGTTATCCTATGCTATCGGTGTGGCACAGCCGACATCCATCGGCGTCGATACATTCGGCACAGGAAAGCTCGAAGATACAAAGCTTGTTGAAATTGTCAGAGAGAACTTTGACTTAAGACCGGCAGGCATCATTAAAATGCTTGATTTGAGACGTCCGATTTATAAACAGACAGCAGCTTACGGTCATTTTGGCCGCAATGATGTCAGTCTTCCTTGGGAAAACATTGACAAGGCTGAAGAATTAAAGAAATATCTGGCATAAGATGCCTGTACAAAAAACCGAATAATATTTTAGTCAAAGGCCGTTTAAGCCTCCTTTTCCCCTGTGATTTTTAAATAAATTGCAGGGGATTTTCTCTTTTACAGGCAGCCTTTAAAATGCCATTGACCGTATAAAGTATTATCCTATATAATAATGTAGAACATAATATATTTGTGAGAGTTTTTAAAGGTGGAATTATAAATGAAATATAGAGACAGAGACGGCGTAAGCTATGATGGGGATAATGGGCAGGACAAGTTTCTGAAACAGCTTTACGGGACTGTTTTGGGGCGGATGGCAGTGAAGCTTTTGTGCCACCCTATAGTATCGAAAATCGGCGGATATCTTTTAAATACAAGACTGTCAAAATTGGGCATACGTCCGTTTATTAAAAATAATCATATTGATATGTCGGAATATGAGCCGGTTTCCTATCGTTCATACAATGACTTTTTTAAGCGGAGGATTAAGCCGGGAAAGCGTCCGGTCAATATGGCAGACGACGTATTCATCAGTCCGTGCGATGCGAAGCTGTCCGTATACAGGATAAATAAAGATAGTGTTTTTTCAATTAAAAATTCAGAGTATACAGTGTCGTCCCTTCTTAGGAACAAGCGCCTTTCGGATGCCTTTGAGGGCGGTTACTGTTTTTTATTCCGGCTGACAGTCGATGACTATCATCGGTTTTGTTACGTGGACAGCGGGCGCAAAAGCAGGAACTTTAAAATTCCGGGCTGCCTTCACACAGTGAATCCGGCGGCGCTTGATTTTGCCGATGTGTATAAGGAAAACAGCCGGGAATATACGGTGATCCGGACTGAAAATTTCGGAGATATCGTTCAGATGGAGGTCGGCGCCATGATGGTCGGGCGAATCGTCAACCATGACACAAAAGGATATGTCTGCCGCGGCAATGAAAAAGGTTATTTTGAATTTGGCGGCTCGACAGTCATAGTACTTGTGAAAAAGAATGTCGTCAGTGTCCGTATGGATATTTTAAAAAATATGAAGGACGGCTATGAGACTAAAGTAAAGTTGGGCGAGGAGGTTGCCTATAAGCTTGATAAATTTTAATAGCAGGAGGATTTGATGAATGGAAAGTTTTAGTGTAAAAGATATTGTCGCAGCTGCAGGAGGAAAACTTTTGTGCGGCGATGAAAATGTGATTGTAACCAATGTCTGTATTGACAGCAGGGAGGCGAAGGAAGGCTCACTGTTTGTGCCTATTATCGGCGAGAGGGTAGATGCTCACAAGTTTATCGGACAGGTTTTTGAAAATGGCGCTGCCGCTGTTTTTACATCAAGAAATGAAATTGTGACGGACGGCAAGCCGCATATTCTTGTGGAAAATACGGAAAAAGCACTTGGTGCGCTGGCGGTATGGTATAAGAAAAAGTTCAATATTCCTGTGATTGGTATTACGGGAAGTGTCGGTAAGACATCGACAAAGGAGATGATTGCGGCGGCGCTGTCGCCGGTATACAATGTTCTTAAGACAGCCGGCAATCAAAACAGTAACATCGGCGTGCCTCTGACACTGTTTCGTCTTGAGAGCTGTCATGAAATTGCTGTCATAGAAATGGGAATCAGCGATTTTGGCGAGATGGCAGAGCTGGCAGATTTTGTTCACCCGGACACGGCTGTTGTGACAAATATCGGTGTTGCCCACCTTGCCCAGTTTAAGAGCCGTGAAAATATTATGGCGGAGAAGCTTCAGATTGCCCGTCATTTTGATAAAAACAACACACTTTATGTCAATCTTGATAATGATATGCTGCAGACCGTCGCAAAGAAAGCATGGGATGACGGGCGGCTTGAATTTTTGAGGGATAAAACGATTTTAAGCTTTTCCGCAGATGGCGGCAGGGCGCCGTTTAGGGCGGAAAATATTCATATAAAAGACGGACGGCAGTGTTTTGATTTTGTCTGTGACGATGACAGAATGCCGGTGTCTATGCTTCAGCTTGGACTTCACAGTGTCAGCAATGCCCTTGTGGCACTGGCGATTGCAATGCAGTACGGCGTCAGCTTAAAAGAGGCAAAGACAGGTGTGGAAAATTATGCCGGTATTGCCATGCGTCAGCAGGTCAGCCATTTAAGCCGCGGCATTAAGGTTATTGATGATACGTATAATGCGAGCCCGGATTCAATTAAGAGCGGTGCGCAGGTACTTGTATCCGTGGATAATGCAGGACGGAAAATATTATCTTTGGGCGATGTTTTAGAGCTTGGAGAAAAGGCATGGGACTGCCATTATGAGACGGGACTTGCCATTGCAAAGCTGCCGATTGATGAGATTGTTGCTGTCGGCCCGATGATGAAAGCGCTGATACAGGCAGTCAATGAAAAAGCGCCGCATATTGTAACAACACACTTTGATGACAATGCTTCGGCAGCAGAATATATTAACAATATTCTTTCAGACGGTGACGCTCTTTTATGTAAAGGCTCAAGAGGAATGCACCAGGAAGAAATTGTGGCGGCTGTATGCGAAAAATGGGCATAAACGAAGCTGCTGCGGACCGCGTGGGTGCAGATTTCTGTGCGGCGCATAAAATATGCATCAAAATAACCGTTTATACAGAAGAAAAAGATGTAAAAGTATAAATATACATAGAAAAAGCAAAAATATGTATTTCCTCTATTGACAAAAGGGGCGGTCAATGATAAATTAATCCATGAACTTTGAAAGAGATTGAATTTTCATGCGAAAGACGCTTATATAAGAGATTTTAAGGAGGAAAATACGATGAAAAAAGCAACAGCATTATTTTTAACATTAACAATGGCCGCAGGTCTTATGGCAGGCTGCGGAAGCAGTGACACAGAAACAAAGACAACAGAGGCTCAGACAGAAAGTACAGCAGACGGTACAGAGGCAGCATCAGATGCTGATTCTAAAGAAGGCAGCAGTGATAAGCTGATTATGGTGACAGAGGCAGGTTTTCCGCCATATGAGTACACAGAAGACGGTGAGACAGTTGTCGGTGTCGATGTAGATATCGCCAATGAGATTGCAAAGGAGCTGGGCGTAGAACTTGAGATTCAGAATACGACATTTGACGGTGCATTAATGGCTGTTCAGCAGGGCAAGGCTGACTTTGCGGCTGCAGGTATTTCTGTGTCTGAGGAACGCGATAAGGTAATGGACTTTTCAGTAGAATATGCGACATCAAAGCAGGTTGTTGTTGTCAATAAAGAGTCAGGAAGACTTGCCTCCAAAGATGACATTAATGCAGAAACAATTATCGGTGTTCAGTCCGGTACTGTAGCAGATATTGTATACTGTGCAGATAATGGCTTTGAACCAAAACGCTACAATAAGTTCGCAGAGGCTGCCCTTGATTTGAATAATGATAAGATTGACTGTATTATTATGGATGCGCTTCCGGCAGAGCAGATGGTTGCTGCCAATGAAAATCTTGCGATCCTTGACGGTGAGGTTATGACAGATAAGTATGCGATTGCCGTACAGGAAGGCAATAAGGAGCTTCTTGACAAAATCAACCCGATTCTTGAGAAATTAATGGCAGAGGGTAAGATTGAAGAATTTACATTGAACCACACAACAAAATAATTGTGCGGTTTTGGAGAGGATAAAGGATAATGATGGAATGGTTGGCAGAACAGGCCGATAAGTTTTATATGGTATTTATCGAAAAAGACAGATATATGGCATATCTGAAAGGTTTCGGTAAAACATTGGAGGTATCATTTTTTGCAGTGCTTTTAGGTGTGCTGATCGGTACGCTTATCGCAATTATAAAGGTATCAGCCCGGGATAAAAAAGGATTGAAGCCGCTTGAGTGGCTCTGCAATATTTATATCACGATTATCAGAGGTACGCCGGTGTACGTGCAGCTGCTGATCCTTTGGTTTCTCATTATGAATTCCAGAGACTCATCGCCGATTATGGCTGCGGTTATAGGCTTTGGTATTAACTCCAGTGCTTATGTGGCGGAGATTGTCCGTGCCGGTATTTTGGCGGTTGATAAAGGACAGACAGAGGCCGGACGTTCGCTTGGCCTTAACAGTGCCATGACGATGCGTTATATTATTTTGCCGCAGGCGGTGAAGAACATTCTTCCGGCACTCGGCAATGAGTTTATCGTGCTTATTAAAGAAACGTCAATTATGGGCTTTATGACAGTGACGGACGTCACAAAAGCCGCACAAAATGTCGGTGCTGCAACTTATGAGTACATTATGCCGCTTTTCATTACTGCCGCGATGTATCTCATTGCTGTTGTAGGCCTTACAAAGCTTCTGAATATGTTTGAAAGGAGGCTGGCAGCAAGTGATAAGCGTTAAGAATTTGAATAAGGATTTTGAACATCTCAAAGTTTTAAAGGATATTAATGAAGAAATTAAAAAAGGTGAAAAGGTTGTTATTATCGGGCCTTCAGGTTCGGGAAAGAGTACATTCTTAAGGTGTTTGAACCTTATGGAAACACCGACTTCCGGCGATATTTTCTTCGAAGGTCAGAATATTACGGCGGCAAAGCCGAAAGAGGTTGATAAAATCCGTCAGAAGATGGGGATGGTATTTCAGCATTTTAATCTGTTTCCTCATCTGACGATTTTGGATAATATTACACTGGCACCTGTAAAGTTAAAGCTGATGTCAAAGGCGGAGGCTGAAGCAAAGGCGATGGAGCTTTTGGCACGTGTCGGACTTGCCGATAAGGCAAAATCTTATCCGGCTCAGCTATCCGGCGGACAAAAGCAGCGTATTGCCATTGTGCGAAGTCTTGCAATGAATCCTGATGTCCTTCTTTTTGATGAGCCGACATCAGCGCTTGATCCGGAGATGGTCGGCGAGGTACTTGACCTTATGCGCCAGCTTGCGGATGACGGTATGACAATGGTCGTTGTCACTCATGAGATGGGCTTTGCAAGAGAGGTTGCTTCAAGAGTGCTTTTCATGGACGAGGGACGTATTGTCGAGCAGAATACACCTCAGGAATTTTTTGCAAATCCTAAAAATCCAAGACTTAAAGAGTTTTTATCAAAGGTACTTTAAATAAAAAGAGGTGTCGCTTCACGAGCGGAAAATCGTGAGGCGGCACCACTTTTTTAGCCATATAATATACATCGGTCTATTCGCTGATTTCGTTGAGGCATCGGTAGAGTGTTGCCGGTGAGCAGGACAGCTTCTTTGAAAGAAAGGCGATGGCGCCTTTGAGCTGGAAAAAGCCCTGATTATTTAAGGCAGCAATGACTTCGCGGCGTTCATGCTGCGTCAGACGGTCAACCGGCGTTTCAAGCGAGGCAGTGCAGTCGGTAAATATTTTCTGCATCAGAGCAGAAATATCTATCGGGAAGTTTTCTGTGATGGACGGCGCCGCAGGCTTTTTGATCAGTGGATTGTCAGATTCAGTTTCAAATGAAGCGCTCTGAATAAAGCTTTCGGGGTGAACAATCGAGAGCAGCTTGCGGCTCAGATCGGCATAGCGGCTTGCATCAAAATTGATGCATAAAAGGCCGACCGGTGTATCATTTTCGTCCTTAATAAACATTGTTGAGGAACGGAGAAGTCGTCCGTCCTCAGAAATTCCTTTGTAATTCGTTAAAAATTCATTGCTTTCGTAGGCTTTTGATTTTAACATCTGCAGCGCAGCATCGGTTAAAGGACTGCCGACACGGCGGCCGCTAATATGATTGTTGGCAATGGCGACGATGGCATGTTCCTCGGAGGTCAAATCCTGAAGGGCGATTTCATAATCGGGACCGAGTGCCTGTGCGAGGAAATCAACAAGAATTGTATATGGCTGTAAAATTTTAGGTAACATAACTTTCTCCCATGTATATAAAAAATAACTTTTTCTATATTATCGCACGTACCGGAAATAATTTCAATGTT
>SAMEA3387468__coassemble_2740_pt1 | contig 12481 bp, 6 predicted proteins | sample SAMEA3387468__metabat2_low_PE_040 | metagenome-assembled genome bin SAMEA3387468 (sample SAMEA3387468) | Felis catus | biome: Faeces | place: United Kingdom | collected 2012 | reverse complement strand
GTACGGCTCAGGCACTCGGCATTGATATCGGTAAAGTAAGAATTGTGAAGCCGTATATCGGCGGTGGGTTCGGCAATAAGCAGGATGTGCTTTATGAGCCGTTGAATGCATTTTTGACGATGGCTGTCGGCGGGCATCCGGTACGGCTTGAAATCAGCCGCGAGGAAACGATTTATGGAACGAGAACACGACATGCGATTTTGGGACGATGCAGGGGCGCTGTGACAAAAGACGGCGTATTGCTTGCGCGAAAGCTTGACGCTTATGCCAATAATGGCGGTTATGCTTCCCACGGACATGCAATTTGTGCAAACTGCGGCAATGTGTTTAAAGATTTATATCATGACGCGATTGGCAGTGAAGTTGACTGCAGAACAGTTTATACATCGTCACCGACAGCCGGCGCCATGCGTGCTTACGGTATTCCGCAGGCTGACTGGTTTGCGGAATGTCTGACGGATGATCTGGCTGAAAAAATCGGCATGGATCCTTGTGACTTCCGATTGAAAAACTGTATGAAGGAAGGTTTTGTGGATCCTGCCAATGGCATTGCATTTCATTCTTACGGACTTAAAAAGTGTATTGAACGCGGACGGGAATGGATTGGCTGGGACGAAAAGCGCAAGGCGTATGCCAATCAGAGCGGCCCTGTAAGACACGGTGTCGGCATGGCGATTTTCTGCTATAAGACAGGCGTTCATCCGATTTCTCTTGAAACGGCTTCGGTGCGTATGGTCTTAAATCAGGATGGTTCGATGCAGCTTTGTATGGGCGCTACAGAAATTGGCCAGGGTGCGGATACGGTATTTAGCCAGATGGCTGCCGAGACAACGGGTATTCGCCTTGATAAGGTTTATGTTGTTTCAACTCAGGATACGGATACAACACCGTTTGATACCGGAGCCTATGCATCAAGGCAGACTTATGTTTCGGGCATGGCATGTAAAAAATGCGCCGGTCTTTTAAGAGCGCGTATTTTGGAATATGCGGCCTATATGCTCAATCATGCAGAGGATGATTTGGCAAAGACTGTGCATGATGAGACAGTAAAAAAAGCGGCGGACAGCCTTCGTGGTGTGCTTGGTCTTTCGGCAGACGATATTGTTGAAGCGGAAATGCTCGATATTATAGATAGTAAGGTTGTTGTAAGCGGCGGCGCGCCGGAGCTGTTTGATGTGGCGGTTGTGGCAGAAACTTCGGTGTATTCTCTGGATAAATCAGAGCATATTACTGCGGAGGTTACAAATCATTGCAAAGATAATACATTTTCCTCCGGCTGCTGTTTTGTGGATATTGAGGTGGATATGCCGCTGGGACTTGTCAATGTGAAAAAAATTATTAACGTCCATGATTCGGGTGTATTGATTAATCCTGATCTGGCAGCAGGACAGGTGCATGGCGGCATGAGCATGGGGCTTGGCTACGGATTGTCAGAGGAAATGCTCGTCGATGAAAAGACCGGCCGTGTGCTTAATGATAATCTTTTGGATTATAAGATTCCGACGGCGATGGATGTACCGGATTTACATGTAGAATTTATCCAGCTTCAGGATCCGACGGGCCCTTACGGCAATAAGTCGCTCGGTGAGCCTCCGGCAATTCCTGTTGCTCCGGCAATAAGAAATGCGATTTTAAATGCGACCGGTGTGCATATGAATGTAACGCCGATGACAGCACAGCGCCTGACAGCGGCATTTAAGGCGGCGGGACTGATTTAAGCCCGGATATTTTGGGCGCGGCACCCGGCAGTGATGTATAAGGAGGGTGTAAATACGGAAAGGAGATGGAAAATTCATGTTTGATATACAGTCGTTTTATGAGGCCAAAAGCGTGAAGGATGCGATTGAGGCGCTTGCCGGAAATGAAAATGCCTATGTTATCAGCGGCGGCACAGATGTGCTTATCCGCGTAAGAGAGGGAAAAGATGCCGGCTGCAGCCTTGTGTCTATTCACAATATTCCTGAAATTAAGGGGGTGGCGCTGACAGAGGAAGGCGATATAAAAATCGGTGCGGCGACATCATTTTCGCATATTACAAATGATGTGCTGATTCAAAAATATATTCCGATGCTTGGGGAAGCTGTAGATACGGTGGGCGGCCCTCAAATCAGAAATGTGGCAACCATTGGCGGAAATATATGTAATGGGGCAACTTCGGCGGACTCTGCATCGACAATGTGGACGCTTAATGCAGAGCTTGTTCTTGAGGGACCGGACGGAGAGCGGACGGTGCCTATCAGCGAGTTTTATACAGGCCCTGGACGGACAGTAAGAAACCGCTGTGAAATTTGTAAGTATTTTATTATAAGAAAAGAAAATTTCGAGGGCTGGCACGGTGTTTATATGAAGTACGGCAAGAGAAAGGCAATGGAAATCGCAACGCTTGGCTGTGCGGTGCGTGTAAAGCTTTCAGAAGATAAAAAGTATATTGATGATGTCCGCCTTGGGTACGGTGTTGCCGGCCCGACGCCGCTTCGGTGTAAAAATGCGGAAGCTGTTCTCAGAGGAAGCCGGACAGGAGATAAGGAGGCGGTAGAAAATTTTGTTAAAACGGCATTGACGGAAGTTAATCCGAGAAGCTCATGGCGTGCTTCCAAAGAATTCCGTCTTCAGCTCATTGAAGAATTGGCGCGCAGAGCATTAAAAGGCGCAATTGAAAAAGCGGGAGGGATGATGGATGCTTAAAGTAATTCATATGACAGTAAACGGAATTGACAGGGAGCTGGCTGTTGATGAGCGCGAATCTCTTTTGGATACGCTGCGTGGCCGTTTAGGACTGACATCTGTAAAAAAAGGCTGTGAGGTTGGCGAGTGCGGCGCCTGCACAGTGCTTGTAGACGGGGAAGCTGTGGACAGCTGTATTTATTTAACGATGTGGGCCGACAAAAAAAGCGTGATGACTGTTGAAGGTCTCAAATCGCCAAATGGAGAGCTTTCGATGATCCAAAAAGCCTTTATCGAAGAAGCGGCAGTTCAGTGTGGTTTTTGTACGCCGGGGCTGATTATGAGCGCTGTGGAAATCGTTGGTACGGGAAAAAAATATAGCAGAGATGAGCTGCGTAAATTAATTTCCGGCCACCTTTGCAGATGCACAGGTTATGAGAAAATTTTAGATGCAATGGAAAGAATTGTTGATGAAGTTTATCATACTATAAACAGTGAAGAAAATAAAACGTTGTAATAAAAATGCGGCAGGAGATGTGAAAAATGCTCCGCCGCATTTTTTTCGTATGGATTCTTTTTGATTTTTTAATTTTCCCTCTTGACACCCCTCCCACGTTTGTGCTATCATACTAAGATGCAATTATTGTGGAGTTTTAGGCGGTTTCGCCGGAAAATCCACCTGTATCCAAGTAACTCGTATACCAGATTTAAGGGGTGAAGAACGTTAATGAATAGCGGTAGAATTAAACCAGTTAAAATCGGCAGAAATGTCAGAATGAGCTATTCCAGTCAGAGAGAAGTTCTTGAGATGCCGAACCTTATTGAAGTTCAGAAGAATTCATATAATTGGTTCATTGAAAAGGGTCTTAAGGAAGTTTTTGAAGATATCTCTCCGATTGCGGATTACAGCGGTCATTTAAGTTTGGAATTTACTGATTTCACATTATGCGAAAATGATGTGAAGTATTCAATCGAGGAATGTAAGGAGCGCGATGCAACATACGCTGCACCTTTAAAAGTCAGAGTCCGTCTGATTAATAAAGAAACGGATGAAATTAATGAGCATGAGATTTTTATGGGCGATCTGCCTTTAATGACAGCTACAGGTACTTTCGTTATCAATGGTGCCGAGCGTGTTATTGTCAGCCAGTTAGTCCGTTCACCGGGTATCTATTACGATATCGCACATGATAAGCTTGGTAAGACATTGTACTCAGCAACTGTAATTCCTAACAGAGGTGCATGGCTTGAGTATGAGACGGATTCCAACGATGTTTTCTATGTGCGTGTTGACCGTACAAGAAAGGTGCCTATTACTGTACTTATCCGTTCGCTCGGCGTCGGCACAAATCAGGAAATTTTTGATTTGTTTGGCGAGGAACCGAAGCTTTACGGCAGTTTGACAAAAGATACTTCCACAAACTATGAGGAAGGTCTGCTTGAATTATATAAGAAGATCCGTCCGGGCGAGCCGCTTTCTGTTGAAAGCGCTGAGAGCCTTATTAATGCAATGTTCTTTGATCCGAGACGTTACGATCTTGCAAAGGTTGGACGTTATAAGTTTAATAAGAAGCTTGCGCTGAAGAATCGTATTAAGAATTTCCCGCTTGCCGAAGATGTTGTTGATATGACAACCGGTGAGATTATTGCAGAAGCCGGCACGACAGTGACGGCAGAGCTTGCTGCTAAAATCCAGAATGCAGCAATTCCTGCAGTTTTTGTACAGGCAGAAGACAGAGTTGTTAAGGTTCTTTCCAATATGGCTGTAGACCTTGAAGCTTTTGTTGATGTAAATCCGGAAGAACTCGGCGTTACAGAGATGGTTTATTATCCTGCGCTTGCACAGATTCTTGAGGAAAATACAGATATCGAGGATATTAAGACTGCAATTAAGAGAAATATCCATGAGCTTATCCCGATGCATATTACAAAGGAAGATATTTTTGCTTCCATCAACTACAATATGCACCTTGAGTACGGCATTGGTACAAACGATGATATCGACCACTTGGGCAACCGTCGTATCAGAGCTGTCGGTGAGCTTTTACAGAACCAGTACCGCATCGGTCTTTCAAGAATGGAAAGAGTTGTGCGCGAACGTATGACAACACAGGATTTGGAAGGTATTTCACCACAGTCCTTAATTAATATTAAACCGGTGACAGCCGCAGTGAAGGAATTCTTCGGAAGTTCACAGCTGTCTCAGTTTATGGATCAGAACAACCCATTGTCAGAGCTGACACATAAGCGTCGTTTATCAGCCTTAGGTCCTGGCGGTCTTTCACGAGACAGAGCCGGTTTCGAGGTTCGAGATGTTCACTACTCCCACTACGGAAGAATGTGTCCGATCGAGACGCCTGAAGGTCCGAACATCGGTCTTATTAACTCCCTTGCATCTTACGCAAGAATTAATGAATATGGTTTTGTTGAGGCACCATACAGAAAGCTTGACAAGACTGATCCGATGAATCCGCGTGTCACAGATGAAGTTGTTTATTTAACAGCAGATGAAGAAGATAATTACAGAGTTGCCCAGGCCAATGAGCCTCTTGATGAAAACGGCTACTTTGTACACAATGATATTTCAGGACGTTTCCGCGAGGAAACAACAACATTCCCTAAGGCAAGAGTTGATTTGATGGACGTTTCTCCGAGAATGGTATTCTCTGTTGCGACATCCATGATTCCTTTCCTTGAAAACGATGATGCCAACCGTGCGCTCATGGGTTCCAACATGCAGCGTCAGGCTGTGCCTTTAATGCTTACAGACTCACCGGTTGTCGGTACAGGTATGGAAGCAAAGGCTGCTGTTGACTCCGGCGTGTGCGTCCTTGCAAAACGTGCCGGTACAGTTGAAATTTCAGCATCCAATGAAATTGTCATTAAGGCAGATGAGGGCGGAAAAGACCGCTATAAATTACAGAAGTTTATCGGCAGCAACCAAGGTGCATGCTACAACCAGAGACCGATCGTGTTTAAGGGTGAGCATGTCAATGCAGGCGATGTCATTGCCGATGGACCTTCAACATTTAACGGCGAGCTTGCGCTCGGCAAGAACCCGCTGATTGGTTTCATGACATGGGAAGGTTATAACTTCGAGGATGCCGTTTTATTAAGTGAAAGACTTGTTCAGGAAGACGTATATACATCAATCCATATCGCTGAGTATGAAGCGGAAGCAAGAGATACAAAGCTCGGACCTGAAGAAATCACAAGAGATGTGCCGGGTGTCGGCGATGACGCGTTAAAGAATCTTGACGAGCGCGGTATTATCCGTGTCGGTGCAGAGGTCCGCGCCGGAGATATTCTTGTCGGCAAGGTTACACCGAAGGGTGAGACAGAGCTGACAGCGGAAGAAAGACTTCTCCGTGCAATTTTCGGTGAGAAAGCCCGCGAAGTCCGTGATACATCCTTAAAGGTACCTCACGGTGATTATGGTATTATTCTTGATGCCAAAGTATTTACAAGAGAAAACGGCGATGAATTATCTCCTGGTGTGAATCAGTGTGTCCGCGTTTATATTGCTCAGAAGCGTAAGATTTCTGTCGGCGATAAGATGGCCGGACGTCACGGTAACAAGGGTGTTGTTTCCCGTGTCCTTCCGGTTGAAGATATGCCGTTCTTACCAAACGGCCGTCCGCTTGATATCGTGCTGAACCCATTAGGCGTGCCTTCGCGTATGAATATCGGACAGGTGCTTGAAGTCCATCTGTCACTGGCTGCCAAAGCGTTAGGCTTTAAGATTGAGACACCGATCTTTAATGGCGCAGACGAGATTGATATTATGGATACACTGGAGTTGGCAAATGATTATGTCAACTGGTCATGGGAAGATTTCACTGCAAAGTGGAAAGAGATATTAGATCCGGGTGTTTATGAATACCTTGATAATAATAAAGCATACAGAGAAGAATGGAAAGGTGTGCCAATCAGCCGTACAGGTAAGGTTCAGCTGCGCGACGGCCGTACCGGCGAGGAATTTGACAGCCCTGTAACGATTGGTTTCATGCACTACTTGAAACTTCATCACCTTGTTGATGATAAGATCCATGCGCGTTCAACAGGCCCGTACTCACTCGTAACACAGCAGCCTCTCGGCGGTAAAGCCCAGTTCGGCGGCCAGCGTTTCGGTGAGATGGAGGTTTGGGCACTGGAGGCTTACGGTGCATCTTATACATTACAGGAAATTCTTACATTTAAGTCCGATGATGTGACAGGCCGTGTGAAGACATACGAAGCGATCATTAAGGGTGAGAATGTGACAGAAGCCGGTATTCCTGAATCCTTTAAGGTATTGCTTAAAGAGCTCCAGTCACTTGCTCTTGATGTCCGCGTTCTGCGTGATGACCAGACAGAGGTTGAGATTGGCGAATCATTAGATTACGGCAATGAAGAATTTGCGTCATTTATGCAGGAGGGTGACGGCCCGGGCTTCTATGATGACGATGAGCTTGAAGAACACGGCTATAAAAAACAGGTACTTGAAAATGATGAGTTTGTCGATGTGGAAGAAGATTCCGACGACATGGAATATAATGATAGTAACAGTGAATTAGACTAAGGAAAGGAGTGCCGTTTAATGCCGGATATTATGACAAACGGAGAAGCATATCAGCCGATGACATTTGATGCCATCAAAATTGGTTTGGCTTCCCCTGAAAAAATCAGAGAATGGTCCCACGGAGAAGTAAAGAAGCCGGAGACAATTAACTATAGAACATTGAAGCCTGAAAGAGACGGTTTGTTCTGCGAGAGAATTTTCGGACCAAGTAAAGACTGGGAGTGTCACTGCGGTAAGTACAAAAAAATCCGTTATAAGGGTGTTGTCTGCGACCGCTGCGGCGTTGAGGTCACAAAGTCCAATGTCAGACGTGAGAGAATGGGGCACATCGAGCTTGCTGCCCCTGTATCCCACATTTGGTATTTTAAAGGTATTCCAAGCCGCCTTGGTCTTATTCTCGATGTATCACCGAGAAATCTTGAAAAGGTATTATATTTTGCATCTTATATTGTTCTTGATAAGGGAAATACAGACTTACTTGAAAAACAGGTACTGTCTGAGAAGGAATACCGCGATGCTTACGATAAATACGGCAATACATTCCGTGTAGGCATGGGCGCTGAGTCCATCAAGGAATTACTTCAGAGAATTGACCTTGACAAGGATGCTGAGGAGCTTACAAAAGCACTTAAGGATTCTTCAGGACAGAAGCGTGCGAGAATTATCAAGCGTCTTGAGGTTGTTGAGGCGTTCAGAAGCTCAGGCAATAAGCCGGAGTGGATGATTCTTGATGTTGTTCCTGTAATTCCTCCGGATATCCGTCCGATGGTACAGTTAGACGGCGGACGTTTTGCAACATCTGACTTAAATGATCTGTATCGTCGTATTATTAATAGAAATAACCGTTTAAAGAGACTTCTTGAGCTCGGCGCGCCGGACATTATCGTGCGCAACGAAAAGCGTATGCTTCAGGAAGCTGTCGATGCCCTGATTGACAACGGACGCCGCGGCCGTCCGGTCACAGGACCGGGTAACAGAGCACTTAAGTCTCTGTCTGATATGCTCAAAGGTAAGCAGGGACGTTTCCGTCAGAACTTACTTGGAAAGCGTGTTGACTACTCCGGACGTTCTGTTATCGTCGTAGGCCCTGAGCTTAAGATTTACCAGTGCGGTCTTCCAAAGGAAATGGCAATCGAGCTTTTCAAGCCTTTCGTTATGAAAGAGCTTGTTTCCGGCGGAATCGCACACAATATTAAATCTGCAAAGAAGATGGTTGAGCGTCTTCAGCCTGAGGTATGGGATGTGCTTGAGGATGTTATTAAAGAACATCCGGTTATGTTAAACCGTGCCCCGACACTCCACAGACTTGGTATTCAGGCGTTTGAGCCGGTGCTTGTGGAAGGTAAGGCCATTAAGCTTCATCCGCTCGTATGTACAGCTTACAACGCCGACTTCGACGGTGACCAGATGGCTGTTCATGTACCGCTGTTTGTTGAAGCACAGGCAGAGTGCCGTTTCCTTCTCTTATCACCGAATAACTTGTTAAAGCCGTCCGATGGTGCGCCGGTAGCTGTTCCTTCACAGGATATGGTTCTTGGTATTTACTATCTGACACTTGAAAAACCGGGTGATCCGGGTGAAGGCAAGTACTTTAAGGATGTCAATGAAGCGCTGCTTGCTTATGTGAATAAGGTAATTACACTGCAGTCTATCATTCATGTCCGCAGAGAAGGTATGTTTGAAGGCGAACATATTGAAGGCTCAATTCAGACAACACTCGGACGTATGCTGTTTAATGAAATTATTCCTCAGGATTTAGGTTTTGTTGACCGTTCAGTCCGTGAAAATACACTTGTTCCTGAAATTGATTTCCTTGTAGGAAAGAAGCAGTTAAAGAAGATTATTGATAAATGTATCAATACACACGGTGCGACAAAGACGGCAGAGGTGCTTGATGATATTAAGGCTATCGGTTACAAGTATTCCACAATCAGTGGTATTACAGTATCCATCGCCGATATGACAGTACCGGAAGCTAAGAAAGAATTGATTGCCAACGCTGAAAAGACGATTGAGAAGATTACAAAGAACTTCCGCCGTGGTCTTGTAACAGACGAGGAGAGATACAAGGCTGTTATCGAAACATGGAAGAATGCCGATGATGCCATTACAACAGCACTGTTATCAAACCTTGATAAATACAACAATATTTACATGATGGCCGATTCCGGTGCCCGTGGTTCCAACCAGCAGATCAAACAGCTGGCAGGTATGCGTGGTCTTATGGCCGATACATCAGGACGTGCAATCGAGCTCCCTATTAAGTCCAACTTCCGTGAAGGTCTTGACGTACTCGAATACTTCATTTCCGCTCATGGCGCCCGTAAAGGTCTTTCAGATACAGCGCTGCGTACAGCCGACTCCGGTTACCTGACAAGACGTCTTGTCGATGTTTCACAGGATTTAATTATCCGTGAGACAGACTGCTGTGAAGGTACGGACAAAGTTCCGGGTATGTGGATTGAAGCATTCACAGACGGCAAGGAAGTTATCGAGAGCCTTGAGGAACGTATGACAGGCCGTTATGCTGCTGAGGATATTGTTGATCCTGGGACAGGAGAGGTTCTTGTTAAGGCAAATCATATGATTACACCGAAGCGTGCCGCAAGAGTTGCTAAGACAGGCCTTACAAAAGTGAAGATCCGTACTGTATTATCCTGCCGTTCACATATTGGTGTCTGTGCAAGATGTTACGGCGCCAACATGGCAACAGGCCAGGCTGTACAGGTCGGCGAGGCAGTCGGTATTATTGCTGCCCAGTCTATCGGTGAGCCGGGTACACAGCTTACAATGCGTACATTCCATACGGGCGGTGTTGCCGGTGATGATATTACACAAGGTCTTCCTCGTGTCGAAGAACTTTTCGAGGCAAGAAAGCCGAAGGGACTTGCAATTATCGCAGAGTTCGGCGGTATTGCCACAATTAAGGATACAAAGAAGAAACGTGAAGTCATCGTGACAAACAATGAGACAGGCGAGGCAAAAGCTTATCTGATTCCTTACGGTTCACGTATTAAAGTGACAGACGGTCAGGTACTTGAAGCCGGCGACGAGCTGACAGAAGGTAGCATTAATCCGCATGACCTCTTAAAGATTAAGGGTGTCCGTGCCGTACAGGATTATATGATCCGCGAAGTACAGCGTGTTTACCGTCTTCAGGGTGTTGAAATTAACGATAAGCACGTTGAGGTTATCGTTCGTCAGATGCTTAAGAAGATCCGTATCGAGTCCAGCGGTGATACAGAATACTTACCGGGCACACTTGTTGATGTTCTTGATTTTGAGGAGATTAATGAAAATCTCACAGAGCAGGATAAGGCTCCGGCAGAAGGAACACAGATTATGCTTGGTATTACAAAAGCATCTCTCGCAACAAATTCCTTCCTGTCAGCAGCATCCTTCCAGGAGACAACAAAGGTGCTTACAGAAGCTGCCATCAAGGGTAAAGTTGATCCGCTGATCGGTCTTAAGGAAAACGTTCTTATCGGTAAGCTGATTCCAGCCGGTACAGGTATGAAGCGTTACAGAAATATTAAACTTGACACAGATGCTGCTTTCGAGGAGCAGATGCGTGCGGCAAGAGAAGCTGAACTTGCTGAGGAGTATTATAAGGCACTTAAAGAAAAGGGCGGAGCTTCTTCGGATTCTGATGAAGATGCTGATGATGATCATACAGACGCAGCAGATGAGCTTGATATGGACGAGCAGCTTGAAGAAATTGATGAATTAATCGATTCTGAAGAATAAAAAATAAAAAACCGGCATGCCGGTTTGAACACAAAAGAGGAACGGGAAATTTTTCCGTTCCTTTTTTTAAAATTTTGTTGACAAGCAAAAAAACAGTTGTTATACTGAATAAGTGTGCGACAGAGGCATTTTTTGTCGTACCCGAAACTTTTAACAATATCACAGGAGGTGAAAATAATGCCAACATTTAACCAGTTAGTAAGAAAAGGAAGACAGACTGTTGAAAAGAAATCAACTGCACCAGCACTTCAAAAGAGCTTCAACTCTTTACACAAGAAGTCTATCGATATGTCATCACCACAGAAAAGAGGTGTTTGTACAGCAGTTAAGACAGCAACTCCTAAGAAGCCTAACTCAGCTCTTAGAAAAATCGCCAGAGTTCGTTTATCAAACGGAATCGAAGTAACAAGCTATATCCCAGGTGAAGGTCATAACTTACAGGAGCATAGCGTTGTTCTTATCAGAGGCGGTCGTGTTAAGGACTTACCAGGTACAAGATACCATATCATCAGAGGTACACTTGATACAGCAGGTGTTGCCAAGAGACGTCAGGCACGTTCTAAATACGGCGCTAAGAGACCGAAAGACGCTAAGAAATAATAAGGTTTCTTAAAACTTGATACTAGTGCGGCGAATGTAGCATTATTTTGACCATTTACGGTTTATATAAATGTATAAATTCGAGCGCGAACACATCAGTATCACACCGTTCACGGTGAAATGTGAGTACCGAAGAATTAAAAAAGGCCGGCAGAGCCGGCATATATTAAGGAGGGAAGTAACGTGCCAAGAAAAGGACATATCCAGAAAAGAGATGTATTAGCAGATCCAATCTACAACAGCAAAATCGTGACAAAGCTTGTCAACAACATTATGTTAGACGGTAAGAAGGGCGTAGCTCAGAAGATTGTTTACGGTGCATTTGAAGCTGTTGCTGAGAAGACAGGAAAAGAAGCTTTAGAAGTATTTGAAGAAGCTATGAACAACGTAATGCCAGTACTTGAAGTAAAGGCAAGACGTATCGGTGGTGCAACATATCAGGTGCCTATCGAAGTAAGACCTGACAGAAGACAGGCTTTAGCACTTCGTTGGATTACATTGTACTCCCGTAAGCGCGGTGAGAAGACAATGGTAGAAAGACTTGCCAACGAGCTTATGGATGCAGCTAACAACACAGGTGCATCTGTTAAGAAGAAAGAAGAAATGCACAAGATGGCAGAGGCAAACAAGGCATTCGCTCATTACAGATGGTAATGTGTGCAGGTGGCTTTTGAAAGCGGAGCATGAATGCTTTAGTCTCATAAGTAAATTAAGGAGGAATTATCCTTGGCTGGTAGAGAATATCCATTAGAGAGAACCAGAAATATAGGTATCATGGCTCATATTGATGCCGGTAAGACAACAACAACAGAGCGTATCTTATATTACACTGGTATTAACTATAAAATTGGTGATACTCATGAAGGTACTGCAACCATGGACTGGATGGAGCAGGAGCAGGAGAGAGGT
>SAMEA3387468__coassemble_2732_pt1 | contig 12580 bp, 10 predicted proteins | sample SAMEA3387468__metabat2_low_PE_040 | metagenome-assembled genome bin SAMEA3387468 (sample SAMEA3387468) | Felis catus | biome: Faeces | place: United Kingdom | collected 2012 | reverse complement strand
TTACCTGTCGATTCTTTCCTTGTCAACACTTTCTTTGATTAAAGCAATAAATAATCAAAGTCACACATAAGGCAGCGCCTTTTGACGCTGCCTTATGCACATTTCTCAGCGGACACAGCGAAAAGCCGCCATGCTCCCAAGCTCATCTTCAATTCTTAAAAGACGGTTGTATTTCGCCGTACGCTCTGAGCGCGCAGGCGCACCCGTTTTAATATGATCTGCGCCGAAAGCCACAGCCATATCCGCAATAAATGTATCTTCGCTGTCACCCGAACGATGCGATACAATCACCTTATACCCGGCGCGCCTTGCAATCGCCATCGCATCAAAGGTTTCTGTCAGAGTGCCCACCTGATTTGGCTTAATTAAAATACCGTTTGCCGCACCTTTTCCAAGCCCTGTGCGCAGCCGCGTTTTATTTGTCACAAATAAATCATCGCCGATCAGATATATTTTCTGTCCAAGCGCCTCTGTCAGCGCACGCCAGCCGTCCCAGTCCTCCTCACAAAGGCCGTCCTCAATAGAATAGATTGGATAATTTTCACATAGTTTTTCATAATACCTGATCATCTCGTCCGTATCAAGCTTCTTATGTTCACCTGAAAGCACATATTTACCTTCACTGTAAAATTCGCTTGCAGCCGCATCAATTGAAAACTTAATATCCCGTTTTGGCTCATAGCCTGCTAAAAGCACAGCCTCTGTCATAAGTTCCAGCGCTTCCTTTGTTCCTTTAAGCTTCGGTGCAAACCCACCCTCGTCGCCAAGACCTGTATCAAAACCTTTTTCTCTTAAAACAGCGCTTAAGCTGTGATAGACCTCACTGCACATCCGCAAAGCTTCACTGAAAGTTTCAGCACCGAAAGGAACGATCATAAATTCCTGAAAATCAAGCTTATTATCCGCATGGGCACCGCCGTTTAAAATGTTCATCATCGGCATTGGAAGCATGCCGGCACTAAATCCTCCAAGATACCGGTACAGCGGCATATGAAGCTCATGAGCCGCAGCCCTCGCACAGGCCAGCGAAACACTAAGAAGCGCATTGGCGCCGAGATGGCTTTTATGATCTGTCCCATCAAGCTGAACGAGCAGCGCATCAATAGCCGTCTGCTTAAAAATATCGCTGCCGCAAAGTGCCTCCCGAATGATTGTATTGACATTTTCAACAGCGCAAAGCACGCCTCTGCCGCCATAGCGCCCTTTATCATGATCACGAAGCTCTGCCGCCTCATAGATGCCTGTTGATGCACCGCTTGGAACAATGGCGCGGCCAAAAGCCCCTGCCCTTGTGCGTACTTCCGCCTCCACTGTCGGATTCCCCCGCGAATCAAGCACCTCTCTCGCATATATTTCTTTAATCTCGGACATAAAAAAACCTCCAGTCTGTCACATTTAAACACAACATTAGTATGTGAAAGACTAAAGGTTTTATGCAGCCGCATACCGGCTACTGTATATATTTTCTGAACTTATTCCAAATCACTGCCTGAAAATAGTCATATGCCTTATCATAAATAACCAAGGCTGCCTGTCCTGCAATAAGCGCGCCAATAATAAAGCACCGGCTTAAGTCTCCGGCAAATAAAAGCTTTGGAAATGCAAAAAGCACCGGTATATAAATCACATTAAAAATCACAAACTTAACTGCCCAAAATATAACCTTTCTGTTTTTATCGGTCTTCATACGGCCAATCATGACAAAAGCCGCCTCCGACAAAAGGACATATAATGCCATCAGTGAAAAAGTCACACAGTAAAGCTTATTCGGCGCAATCAGAAAGCCAAGCAAAACAGCGCTGATAAAAAAAGCTGTGCCATATTTAAGAGAAAATTCCCTGATAATAACTCCGACTAAAAAAGCTGCTGCTGCAAGCAAAAACAACGTATTAATTTCTAAAACGCCGCTTAAGACAATTAAAATGACAGCCAGCGCCAGTAAAAGACCGGAAAAGGCCATCTTTTTTGCACCTACATGCATGAGCACAAATCGCCTCCCATACATTCACAGCAGGAATCCGCACACCATAAATCACAGCACATATTTCCCGTACCGCATGTCTGATTCGGATTGCCGCCATTGCCATAACCGCTGTTTTGATAACGGTTCTGATTCCATTGAAGCTGATTATAAAAATTTCTGTACTCCGGATTATTCGGCTCCATATTTAAAGCTGTCTGAATATCACTGTTTGCCTGAATATTATTTCCAAGACCGGCATTTGAAATCGCACTTAAATAATACCAGCGGCCGTCCTTTGTCGGCATCCCGGCAAGTACATTGAGCGCATCTCTGTAGCGTCTGAAATTAATATAATTATAAACAGCCTGATATCTTGCATCATTATTCTGATATGCCTGATTACCGCCATAATTCTGACCGCCGCCGTAGCTCTGATTGCCGCCATAGCTCCGGCCGCCTCCGCTGCGCTCCTTCATAATCTGGTCATAGGCCTCCTGAACTTCCTTAAAACGCTCCTCCGCCAAATTAGCCAGCGGATTGTTTGCATAAGAATCCGGATGGTACTTTCTTGACAAATCTCTGTATGCTTTCTTTACTTCATCATCAGAAGCACTGGGTGATATGCCCAGTATACTATATGGATCATTTACCATGACTTTTTTCCTCTCGTTCTTTCATTTCCTTTAAGCGGGCATTGCGCTTTGTCCATACGCCCGAATACAATATATTGCGCAGAATATCAATATCTTCAATGCACGGAAGCAATTCAAAAGCGCTGCTGCATTCTGCCATCATCATCGTCAGCATCTGCATGCAATACGCTTCATAATCCGGCCTGGCATGAAGCTTTTTTAAAGGATTGTAGCTGCCGCACTTCATATCCTTTTCCAAATCATCCCATGCATCCATAATATATATGAACTTGCCGAGATAAAAACCAATACGCCTTAACGTCGGTGCCCACACATCCTCCTTGTAAACTAAAAGCTCAGCCATCAGACGTCCAAAGCATCCTGCCGTTTCATCGATACTCTCTGAGGCAGCCGCCTCAAGGCGATGAAGCTTCCTAAGCTCCTTTTTAATCACTGCACACTGTTTCGGATAAAGCTTTTCGATACGTCTTGCACGACGCCGCATCACACCTGCGCCGGCAAAGCCCAAAATGCTCTTTTCATCCTTCCAGTCATCTCTGAAATGATAATAGGATAAAATAATATTCATCGCAGCCCCGTACTCTGTGATTTCATTTTGCAGCATTGCCACAGGCTTCACGGGACTTACCAGACAGCGATGCTTTGAAAGCTTTGTTGCGCTCTCATAAAGTGATGTCAGCAGCACAATCGCAAAGGTCATATCATAAGTCAGCGTCAGCCGTCCCGTAAGCCCGTACTTTTCCTTTAAGGTTCTGCACAGCCCACAGTAATATGCCTTATATTTGTAATAATCCTTTACCTTTAACTCCGGTTTGTCAACGGTCACATAGCCAAACATATTTCTTCCTCCGCTGCTTTAACGCCTGCATCACCGGCGTCATTGTTTCGATTATACAACAGCCGTCTGCAAAATACAAGATAAGGACGGCTGTTTATTTTCTTTTTATGATTACAGTTCAAAAAGCTGCTGCTTTACAATTTTGCACTTTTAAACAAAATAACGGCCGCCGCCGCGCCAAGAACCTCCGCCACGGCAAAGGCAATCCAAATACCTGCTGCGCCCATCTGAAATCCCCACGCTAAAATTCCGCCGAGAATAATCGTTACGACAAACTGACGTATAAGCGATACGATCAAAGAGCGCATCCCCATGCCGAGTGCTTCAAAAACACCGCAGTAAATCACGCCGACAGCCGAAATCATAAAACCGATGCTTATAATACGAAGTGCCTCTACACCCTTATCCATCAAGGAAGCATCAGCGTCAAAAAGTCTCAAAAGCTGTTCAGGGAAAAACTGTGCCGCAGCTGTTCCGAGAGCCATAATCACAACGGTCATTAAAAGGCTTAAACGGATCGTTTTGTACATACGCTCCTTTTCCCCTGCGCCATAATTATAGCCTATGATCGGCCGCATTCCCTGAATAATACCATTGGCCGGCATATAAATAAAACTCTGCAGCTTAAGAAAAATTCCGAGCACTGCCACATAAACTTCAGAAAACTTGACAAGCATACCATTTAAAATACTTACAAGCACCGACGGCAGTGCAAGCATCAGCGTTGACGGGATACCGACCGAATAAATCTGCATCACAATATCCTTCTGAGGCCGCATATAGGCCCGTCCTATTTTTGACGGCAGCCCCTTTTTCATATAAATAAAAATGTATATAAACATTCCGACAATTTGGCCTGTCACTGTAGCAATCGCTGCGCCGCGCACGCCCATTGCCGGTATGCCGAAATAACCGAAAATAAAAATCGGATCCAAAATAATATTGGTCACCGCGCTGATGCCGAGCACAATCATCGTTGTCATCATAGCGCCGACCGCCTGATACACCTTTTCAAAATAAATCTGTATCAGACTTCCAAAAGATACACACATGACAATGTAGCCGTAATCACACGCCCATTCAAGCACCTTTGCATCGTCGGTAAACATTGAAAGAAAAGGGTTTGTCACGACAGCGCCTGCCGCCGCAAACAAAATCACATGAATAAACGTGAGAAATAAACCGATTGAAGCTGCCTGACTTGCCTTTTTTGTATCCTTTGCCCCAAGGCTCACCGAAATCACCGAGCCAATGCCGACGCCGACACCGACTGAAAGCGCCATAATAATATTTTGAAGCGGATATACTAATGAAACCGCTGTCAGCGCCTCAGTTCCAAGCCTTGAAACGAAAATACTATCCACTATGTTATACAGCGATTGAATGAGCATGGATATCATCATCGGCACGCCCATTGATATAAGCAGCGGAAAGATTGGTTTTGTCTTCATAAATTCCTGTCTGTCCATAAATCCATCCTGCCCATCAGTGAATGATAAGCGCCTCCTCATCCTGTGTTTTTGGCATACATGCCTCTGCATCTAAAAGCATGCGGATAAGCTTGTGATCATAATTATAACGGACCCCGCATATACGGTCAAACAGCATCACAGCTTCCCTGCCCGCCTTACATGCCGGCCACTTCGGCAATGCCCTGCAATTCGGATTTCCGCTTTTTGCAAAAGCCATCCACGCCGAAAACATCTCATTTTCAAGGACATCAGAAACGCCCGGCACATTGCATACAGGCACCTTATCTGTATTTTTAAAGACAAACGGAATTTCCGAACAATGCCATGCCGGTTTTCCGTCATCATATGGAAATTCAAAATCAAACATATAGGAATATGTTTCTGCCTGACATCCTGATCTTTTTGCAATAAAATCCATCGTCGGTGCCCTGAAAATCGTATCAAGGAAAAGCAGATCCGCAAGACATTTTTCAGGATAAGCCTCTTTAAACAGTAAAGCCAGCTTGCCGCTGCGGCTTCCGAATTTTTTATCCAGCATCTGCATCACTTCCCGTTCGGTAAACTTTTCCTTATCCTGTAATCCCGGTCCAAAGAAAAATTCTCCGAATACAGTGCCGATCATTAAAGGAATCGTTTTGGCGTGTTCGGTAAAACCAACAAACCTCGGATCGCCGACATAAAAATCATTTGCCATCGGCACACAGCCAACATACTCCCCGGCCTCTGCAAGCTTTTCTGAAATCTTGTTATAAGCCTGCGCCAAATGGTAATACGGCACAGCTTCAAGCGCCCTAATATCACCGGCTTCAAGCCCAAGCTCCTGCAAAAGAGATTCGGCAAGAATTGTACCGTCTGTTTTCGGCAATGCCATAAAATCTTCAATAACACCGCTCTGGATAATTCCCTTATGGAAAAGGCCATCCGCTTCCGGCGTCTGCATCAGCGTCCACACCTTCATACCGCCGCCGGACTGTCCGAATAAAGTGACATTATCCGGATCGCCGCCAAAGGCAGAAATATTATCGCGAATCCATCGCAATGCCTCAACGATATCCGCATTGCCGGCATTCCCGGAATTTTTGTATTCTTCGCCGTAAGCCTCCAAATTAAAATACCCTAAAATATTCAATCGGTGATTTAAGGACACAACAACAACATCGCCGTATTTACTCATATTTTCACCGTCATAAGCGATATGTTCTATCGACGAGCCTGCTGTAAAGCCGCCGCCGTGAAGCCATACCATAACCGGCTTTTTCGCCGTCTTATCAAGCGACTGCGTCCATATATTCAGATTCAGACAATCCTCGTCCATCAGCCAGTACCGGTGCGGCACAAACACTTCACCGTCCGGCGCCTCCTGTTTTAAAAGCGGACATACATAACCATAAGACAGGGCATCTTTCACACCTGTCCACGGTTTCACAGCCTCCGGCATATGAAAACGCTGTGCTGTCGCATAAGTGACACCATAAAACATATATGTACCATCCACGCACATTCCGCGCAGACTTCCGGCTTTCGTTTCTACAATCGGTGTCTTTTGTGAACAAACAAAATTTTTTGCCATAGCTTTCCTCTCCTTAACATTTTCCGATAATCATTTTTTCAAGCACAGCCGCACACCTTTCAATATCCTTAATTTCAACAAATTCATCCGGCTTATGTGCATATTTAAGACTGCCCGGCCCGTAGGACAGACAATGGCAATTGCCAAGCTTTCCTGCAATCACTGCTGTATCCGTATATCCGGGAAACGGACTGATTACTGCCGGCTGCCCCGTCACCGAAGCAGCCGCTGTCTGAAGTGTTTCCACAAATTCAGAAAATGGATGACTTTCAACAGGCGGGCGATTCCCTGTAATTTTCCATGAAATTTCTGTTCCTGAAACGGCACTTTTTGCCGCTTTTGCTGCCGCCTCTGCCATCTTAAGCACAAGCGTATCATCCGCCGGCGGCACAAGACGGCAGTCTGTCCAAAGCTTACATTGATCCGGTACAACATATGGCTGATAACCGCCATAAATCTGTCCGAAAGTAATGGATGATTTTCCAAGTTCATCATGCTCTGGAAGCTTTTCAAACGCTTTTTTCATCTCACATATCCAATATGCCGCAGCAGCGATGGCATCTGCACCCTGCTCAGGACGGCTTGCGTGGGCTGTGATACCGTGAACCGTCACTTCCAGCCAAAAACGACCTTTGTGAGCCATCTGAATCTGACCGTCTGTCGGCTCTAAATCCATAACCCAGTCATCCTTTCGCACCCATCTCTGCTCTATCACACGCTCAACGCCGCGCATATCGCCTTCCTCATCAACAGTACAAATAAGCCGCACTGCCTTGTGCGGCAGCGCATAACCTGATTTTGCCATCATTGCCGCCCTCTTAAATACAGAAAGCGCACAGGCCAGTCCTGACTTCATGTCACAGGCGCCGCGCCCGTAAATACGGCCTTCTTCAGTCTCCGCCTCAAAAGGCAGGCGCAGCCAACCCTCACCGGGAACAACCGTATCCATATGACATATAAGGACAAGCATCGGTGCCTCTGTCACCTCGCCGATTGTCGCAGCAACATTACACCTTTCGTCAAGCACTTCATCTGTCATCAATACAGCACCGCAATCTTTCAGATAATCCAAAATATATGCTGCCATCATTTTCTCGCCTTCACCCGGATTTGTACTGCAAATGCGAATCAAATCTTTTGTCAGCTTTACCGCTTCATTCATAAATATCTCCCCTATTACTTATAAATCCATTTCAGCAATAACACCACGCGCGCAGGAAAGCAAGCGCCCGAAGGGCATTTGCTTTGCAATCCGTGGATTGCCGGTATAATCGTCACAGACGTGACGGCAAGCTGACTCCGTCAGCTTGGATTGCACTCCGTGCAATCATTATACCATCTTTTTTATATAATGCTACACTATTAAGACATTCTGATCAAAATCCGGCATACATATAAATGTTCTTGCATATTTCCATTGTTTTTGAATCAAAAGCTGCCCCTGCCAAATATTGATTGTTTTTATCATAGATATCCACTTGAGTCAGCCATCTTTCACCTGCTTCCCAATAATACGGTACATTTTGTATAATTTCAACTTCTATTCCGCCCGGAACACCAAGACTGGACTTTATTGCTTCCAGCTGTTCATTTGAAAAACTAAGCCGTTCATAAGTACCCTCCAAAACTTTTTCCATACCGTAAAGCTTTGTTGTATCCGGCAAAGACTGTGTACTGTCGATTGCGAGTGTCATCTGCGATGGATTTTTTGTTTCATCTATCTCGATCCGATATGGGACAGGAACCATATCCAAAGTCGCAAGCCCCAGTAAATTCAACTGCAGCCCTTTGTTCCATTCAAATGTACTGTTATAAACATTTTCATAGCTGATACTGTTATAATACTGCAATGTCCTATCCTCTTTCAGTGTGAGTACAACCGGATCATCAGAATCCAGCTGAAGCCATGTGCCATAAAATTGACTGCTGATATCATCAACCTCACTTTCATCGACAACTTCATCTTCACCGTAATGATCCGCCCTTTTTACAGCTTCATAGGCATCAACAAGCGGTACTTCATGCAAACTTCCATTCATACCAAAATTATACTTTCCACTTCCGGTTTCTTTGAGTATTTCTTTCAGTTCTTCTCCTGATAAATCCGGATTCACTGTAAGCATCAGACCTGCAATCCCCGAAACATACGGTGTCGCAAAAGAAGTTCCGTTTAAATCCTGTGCATAACTATTGCCCGATGATGTCGATTCTATATGTGTTGCCGGCGCCACTATATCAATCCGCTTTCCTTTACTGCTATAAAAATACAACGGATAATCATTGTCTTCCGCCTTATCAAGCCCTCCTACAACAATAATCCTTGATTCTATTTCTTCATCTGTGATACCGCAAAAAATATCTTTTGATGCATCCACATCTCCCTGATAAATACGTTCCGAAAGTTGTTTTTTATATTTTTTATACAAATACGAATATTTTTTATATATGTCCTGCTTATCTTCTTTTTCTTTTGAATCTATGTACGGAACATAATGATACCATGTATTTTCATCGTTTGCATCCACATCAACACGTAAAAACGGCATATTAGACGCATTACCCGCAGCTTTTACAATCAAAAAATCATAGCCTTCTGAAAGCATTTTTTTCAAATGGTTCGCAATAGTGCGATTCGCATCATCTGCTCCCGCTGTTACATCATTTAACCCCATCGTAGCACCTAACAGATATTCATCATTTCCCAAGCTAAGATTTAAAATCGCTGTCTGATTGTCTCCCACAAGTTCTATCAAAAATGATAAGCCCATCAAATAAGCCATGACTGTTTCTTTTCCATCTTCTCGTGCCTTGGAATGACTGAAATAATTGATTTTTTCATTATTCATCATAACACCGGTAATACCTTCCCTGTTATCATATTCAGCACCGATAATACCTGACACCTGCGTTCCATGAGCCGCATCACTCAAATTTTCATCATCAGCAAACCCAATAATTTCTCCTAAATTTTCTTTTAAATCTTTATGGTTACTATCCAAAGGACCCACATCCAATATCCCCATTTGAATTTCAGGCAAATCCTCCTGTGTGTTTTTAATATAATCCCATGCCTCCGGGACATGCATTGCCCTCAAGCCCCAATTTCCCGCTTCCATAGTGTCCCATTGATTTTTCCATATTTCATCATTTGGATAAAAAGCAGAATATGCATTCACCGGCACGACATGATTATAAAAAACTCTTTCTATATGCTCATTTTTTTCCAAATTATTTTTCTTTGCCAGAAGTTCATCGGTCGTAATGCGGTCATCAAATTCAACTTGATATGTATTCGTAATATCAATATATCCAACAATATTTCCATTTTCTTCTTTTATCAATGTTTCTATAATATTTTTATCCGAGTCATCCGTATAAATAATCAATTCATTGGACACTCTTTGCCCGGAATCTTCATCACAAATCACTCTATTTTCATCCAAGCTCTTATAATAAAGATTTTCACTGATTTTTATGACATCGTTCGATTGATTTTGTTTTGGTTCATTATTCTTCATTGCAAAAACAACTGCTACCGCCACCACAATGATACCAAAAAGAAGAACAACCCCTATGCACCATCGTTTTTTCATTATAATCACCTCCTAAATTGTCTTTCATATACTTCCTTTTCGATAATCAGCACTCCGATTCTGTGATATGCCGCCTGATTGCATCCTCATGCTTCACACAATATTCGTATGCGATTTCCATATAGTCAGTCATATGATTTTCCCGGTACATCTGATTCAATGTATCAAGTATTGGTTTTTCCCGAATCACCATATCCTGAAAATAGGAGTAAACACAACCGCCATGCTCTCGCGGATAGTAAGGGTTAATGGAAGCTAATCTTTCATCATGCATAATACTTTCGACAACCATTTCACTCAAAATCCATTTTAATGAAGGTCTTTCATATTCAGAATAACTGTCCCCGAAATGATTATTCCATACATAAAACCAAATATAATGAATCATCTCATGAAGCGACACACCAAGAGCACCATGCTCACTATTTTTATAGAACACATCAAAACATCTTTTCTCTAAAAATCTTGGGCTTACAGGATTAAGACATATATTTCCAACCACATCATTAAAAATCTTTCTTGTATCTATTTCAAAAGCTTCTGAAAACGCAGCTTCTATTTGTTCATGATATTTATCAAAATGATTGTTGTACAACTCAACTTTTCTGTTAATTTCATCATTTAAGTCACACCACACATTTTTTAATTCTGTACTGAGATATTCTTTGGCTTGATTTTGTGTATAGCTTGCCAAGTTTTCTTTTCTTAACTGAGGAAAAAAGAAAAACAAAGAATCAGACCAATAAGGTGCATCATCCAAAAACAACACTATGCTGTCAATAGAATGCTTAAATCCCGGATTTTTATATGTTACTTTCATTGTATATCTCCTTACTCAAATAAACTTTTCCCATCATCATATTAAGCTTAGGAAACATGCAGCCACTCGGTATTGCACAGTTGTGATCCGTCAGGAATAACTTCACTAAATCCGCTGACTGTAATATATCCCGTATTCGTACCGCACTCAAAATGGAGCGTGTATTGTTTTCCCTCAAACACCGCATGATATGCGTCCGTAAATACTGCTGTATTCTTCATAAAAACAAGCTTGTAATCTGATGCTTCTCCGTACGTATCAAAAGTCTGAGCCTGATATATTTCGAAATCAAAGCTGTCATCTTGTGTATTGCTGATTTCTATGTAATATTTTGCATATAATGGCGGTGTATCGCCTTCCCAATATGTACCTTCAGGCGGCACCTGAGCCAGTACAATTCTTTCAGTTTCACTTTCTTGTTCAGACGATTCCTGCACGGATTCAGGTTCTGACACAGGAATATTTTCCGGCTTTTCTGTACGTTTAAACTCCCCTGTGCCGCTTTTCCAAAACAGTCCGCTTTTTTCAGCACTGCTTCCGATGTCATCATCGTCAAAAAGAATCTCACATTCATACTTTTCCATATTGAAGGCGTCTATTCCGCTCCATTCAATCGAATAATCTGAATTTCCCATTGTATCCGCATCCAAAATATCCACTGTTTTTACATCTGTCCCTGTCTGTTCCATCTGCCCTTTTTCAAGATTCCACCAATAGGAATAATATTCTATTTTCTTATTCTCTACATCAATATCTGTGATTTCCATTGCCCATTTTCCGTTAGAAAAAAATCCTGTTCTTTCGATAGAAAATTCCCGTTCACCAAAGATTTCATCAGCAACTTTTTTGATTTCTTCTTTGCTCTGCTTATCCTTTTCTACATAATATTCTGCAATATTCACATTTTCATAGGAATCTTTGTAAAATATCAAAATGATTTCTTCTTCCTCTTTGACATAGGAACATAGAAGATATTCCTCTTTTTCAGAAGCACCATATTGCCATTTATTCACAGAAAACTCTGACGATACATTTTCCCCTATAGGCTTATCGGGATAGGCAGAAATAGATAATTTTTTAAACGCCTCTATTTTTTTACTGTCATCCTGCCATGATACAGCCTCCAATAAACTTCTTTCCTCTTTTGGCACTTCTCTGTTTTCTCTCCTTTGAACGGCACATCCGGTCAACGCGCCTATAAGCATCATGGAAATAATGACAAGCATTCCTCTTAAATATCTTCGCATTTACTCACCCCTGCAATTTTCCAAAAAACCCCCTGCGCATGTTATACGCAGGGGGGTTCTTCGATTAACCTGATTCAATTTCTACAGTTGCTGTCCGCAATAAATTATTTATTGTTGATAGCTGCCTGTGCTGCTGCAAGTCTTGCAATTGGCACACGGAATGGAGAACAGGATACGTAGTTTAAGCCAATCTTATGGCAGAATTCTACAGATGATGGATCTCCGCCGTGCTCGCCGCAGATACCGATGTGTAAGTTAGGATTTACAGGCTTTCCTAATGAAATAGCCATTTCCATTAACTTACCAACACCTGTCTGGTCAAGTTTAGCAAACGGATCGTTCTCGAAAATCTTAGCGTCATAGTAAGCATTTAAGAACTTACCAGCATCGTCACGAGAGAAGCCGTATGTCATCTGTGTTAAGT
>SAMEA3387468__coassemble_2711_pt1 | contig 12816 bp, 12 predicted proteins | sample SAMEA3387468__metabat2_low_PE_040 | metagenome-assembled genome bin SAMEA3387468 (sample SAMEA3387468) | Felis catus | biome: Faeces | place: United Kingdom | collected 2012 | reverse complement strand
GGTATAAGGTGATTGTATCGCATCGTTCGGGCGACAGCGAGGATACGTTTATTGCGGATATGGCTGTGGCTTTTAATGCAGATCATATTAAAACAGGGGCGCCTGCGCGCTCAGAACGCACGGCGAAATACAACCGTCTTTTAAGAATTGAAGATGAGCTTGGGAGCATGGCATCTTTTCGCTGTGTCCGCTGAGGCATGTGCATAAGGCAGCGTCAGATGGCGCTGCCTTATGTGCGACTTTGATTATTTATTGCTTTAATCAAAGAAAGTGTTGACAAGGGAAGAATCGACAGGTAAAATATTGAGTAACATTTAATTGGCGCAGATTTGACGGCGCCTGAAAGAGGTGTATACATGAACGAGCGAAAAAGAGTTTTATCAATTCTTGTAGATAATACAGCCGGTGTGTTAAGCCGTGTATCCGGTCTGTTTTCACGGCGTGGTTATAATATTGACAGCCTTACTGTCGGCGAGACGGCAGATCCGCGTTTTTCAAGAATGACCGTTGCGGTGCGCGGCGATGATCAGATTCTTGAGCAGATTGAAAAGCAGCTCCGCAAACTGGTAGATGTTTTGGATATTAAGTGCCTTGATGACGGAGAGTATGTGGCAAGAGAGCTTGTCCTTGTCAAAGTGCGGGCGACTGATGTCCAGCGTCCGGCGATTATTTCTGTTGCAAATATATTCAGAGCGAATATTATTGATGTATGCAGTGAATCGCTGATTATTGAGCTGACAGGAAATCAGTCAAAGCTTGAGGCATTTATTAAACTGCTTGAGGGCTATGAAATATTAGAGCTCGCAAGGACCGGTATTACAGGTTTATCAAGAGGCGCATCGGATATCCGTTATTTTGATTAATATTTTCTATTGACAAATCGAAAAAAAAGACTAGAATAGACTTAATTAGTTTAACACATTAATTGACTAATACATATTTAGGAGGAATTTCATATGGCTAAGATTTATTATCAGGAAGATTGTAATCTCTCATTACTTGAAGGCAAGACAATTGCAATTATCGGCTACGGCAGCCAGGGACATGCACATGCATTAAACTTAAAGGAATCCGGCTGTGATGTTATTGTCGGCCTTTATGAGGGCAGCAAGTCATGGGCGAAGGCAGAGGCACAGGGATTTGATGTATATACAGCGGCAGAGGCTGCAAAGAGAGCAGATATTATTATGATTCTTATTAATGATGAGAAACAGGCTCAGATGTATAAAGAATCAATCGAACCAAATCTTGAGGCAGGCAACATGCTGATGTTTGCACATGGTTTTGCAATTCATTTCGGACAGATTATTCCTCCGAAGGATGTAGATGTTGTGATGATTGCACCGAAGGGACCGGGACATACAGTAAGAAGCCAGTATCAGGAAGGCAAAGGCGTTCCTTGTCTGATCGCGGTTGAGCAGGATGCGACAGGCAAAGCAAAGGATATGGGACTTGCATATGCCCTTGGTATCGGCGGCGCAAGAGCAGGCGTTCTTGAGACAACATTCAGAGTCGAGACAGAGACAGACCTTTTCGGTGAGCAGGCAGTGCTTTGCGGCGGTGTTTGTGCTTTAATGCAGGCCGGTTATGAGACACTTGTTGAAGCAGGCTATGCACCGGAGAATGCTTATTTTGAATGTATCCATGAGATGAAGCTGATTGTTGACCTTATTTTTGAGAGCGGTTTTGCAGGCATGAGATACTCAATTTCAAATACAGCAGAGTACGGCGATTATATTACAGGACCGAAGATTGTCACAGACGAGACAAAGAAGGCAATGAAGAAGATTCTTTCAGATATTCAGGACGGTACATTTGCAAAAGACTGGCTGCTTGAAAATCAGGCCGGTGCACCACACTTTAAGGCTATGAGAAAACGTGCTGCAGAACATCCGTCAGAAAAAGTCGGCGAGGAGTTAAGAAAGCTCTATAGCTGGAATGATGACAATAAGTTAATCAATAACTAAATAAAATGTGATACATAATTTAAAGCCGAACGGCCTGGGTTGTAAATTTCAGGTCATTCGGCTTTTTGAATATAGGAAATTTTAATTATAGTTTGCCTTTGAATTTTGATTTTAAAACTTTGCTGGCAAAGCGGGCGGCATGAAACGGCTGTCCTTTTTTGTAACGCTCCCCGTTTAAGATAACGCCGCAAAGCTTGATATCTTTGATAGCTTCGTTTGGCACTTCCAAAATATTTTTATCAAGGACAACAAAGTTTGCTTTTTTTCCGGCGCTCAGACTTCCGTAAAGGTTGTCGTCGCCTGCACTTTTTGCAGCCCACAGGGTATATGTTTTAAGTGCCTCAAGCGGTGTCAGTGACTGTGCCTGATCGGGGTGATTGCAGGCGGCGTAAATGCCGTAAATCGGATCGGGAACAGTACAAGGACCGTCGCTTCCTGCGGTGACAAGAAGTCCGTGATCAACCATAGAACGCAGCGGCAAAATCTGTTTTGCACGCGCACCGAGGATTTTAGTCAGGTAGCTTTCCGGTTCTTCCCTCCAGTGGAGAAAGGCCGGCTGTACGGCAATGGTGATATGCAGTTTTGCGGCCTTTTTGATGGCGGCTTCAGACATTAAATCACCGTGGATTAAAATGTGGCGGACATCTTCCTGCGGATAGTCGTTGTAGGCGGCTTCAAAGCCGGCAAGCGCCTGTTCGACGGCGGCATCCCCGATTGCATGCATGGCAATCTGAAGTCCCGCGCGGTTGGCGCTGATGCAGAAGTTATTGACTTCTTCCTGTGAATAGGCAAGAAAGCCTTTTTGATCAGGATTGTTTGTATAGCCGTCTTTGAGGGCGGCGTCCTCCGAACCGAAGCAGCCGTCAAGGGCAAGTCGGAAACAGCCGCCGATGTGCTTCATTTTGCGGAGGAGTACCTTCTGCGTGTCCATTGTCTGGAAAAATACTGTAAATTTTTGCGGCAGTGCCGGGCAGATCATATTGATAGTGTCGATGTCAATATCATTTTTATAGCCGACGCCCTCCACGCTGTGAATATAGCCGATGCCGCGTCCGGCCAGCGTGTCGGCCGCCTCGTACATACCTTTTAAAAGGGTGACTGGTGAAATCTTTTCGGTAATAAAATTAACAGCCTTATAAAAGGCATTCTGATAAAGCCAGCCTGTTTTCGCATCAAAGCCGTCGTCTTTTGTCACTTCCGGCGGAAAAGCACGGATAAGTGCCGAATTTGCCACGGCGGCATGACCGTCGTATTTGACAATTAAAAGCGGTATCGAAACCATTTTGTCAAGGTCATCTCTCTCCGGCAATCTTTTTTCTGAAACAGTGTGGGCGCTGCAGCCATAAGCCGGGAAAAAAGCAGCATCAGGATGGCTGTCTGTATAGTCATTTAAAATTTTACCCATTTCTTCAAAATTTTTAGCGCCGCGCACATCGGCTGTTGTTGAGAAAAGGGCGTAGCTTTCAAAATGAATATGCGTATCAGAGAAAGCCGGAACAACGCACCGGCCGTTTAAGTTGATACGCTTTGCGCCAGAAAACCGTTCCGGAATCGTATTTCCGGTAAAAACAATCCTGTCCCCATCTGTCACGAGAACTGAAAAAATACGGTTGTGCGTCTCGCAGGAAATAAAAGTGCCATTGTAATAAACAGTTGCCATAATAACCCTCCATTCTGTGTTACATTCATACTTTCATTATAAAACGCCGATTCCCCTTTTACAATCGCTTTTTGCTTGTGGCAGTCTGTATTTATGTGTTATACTATTTATACCTTTGGTTTAAAACAAAAATGGAAAGGCAGGCGGTTCGGAAATGGAAAATTGGCCGGTGATTGCTGCGGTTGCGGCTGTTATAGGTCTGATTATTTTTAAGACGATTTATGATAAGGTGACGATAAAGCGGCGGATGCGAAGTTATTTTAAGAAGATATACGGCAAGGTGCCGGAGAATAATTATGAGAGTGGAAGATACGAGTATATTGATTATTACTTTAAACATAAGACGCATCAAAATGATGTCATTGATGATATTACATGGAATGACCTTGAGATGGAGGATATTTACAAATTACTGAATCAGACATCGACAGGCATCGGTGAGGAGTATCTTTATGCGGCGCTTCGGGAGCCTTTTTATGAAGCGGAGCCTCTGAGAAAAAGAGATGCGGTGATAAGCTGGTTTGAAGGACATGAGGATGAGCGGATTTTGGTACAGACAAGCTTAAAACGACTCGGCAAGATGAAAAACATGGGTGTTTATCAGTATCTTGCCTATCTGAAAGAGGCGCCCCGCCATAATCCACTGCCGAATGTTGTGCTCTGTCTCGGCCTTTTGACGTCGATTGTGCTGACTATTATTGCGCCGATGAAGTTTTTGGGACTGTTACTCTTGTTTGTTGCTGTCAACATGATTGTTTATTTTACTTATAAAAATAAATCGTTTTTTGATAACTTTTCTTATATGTCGGGCATTAGTTATTGCGCGCAGACAATTGCACAGATGGATATTCCGGTGCTTAAAGATGAAAACAGCCAGCTTTTGGAAATTTTAAAGCCGTTTCGCCGAATGAGCCGTTTTGGCTGGCTTTTTATCAGCGGTTCACAGATGGGCGGTACGCTTTTAGATTTGTTTATGGACTATGTGAAAATGATGTTTCACATTGATGTCATTTTATTTGATTTTGTACTTCATACAGTCAAAAAGAATGAAGCCGGGCTTGATCGGATGATGGCTTATATCGGCGAGCTTGATATGGATATTGCAGTGGCGTCTTACAGAGCGATGATGGATGGCCACTGGTGCCGTCCGGTATTTGAGACGCCGCGGGCAAATCAGGATGAGCGGCCGCTTTGCTATGATGCCGGCGGTATTTGCCATCCGCTCATTCATGAGCCGGTCGTCAATGATATTCATACAAAGCGAAGTGTTCTTTTAACAGGCTCCAATGCATCGGGAAAATCGACATTTCTGAAAACCGTGGCGATTAACACGATTATGGGACAGACAATAAATACAGTGCTTGCGGATGCATACAGGGCTGATTTTTTCAGAGTTTATTCTTCAATGGCGCTCAGGGATAATTTAAGCGGCGGCGAAAGCTATTTTATTGTGGAAATCAAGTCATTGAAGCGCATTGTAGAGGCGGCCGGAAAAAAGGTGCCGATGCTTTGCTTTGTCGACGAGGTGCTCCGGGGAACAAATACGATTGAGCGTATCGCGGCTTCGGCTCAAATTTTAGACGCCCTCGGACGTATGAATGACATATGCTTTGCAGCAACGCATGATATTGAGCTGACACAGCTGCTTAAAAATGAGTGGGATAATTATCATTTTCAGGAAAAAGTGGAAAATAATCAGGTGATTTTTGATTATAAGCTTTATAAAGGCCGTGCAGTATCAAGAAATGCCATTAAGCTTCTTGGTATTATTGGTTTTGAGAATGAATTGATTGACCGTGCCGCAAAAATGGCGGCTGATTTTGAGCTGTGCGGCCAGTGGCGGATGTAAGGAGGAATTTAAAAATGATGTTTGTAAGAATATATACGGATGGCTCGGCAAGAGGCAACCCGGACGGTCCGGGCGGTTATGGCGCTGTGCTTGAATATACAGATACGAAAGGGCAGCTTCATGTGAAGGAACTGTCGGCCGGATACAAAAAGACGACAAATAACAGGATGGAGCTGATGGCGGCTATCCGTGCGCTTGAGGCGCTGAATCGTCCGTGTGTTGTGGAGCTGTATTCGGATTCCCAATATATGATTAAGGCGTTTAATGAACACTGGATTGACGGCTGGATTAAAAAAGGCTGGAAGCGGGGCAAGAATGAACCTGTGAAAAATGTGGACTTGTGGCAGCGGCTTTTAAAGGCAAAGGCGCCCCATCAGGTGACTTTTATATGGGTGAAGGGCCATGACGGCCATCCGCAGAATGAGCGGTGCGATACGCTTGCGACAACGGCAGCCGACGGCAGCAATCTGCTGGATGATAAAATTTTGAGTTTGACGGAGGATTTATGATAAAATTACCTGAGAAATTTATAGAAACGATGAAAACACTCCTCGGTGATGAGTATGAGGCATTTTTGGCAAGTTACAATAAGCCGGTGTACAGCGGCGTGCGTGTCAATACGTTAAAAATAAGCCCAAAAGACTATCTGGCGCTTACCGGCGAGGACTTAGAGCCTGTGGCATGGAATGAGAACGGCTTTTATTGTGAGTCGGCAAAGAAGTATTCAAGAAATCCGCTCTATTATGCGGGACTTTATTATATACAGGAACCGAGCGCTATGATGCCTGCCGGAATGCTTCCGGTGGAAGCAGGAGATAAGGTGCTTGATATGTGTGCGGCGCCCGGCGGAAAAAGTACGGCGCTTGCGGCTAAGCTTAACGGCACCGGGCTTTTGGTGAGCAACGATATCAGCTATTCGAGGGCTAAGGCGCTGCTTAAAAATATTGAGGCTTTCGGTGTAACAAACAGTCTTGTGATTAGTGAGGATCCTAAAAATCTTGTCGGCCGGTTTTCGGAGTTTTTTGATAAAATTTTAATTGATGCCCCTTGTTCGGGCGAAGGGATGTTTCACAAAAAGCCGTCTATGACAGAAAGCTGGGAAAGAAGCGGGCCTGAAGTTTACAGTGAGATTCAAAGAGCGATTACCGGCTACGGCGCGCAGATGTTAAAGCCGGGCGGCTATATGGTATTTTCAACGTGTACATTTTCACCGCTGGAGGATGAGGGCACAGTAGCATTTTTCCTTGAAAATCATCCTGAATTTGAACTTGTGAAGGAGGTCAGACTTTGGCCTCACAAAGTCAAGGGCGAGGGCCATTATGTGACGCTGCTTCGTAAAAAGGGTGCTTGTGAGCATGATTTTAAAGTGGCTTATAAGTGCAAAAAAACGGCAAAGCTTGATGGCTTTTACAAGTTTTTAAAAGAGGCCGCTATTACGAAAACTTTTGATGAGGAAAGAATCGAAGTACAAAAAGACCATGTTTATTATATGCCGGAAACGATGGTTGATACGAGCGGGCTTCGCGTGCTTCGGGCCGGTCTGTATCTCGGCAACCTGAAAAAAGATAGATTTGAGCCGAGCGGATCTTTTGGTGTTGCGCTTAAAAAAGAGGATTGCAGCCATATTATTGATTTGGATTACAGGGCGCCGGAGGCTGTCAAGTATTTAAAATGCGAGACGCTTGAGGTTGACGAAAGCCTTGAAAACGGCTGGTATCTTGTCTGTGTCAATGGCTATCCGTTAGGCTGGGGTAAGTTAAACCGCGGCACGCTTAAAAATAAATATCCGGCAGGATGGCGGTGGCAGTCATGATGCGCCTTGATAAGTTTTTGGCAGATATGGGCGTTGGTACGCGCAGTGAGGTGAAAAAGCTCATTAAAGGCGGCCGTGTCAGCGTCGACGGTGCGGTTATTAAAAATGAGGGCTTTAAAGTGAGTGAAGCAATGACTGTGACTTGCTGCGGCAAGGACATTTCCTATGTGAAGGAAGAATATTATATGCTTCATAAGCCGTCAGACGTTGTTTCAGCGACAGAAGACAGAAAAGATAAGACAGTGCTCGATTTAATTGCTTCAAAGCGCCGCAAGGATTTGTTTCCGGTCGGACGGCTTGATAAGGACACAGAGGGGCTTCTTCTCATTACAAATGACGGAGCCCTTGCCCACCGTCTTTTATCGCCGAAAAGCCATGTGCCAAAGGTTTATTACGCAAAGGTTTTGGGCGAGGTGACCGGTGAAGATATTTTAAAATTTGCCGATGGACTGACAATCAGTAATGATTTTGAGGCGCTTCCGGCAGAGCTTGAAGTTTTATCGGTGCAAAAAGAAGCGGACGAATGTGTCAGTGAGATTACAGTGAAGATTTATGAAGGAAAGTTTCATCAGGTAAAACGGATGTTTGAGACTGTCGGAAAGCGTGTGCTTTATTTAAAACGGCTGTCGATGGGGCCGCTTGTGCTTGATGAAAAACTGCCGTGCGGTGCGTACAGAGCACTTACAAAAGAGGAGATTGCGGCACTTTTTGAAGCCGCAGGTAAGGAAGTCAATGATGGAAAAGGAAATGTTTAAAAATATTGAGGCCGTCATTTTTGATATGGACGGAACGCTTGTCGATTCCATGTGGATGTGGCATGACATTGACGAGGAATATTTGCGCCGTTTTGGTTTTGAGATGCCTGAGGGACTTCAGGAGGATATCGGCGGCATCAGCATACGCCAGACAGCTGTTTATTTTAAAGAGCGGTTCGGTATTGAAGACAGTATCGAAAAGATGATTGCCGACTGGGATGATATGGCGATGGCAAAATACCGTTTTGATGTGCCGCTAAAGGATGGCGTCACAGAACTTTTGGATTTTTTATATGAGCATAAAATACGGTGTGCCGTGGCGACAAGCAGCTCTAACGCGCTGACGGAGGCTGTCATGGAAACACACGGTATCGGTGAATATTTTGAGACGATTGTGACCGGAGAGGATATACATAACGGTAAGCCGGCACCGGATATTTATCTTGAATGCGCCGACAGACTTTCAGTGGCACCGAATCATTGTCTTGTATTTGAAGATGTTGTTCACGGCATCAAGGCGGCAAAGGCTGCCGGCATGAATGTATGCGCTGTGGAGGATGAATTTTCGATTGAAGATACTTATAAAAAAAAGAAGCTGTCAGATTATTATATACGCAGCTTTTATGAAATATTTGATGAAACTTATGAGGATTTCAGATGAGCAGAGATTTTTTACCCGTATGCAGGGAAGATATGGAAAAAAGAGGCTGGGATGCGGTCGATTTTGTCTATGTATCCGGTGATGCCTATGTGGATCATCCGTCTTTCGGACATGCAATTATTACCCGTGTCCTTGAGGCAAACGGTTACAGAGTCGGTATGATCGCCCAGCCTGACTGGCGCAAAAAGGAGAGTATAGCCGTTTTTGGAAAACCGCGTCTTGGCTTCTTAATCAGTGCCGGAAATATGGATTCAATGGTGAATCATTATACGGTATCAAAGAAAAGGCGTCACGATGACTCTTATACGCCGGGCGGCGTTTATGGCAAGCGTCCGGATTATGCGACGGTCGTTTACGGCAATCTTATTCGTCAGACGTATAAGGATGTACCGGTGATTATCGGCGGCATTGAGGCGAGCCTGCGCCGTCTCGGCCATTATGATTATTGGAGCGATTCGATGAAGCGTTCGGTATTGCTTGACAGCAGCGCGGATTTACTGCTCTATGGTATGGGCGAGCGTTCAATTGTGGAGGTCGCCGATGCATTAAACGCAGGCATTGCTGTGAAAGACATTACATTTATAGACGGCACTGTATTTAAGACAAAAAATCTTGACAGTGTGTATGATTATATACGGCTTCCGGATTATGAAGCGATTGCAAGCGATAAAAAAACGTATGCAAAGAGCTTTTATATTCAATATACAAATACAGATCCGTTTTCGGGCAAAAGACTTGTGGAACGCTATACAGACCATGAATATGTTGTACAGAATCCGGCAGCAAAACCGCTGTCAACAAGCGAGATGGACAGAGTTTATGCATTAAATTATATGCGTACATGGCATCCGATGTATGATAAGGACGGCGGTGTGCCGGCAATTTCCGAAGTGAAGTTTAGTTTAGTCAGCAACAGAGGCTGTTTTGGCGGCTGCAGCTTTTGTGCCCTGACCTTTCATCAGGGGCGTATTATTCAGACGAGAAGCCATGAGTCGCTGCTGAAGGAGGCAGAACAGTTTCAGTGGGATTCGGATTTTAAAGGCTACATTCACGATGTGGGCGGTCCTACCGCAAATTTCCGCCATACATCATGTGAAAAGCAGCTGACAAAGGGCGTTTGTCCGAATAAGCAGTGCCTGTTTCCGAAACCGTGTGCCAATCTGACCGTAGATCATACGGATTATTTAGCGCTTCTCAGAAAATTGCGTGCCCTTCCGGGAGTGAAGAAGGTGTTTATCCGTTCCGGTATCCGTTTTGACTATCTGATGGCGGATAAGGATGATACTTTTATGCGTGAGCTTTGCCAGTATCATGTGTCCGGACAGCTTAAAGTGGCGCCGGAGCATATTTCCGATGCGGTGCTTTCTAAGATGGGCAAGCCGGAAAACAGTGTGTATCAGCGGTTTATTAAAAAATATAAACAGATCAATGATACGCTTGGCAAGAAGCAATATCTTGTGCCGTATCTGATGTCGTCCCATCCGGGCTCGACAATGAAAGAGGCCGTGGCACTGGCAGAATATTTAAGAGATTTGGGTTATATGCCAGAGCAGGTTCAGGACTTTTATCCGACGCCGTCAACGCTTTCGACATGTATGTATTATACGGGCTATGATCCGAGAACGATGGAAAAGGTTTATGTGCCGAAGGATCCTCACGAAAAGGCGATGCAAAGAGCACTGATCCAATACAGAAATCCAAAAAATTACGAGCTTGTCAGGGAAGCCCTTGAAAAAGCAGGACGCACGGATTTAATCGGTTATGATAAACATTGTCTTATCCGACCGGCTTATAAAGACCGGGAAAAATACGGAACACCGGGCGGACGCAGAAGTAATAAAAGTGCTGCGCCGGGACGGGGAAATACCGGAGCACGCAAGAAAAAAACGATAAGAAATGTACATAAGAAAAAAGGATGATACGATGAAACAAAAGAAGCTCCAGAAGGGAACTTACGGCTACATTGATGCATACAGACGGCGGCACCTTATCATTTCTCTGGCATGGCTTTTTGTCGTTGCCGCGATTTTTATTATCGGTATTTTGATTTTTAAAACAAAGCTTAATTTTGCCACGCTGGCAGCGATGCTTATTATGCTGCCGGCGGTCAAGGCATGGATTGCTTATATTGTCATGCTGCCGTATCATACGGATAAACAAAAGTATTATGAGACAGCCGTAAAGCTGATGGAAAAAAAGACGGCGGAAGTATTTTCAGACATTGTCATGACAAAATATGAGGGCTCAATGATGATATCGGTACTTGTGCTTTATGATGATAACTTTTTTGCCTATGTACCGAAGCAGAAAAAATCCGCAAAGGATGTCAAGGCTTACCTGGACAGCCTGATTAAGGCTGCCGGCGGCACATCCCGGTCGATGGTTTATGACCATTTTGATGATTTACAAAAAATGCTTGAGCGATTAAGCAGTCAGGAGAATATGGAGGGCAAAAGGTTTCAGGCGATAAGAAAGCAGCTTTTTGTCACTTTAGTGTAGGATTATGCAGAAAAAAACAGTGATGCCCGGCGAGGCGGGACAGCGCTTTTCCAAGTTTTTGGAAAAGTATTTCAAAGAAGCGCCTAAAGGGTTTATTTATAAAATGCTTCGAAAGAAAAATATTACGTTAAACGGCAAAAAGGCCGATGGTACGGAAAAACTCCAGCCGGGCGATGAGATAACGTTCTGGCTTGCCGACGAGACAATAACAAAGTTTGCCGGGACGAAGACGTTTTGCCGTGTCAGTCATGCGCTGGATATTATTTATGAGGATGAACATATGCTCCTTTTAAATAAGCCGGCAGGGATTTTGTCTCAAAAGGCAAAGCCAGAGGATGTATCTGTCAATGAGCAGGTCATTTCCTATCTTTTGGACAGCCATTTTCTGACAGAGGAGGCACTTTTAAGCTTCAGGCCGTCGATTGTCAACCGGCTTGACAGAAATACGAGCGGTCTTATTGCAGCAGGAAAGACGATGGCGGGATTGCAGCAGCTATCCGCACTTTTTAAGGACAGGACAATGCACAAGTATTATCTGTGTCTTGTAAAAGGAAAGATTACTGAAAAGAAGGTGCTTGAGGGCTATCTTATAAAGGATGAACGACACAATACGGCGCGTCTTGTGTCTGAAAAGACATCGTCTGCGGATTATATAAAAACAGTTTATGAGCCGCTGGCAGCTGCAGGAAATCTGACACTTTTAAAGGTGCTTTTAGTAACCGGGCGAACTCATCAGATCAGACTTCACTTATCTGGTGAAGGCCACCCGATTATCGGAGATTATAAGTATGGTGATGCAAAGCTGAATGATTATTTTAAAGGGAAATATCATTTAAAGCACCAGTTGCTCCACGCTTACGAGCTTTGTATGCCGCCGCTTTCGGGCGCACTTTCTTCTGTGTCTGAAAAGACATTTTATGCGCCGCTGCCGCCGCTTTTTGATAAAATATTAAAAGGGGAGGGCTTTTCGTGGCAACATGGAACTCGCGCGGTTTAAGAGGTTCATCCCTTGAAGAACTTATTAACTTTACAAATGAACGCTACCGGACGGGAAGGCTTGCCCTTATTCAGAAAATACCGACGCCGATTAAGCCGGTGCGGATGGATTCGGAGCATAAGCAGATTACCCTCGCTTATTTTGAACAGCGGAGTACTGTCGATTATATCGGCGCTGTTCAGGGCATCCCCGTATGCTTTGATGCCAAAGAATGTCAGGCAAAAACCTTTCCGATTCAAAATATCCATGAGCATCAGATTGTGTTTATGGAAGATTTTGAGCGGCAGGGCGGCGTTGCCTTTTTAATTATTCATTTTACGGCAGAGGATAAGTATTTTTATTTGCGGTTTGAAAAGCTTGTGACATTTTGGAACAGGTCAAAAACGAGACATATAAAAAGTTTCAAGATGGATGAGCTTGAACCGGAATTTGAGATAAGGAAGGCGGGCGTCTGCCTGCATTATCTTGAAGCTATTCAAAAGGATCTGGCAATGCGTCCGTAAAAATACGCATATGTGTGTTTGATGTCAGATGAAAAGCCGTATTTCCGAAAATAATATACGGCAAAAGTAGCGCTTGACAAAACAGGATGTCTTTTATATAATTTACACTAAC
>SAMEA3387468__coassemble_2676_pt1 | contig 13125 bp, 15 predicted proteins | sample SAMEA3387468__metabat2_low_PE_040 | metagenome-assembled genome bin SAMEA3387468 (sample SAMEA3387468) | Felis catus | biome: Faeces | place: United Kingdom | collected 2012 | reverse complement strand
AATAAATCAAAATTTTTTCATTTCACTATTGACATTTATTAGCTGGACTTCGGGTATAAAAATGCACCGATCCCGGCGGCGGTCACTGTCGCAATAATTACGCGAAAGCCCGATGATATAAATGAAAGTGCCGGAACATAGCGCAAAATACACATAACTGCGACAGCAATAATAATAATATTTAAAATACGCCGGGACTGCCGCGCCGGCGGAATAATAATCGCAATAAACATGGCATAAATTGCAATACCCATCGCATTTTGAAGTGCTTCAGGAAGCGCCCCCGAAACACAGGCACCGGCAAGTGTACCGATATTCCAGCCGATGACCGGCAGCAGAATCAGGCCGAACATAAATGCCGCTTTGACCGGCTTTTTCTCCATTGAGGCGACAACAAAAGTTTCATCTGTAATCCCAAACGCAAAAATAAGCCGCTGCCACACAGGGACAGCCGGCTCTATACTTTGAGAAAGGGACAGTGACATAAGCATATATCTCAGATTAATAATCAGCGTTGTCATCGCCACCTCCACATAACCTGCACCGGCCAGAATCAGGTTTAACCCAGCAAACTGGCCGGCACTTGTCAAGTTTGTCAGAGAAATAAATACACCAATCCACCACGGCAGCCCACCGGCCACTGTCAGAAAACCGAATGTAAAGGATACCGGAAAATAGCCGAGTCCGATCGGCATACCGAGCCTTAAGCCTCTTTTGAATTTCTCTTTATTTTTCATTCGTCCGCCTCCGCTTATTACCAGTCAAGGCCGATTTCCTTTAATGTATTCCCAAAACGCACCTTCGCATAAGACTTTATCTCGCGGATACAGCCCTCGAAGCCGAGCTTGCTGCTGTCAATGCACAAATCGTAATTTCTCGCGTCATTCCATTCATGCCCCGTATAATATTTGTAATAATCGCCGCGGTACTTATTCGTCTTTTCAATAAATTTAACAATTTCTTTGCGGCTCATATTGTTGCGCTCAAGCGCGCGCTCAATATTAAAGTCCATCGGTGCATGGACAAAAACGCTGATCACATTGTCATTGTCCTTAAGAACAAAGTCTGCACACCGTCCGACAATAACACAGTTTTGTGTATCGGCAAGCTCCTTTATAATTTTTGCCTGATAGTTAAACAGGTTATCGTCCGAAACAAAACCGTCACTCTCCGGCGATATGAGGGCACCTGAATAAACCTTTTTCGAAAGTCTTAAAATCTGCTTTCCAAGCTTTAATTTTTCATCGGCCTGTCCGAACAGCCCCTCATTAATACCGCTGTCTTCTGATGCCATTTTTATAATTTCACGGCTGTAGCAGTTTATTCCCGTTTCCTTTGCCAGCATCTCGCCCACGGTCTTACCGCCGCTGCCATACTCTCTTGCAATTGTAATGACTAAATTTTTCATGACACATTCCCCTTTTACTCACCAAGATATGCTTTCTTGACAGATGCATCGTTTAACAAATCCGCTGCCTTTCCGCTTAAGGAAATACATCCAGTTTCAAGCACATACGCTCTGTCGGCAATCGAAAGTGCCTTTTTCGCATTCTGCTCAACTAACAATACTGTTGTGCCGCTTTGACTGACCTCTTTAATGATATTAAAAATCTCATTCACATAAATTGGCGAAAGTCCCATTGACGGCTCGTCCATCAAAATAATCCGCGGTCTGCTCATCAGCGCACGTCCCATAGCAAGCATCTGCTGCTCACCGCCGGAAAGTGTTCCCGCAAGCTGGTTTTTGCGCTCCTTAAGACGCGGAAACCGCATATAAATATGTTCAAGCGTTTCTTCAATCTCATTTTTATCTTTTCTTGTGTAAGCGCCCAGCTTCAGGTTTTCATAAACTGAAAGCTGTGAAAAGACACGGCGTCCTTCCGGCACATGGGCAATGCCCATCGATACAAGCTTATGCCCCGGCACCTTTGTAATATCTTTTCCTTCAAAAATAATCTGACCGGCCCGCGGCGCAATCAGCCCCGTCACCGCATGAAGTGTCGTTGTCTTTCCGGCGCCGTTGGCGCCAATCAGAGAAATAACCTCACCTTCATTAACTTCAAAGGAAATCCCCTTAATGGCCTGAATCATGCCATAATAAACTTCAAGATTTTTCACTTCAAGCATTGCCATAAGTTTTTCCTCCTATTCACCAAGATATGCTGTAATGACTTTAGGATCATTTAACACATCACTCGTTTTTCCTTCAGCAAGCACCTGTCCGAAATTAAGCACCGTCAGCGCCTCGCATATGCCTGAAACAAGCTTCATATCATGCTCAATGAGCAATATTGTCATATCAAATTCCTTACGGACAAATTGTATCATTTCCATAAGCTCGCCTGTCTCATTGGGATTCATGCCGGCTGCAGGCTCATCAAGAAGCAAAAGCTTCGGCTCTGTCGCAAGGGCACGGGCAATCTCAAGTTTTCTTTGTTCGCCGTAAGGCAGATTGGACGCCTTATAGTCCTGAACTTTATCAAGTCCAAACACCTTAAGAAGATTTAGTGCACGCTCATTCATTGCCTTTTCTGTTTTAAAATATCGCGGCAGACGTAATATGCCTTCAATTGTCGAATATTTATAATGATTATGAAGCCCTGCCTTGACATTGTCAAGTACTGTCAGATCCTTAAACAGACGAATATTTTGAAATGTTCTCGCAACACCCGCCTTATTAATTTCTGTTGTCTTCTTTCCTGTTATATTTTTCCCGTCCAGTGTAATAATACCTTCATTCGGTTTATAAACACCGGTCAGCATATTAAACACCGTTGTCTTTCCGGCACCGTTTGGCCCGATCAGCCCGTAGAGCTGCCCCTTTTCAATCTGAATATGAAAGTTATCGACAGCCTTTAAACCGCCGAAGGATATTCCGAGATTTTTAATTTCAAGCATTGCCATAATTACTGCGCCTCCTTCGTCTGTTTATTTAAAAAGCGCTTCGGCGAAATCCGGCTGCGAAGTTCTTTTGCCTTCGGGCTCCAGTTAAAGAGCATCATCACAATAAGCACTATCGCATAAATCAGCATACGATAATCGTTTAAACCGCGAAGCAGCTCCGGAAGCAGTGTAAGAATAACTGCTGCAACCATTGATCCCCACATATTGCCGATACCTCCGAGCACAACAAATACAAGAATCATAATCGACATATTGTAGCCGAAATTTTTTGGCAGCGCGGTCAGCGTCGATAGGTTATGGGCGTAGAGCACACCGGCCACACCGGCCAACGCCGCAGAAACTGCAAAAGCGAGCAGCTTATATTTTGTCACATTAATACCAATAGATTCAGCCGCAATACGGTTGTCACGAATCGCCATAACTGCACGCCCTGTTCTTGAATGAATCATATTAAGCACAATAATCAATGTAATAATCAGAAGAATAAAACCAATTAAAAACGTAGAATCATTCGGCGTGCCGCTGATACCCTGAGCACCGTTAATAATCACTTTACCGTCAACTTCCATATTTAAGGATGTCGTGTCTTTAAATGAAAAATGAAAACCATTGCTGTCTTTTCCAACATAAAGAGCATTAATAATATTTTTAATAATCTCGCCAAAAGCAAGTGTGACAATCGCTAAATAGTCACCTCTAAGTCTCAGCACCGGAATACCAATTAAAAGTCCAAGTATGCCCGCGCTGATGGCGCCGATCAGAATCGCAAGCATAAAACGCACGATATCGCTGCCGATTTTATCTGCCGTACATACTGAAAAGAAAGCACTTGAAAATGCGCCGATACACATAAAGCCAGCGTGTCCAAGGCTTAATTCACCGAGAATACCGACCGTAAGATTTAAGGAAACCGCAAGAATGGCATATGTACAAAGCGGCACTAAAAGCCCCTTCATAAGACTTGACATACTGCCTGTCGCAATCATCAGCTGAGCTGCTGCAAAGGCCGCAAACGCAATGCCGTAGGTTATTAAATTTGTTTTTACCGTTTTATTTAATTTTTTTGTTTTCATCACGCTCACCTACACCTTCTCACTAATTTTCTTACCTAAAATACCTGTAGGCTTAACTAAAAGCACAATAATAAGTACACCGAAAACAATGGCATCTGCCATCTGGGATGAAATATAAGCTTTCGCAAGATTTTCGATAATACCAAGCAAAATACCGCCGATAAATGCGCCCGGCACAGAACCGATGCCGCCGAAAACAGCAGCCACAAAAGCTTTAATACCCGGCATAGAGCCTGTATACGGCGTCAGTGTCGGATAAGCCGAGCATAAAAGCACACCGGCAATGGCCGCAAGACCTGAACCGATGGCAAATGTCAGCGCAATTGTTTTATTGACATTGACACCCATCAGTGTCGCCGCACCCCGGTCCTCTGATACAGCGAGCATCGCCTGACCGGATTTTGATTTTTTAATAAAGAGCATAAGACCAATCATAATAACAATACATAAGATAATTGTCACAATCGTTTCACCTGAAATAATCAGTGCACCGCCGGCAAGCTCCAGCGCCGGTACTGTCACAACAGATGTAAAAGATTTCGGACTTGCGCCAAAAATAAGCAGCGCCACGTTCTGCAGCAAATAGCTGACACCGATAGCTGTAATCAGCACTGCAAGGGGCGTCGCCGTTCTGAGCGGCTTATAAGCCACCCGCTCAATCACCATACCTAAAACTGTACAAAATATCACGGATATAATAATCGCAAGCATCGGATTCATGCCCATTGTACTGACTGCCGTAAAGACAACGTAACTTCCGATCATAATCACATCGCCATGGGCAAAGTTAAGCATTTTAGCAATACCATAAACCATCGTGTATCCCAAAGCAATAATCGCATAGACACTTCCGAGACTGATTCCGTTGATCAAATAAGAAAGGAAACTCATATTAACACCTCTTTTATCATGTTTTTATAACCGAAAAGGGCTGCCAAAAAAGCAGCCCCTTATCATGTTTACTTTGGGGATTATTTTAAAATTTCATAAGCACCATCAACAACTTTGACAACAATTGGTGCTTTCTGAGGTTCACCGTCAGTACCCCATTTAATATTTGTACCTGTAAGACCTGTAAACTCAATTTCTGTCATTGCTTTCTTTAAAGCATCACAAATTTCAGATTCACTCATATCTGCAGTAATTCCTGCTTTCTCACCGGCCTGCTTGATTGCATAAACACAGTCGTAAGCATCTGCTGCAAACTGATTTGGTGTACCGCCGTAATTTTTCTCAAAGTTTTCAACGAACTTCTGTGTCAGCTCATCTTCTGCATTTGTTGAAAACGGTGTAAGGAACATGACGTCCTCAGCCAGAGCTGTATCAAAATTTTCAACATCAAGAATACCGTCAAAACCATCACAGCCAAAAATCACCGGATCGTAGCCAATCTTATCTGCCTGAGAAAGAATCAGAGAAGTCTCAGTATAATAAATCGGAAGGAATAAAAGCTCTGCGCCCGCATCCTTTGCTTTCTGAATCTGTACTGAAAAGTCTTTATTGCTGTCTGCTGTAAATGCTTCTTTTGAAACAACCTCAAGTCCCTTTGTGCCGGCTTCCTTTATAAAGGCATCTGTAATTCCTGATGAATATGTATCAGAACTGTCATAAATAATACCAATCTTTGTTGCAAGATTATTTTCTGAAATATAATCTGCTGAAACTGTACCCTGGCTAGGATCCGCGAAACACATACGGAATGCATTGTCATACTGAATGGCATTCACCGATGTTCCTGACGGCGTAAACTGAAACACATTATCCTGACTTGTCTTTGCCACAACAGCTTCACACGGTGTTGATGTAACTGTACCGACAAGAATATCCATACCCCAGTCCTTTAATGTATTATAAGCATTGACTGCTTTTTCAGCATCACTTTCATCATCCTGAAAATCAAATTCAAGCTTCACGCCATTAATACCGCCAGCCTCATTGACTTCCTTAACTGCAAGGTCAATACCATTTTTAACTGCATTACCGTAAATCGCATTCTGTCCTGTCACCGGGCCAATGCTTCCAAGCTTAAATACTGTATCACTGCTGCCGCCATTGGAGCTGCCCTGTCCACATGCTGCCATTGAGAGTACCATCGCACCGGCTAATACTAATCCAACTGCTTTTTTCATAAAAATCTCCTCCTTAAAATGCAAATTTGACATTCAAAGCTTCCAAACATGCAATTGCTTTAGCACGTCAATCTGCTACTTGAATTTTGAGCTTTTCCCTATAATACCCTTATTTTTTAGATTTGTCAATGCTCTTTTTCCCGAAATATCGCAGTAAATTTTTGAATCTTATGGCAATTTTCCGTCAAATTTTATATAATGATATCAAGACTACGGGTAAATCCAAACTATATAGAAAGGTTCAAGCGAATGAAGAAATCAGAAATATACTATTTTATTGTCAATCCCGCCTCCCGTTCCGGACGCGGCAGAAAATTATGGCACGCATTAAAGCCCCGTTTAAAAGCACATCATATCCGTTATCGTGTATTTTTTACGACAGGCCCTGATACTGCCGGAAAATACGCCCGCCATTTGGCCTTATCTTCCAGAGAAACAATACGCATCATCGTCATGGGCGGCGACGGCACTTTAAATGAAGTTGCCGGCGGCATCCACCATCTTGACAATATGCTTTTGGGCTATATTCCGACCGGTTCGAGCAACGACTTTGCCCGCGCCCATAAAACTACTTACGGTGACGGCAAAATTTCATTTTCCCATCTTCATCGGGAGGCATCAGCTATGGATACAGGCCTTATGACCGCCGGAAAAAATACGCCCCGTGCTTTTATTGTAAGCACCGGTATCGGCTATGATGCTGCTGTGACAAGCGAGTGCAACACCTCATCCTTAAAAAAATTTTTAAATAAATTATATCTGGGAAAACTTGCTTATCTTTTGATTGGGATTAAACATATTTTTACAAGAAAAACTGAAGATATGACGGTTACGACAGATACAAACAAAGCCGTAACCTTTAAAAATGTATTTTTTATTTCCGTACATAACCACCGCTGTGAAGGCGGCGGCTTTACTTTTGCCCCCGATGCCGTACCCAATGACGGACTGCTTGACGTCTGTATAATATACGGTTTAAACAAGCTGCAGCTCATTCCTGTGCTGCTTGCCTCCATCAAAGGCCGGCACACACATTTTAAAGGTGTTCAGACAATGCGCTGCCGCCATATAGATATTAAGTCTAAATCACCACAACCGGTACATGCCGACGGTGAGGCATGCGGCATGCACACTTCCCTTGAAGTATCATGCTGCCCGCACAGCCTTAAAATGCTGCTGTGACAGACAGCACCGGCATTAATTTTCGTGGCATATAGAAGCAAATTCACCGCCAATAACGGCTGACAGCGCCTGCGGGCTGACTTTTAGCGATGAACCAATGCGTCCGCCGCTGACAACAATCTTTTCAAAATTTACAGCGCTGTCATCAAACACTGTCTTAAACTGCTTTTTCATTCCAATCGGGCTGCATCCGCCGCGGACGTAGCCCGTAATTTTTAAAATGTCTTTCACATGAATCATTTCCACGGATTTTTCGCCGACAACCTTTGCCGCCTTCTTCAAATCAACTTCCTTATGAATCGGAATCACAAAAACATAATAATTGCCGCTTTTTCCGACAGTCACAAGCGTTTTAAAGGACTGCTCATACGGAATACCGCATATATCCGCAGTCTTTAAGCCATCCACAAATTCATCGCACTCATACTGTATGAGCTCATATTCAATTTTATGCTTATCAAGAAAACGCATTGCATTCGTTTTTATCTCTTTCAAACAAACACCTTCTTATCTTTTTTTCTTTCTTTCCTCATGACGGCGGCGTATATCCTCCCGCAGCTCATCAAGTGCCTCAGCAAACTTTCCAGAAGCAGCATATGGATTATCTCTGAGCAGACGCCGGATAAAAAATGCTCTGAATTTCGACAGCCGGGAATATTCATCCTTACGTTTAAGTGCATACTCCTCACGGATGGCCGCGAGACGTTCCGCCGCTTCCTCTTTGGCAGCATCCCAGCGCACACTCGCTTCCTCTTTGGCATTATCCCAGCGCGCACTCGCTTCTTCTTTGGCATTATCCCAGCGCGCACTCGCTTCTTCTTTGGCGGCATCCCAGCGTTCACTGGCCCGCGCCCTTGCCTCGCTGATTTTTTCAGAAATTTCATCACTGCGCTGTTCAAGCTGATTCATAAGTCCCTGTGCCTGCGCCCGTATTGCTGTCAGCTTCTCAAGCAAACGACGCAGATCCCATGCAGCCTTGAATGACACAGCAAAGTCAGATACAAACAGCACTGAAATCACCGATATAAGTGTTATCAAAAGCCATAACGGCACGGAAAGCACAACCGATTCGATCGGCTCATGGATCACCTCTGTCAAAAGCAAAGACAAAAATCCCCACGCAATTGATGATGAAAGACAGATGTAGCCTTTGTAATTAAACTTCTGATTACTGTAATCCCAATATTTTACTTTAAATAAAAGCTCCATCACAGCACCTGTCACAAGTTCGAGAAGTGTTGCGGAAATCATTCCAAAAAGCCATACAAGCCATAAATTATCACGGACCGGTATTGTCACAATAAGAATTGCAATCGCACCCGAACCGTAAATCGGCAGCATCGGCAGTTTTAAAAAGCCTCTGTTGACAAAGCGGCGTTTTTTTAATGAACCATGGGCTGATTCAAAAAACCAGCCAATGAAACAGTAAATATAAAAAAACAGCAGCCACTGCAGTACACTGTATGACATAAAATCCTCCTTATTATAAATCTCACCTTGCGTGCAAATTTAAAAATCCCGAAATCCCTGACGGGATTTCGGGAGTATGGCATTAACCGCCCTGTTTTTTAATTTCACGCTTTGTTTACTGAGCCGAATAATTCCATTTTCTCTTTAACTGTAGCCTTGATTGCTTCAAAGCCCGGAGCTAAAAGTTTACGTGGATCAAAGCCCTTGCCTTCAAGGTCTTTGCCTGCTTCGATGTACTTACGTGTTGCATCAGCAAATGCAAGCTGGCACTCTGTATTTACATTGATTTTTGCAACGCCAAGAGAGATTGCCTTCTTAATCATGTCTTCAGGAATACCTGTACCGCCATGAAGCACTAACGGCATATCGCCTGTTAAAGCCTGAATGGCATCTAATGTCTCAAAGCTTAATCCCTGCCAGTTTGCCGGATATTTTCCGTGGATGTTGCCGATACCTGCTGCTAACATTGTTACGCCTAAATCTGCAACAGCTTTACACTCGTTCGGATCTGCACACTCGCCTGCACCGATAACGCCGTCTTCCTCGCCGCCGATTGAACCAACCTCAGCTTCAAGAGACATACCTTTTTCAGCACAAATTGCAACTAATTCTTTTGTCTTTGCAACATTTTCCTCGATTGGGTAATGAGAACCATCAAACATGATTGAGGAGAAGCCTGCCTCAACACACTTTAAACAGCCTTCAAATGAACCGTGGTCAAGATGAAGTGCTACAGGTACAGTGATGTTTAATTCTTCTAACATACCATTAACCATACCTACAACAGTCTTGTAACCTGTCATATATTTTCCTGCGCCCTCAGAAACACCTAAGATTACAGGGGAGTTTAATTCCTGAGCTGTTAAAAGGATTGCTTTTGTCCACTCAAGGTTGTTGATATTAAACTGTCCAACTGCATAGTGGCCTGCTTTTGCTTTGTTTAACATATCTTTTGCTGATACTAACATGATTTATTCCTCCATATAATTAAATTTTTGTATAAATCGCGGGCATATAAAGCCCTGTATCGACTTTATTATAGCTTATTCCGTCTGAAAAATAAACACACCTTCGGCTATTTCTCGGAATTTGTGAAATTTTTGTCGATTTCACTGAATTTTAGTGTCTTAATTTTAAATCTATATAATTTTTGATGAATTCTGCTGTCTTATCAATTCCAAGAACACTTGTATCTACCGACAAATCATAGCTGCTGCAGGCGCCCCAGTCCTTTCCGGCATAGTAGCCGTAATAGCTTTCACGCTTTTTATCTGTAGAATGAATCTTCTTTGCAGCTTCCTTTTCACTCAGATGATAAAGCCGGCATATACGCTCAATACGCTTTTCCAATGGCGCACACACATAAATTCTTGCTACATTCGGTTCTTCTCTCAAAATATACTCGCCGCATCTGCCGATTAAAACAAAGGACTCTTTCTTTGCAAGTTCTCTTATAACTTCCGCCTGAATATTAAAAAGGCGGTCGCTTGATAATGTGTTGTCCAGCTGATTCATAGAATTTGCCATTGAAAATGTATTCATTGCCAAAGCATATAAAAAGCTGTCGGTCGGTTTTTCGTCCACTTTTTCAAAGTAATCCTTTCTGATACCGCTTTTATCTGCTGCCATCTTCAGAATCTCGCTGTCATAAAGCTTTATGCCTAAAAGATTTGCCAGCTTTGTTCCCATCTCCTTGCCACCACTGCCATACTGACGGTTTAATGTGATAATCAGATTACCTGCCATACTAATTCCTCCCAACGCTGCGCTGTCATTGTGTACACGCATTTCATTTTATATGATACAAAGAGTCAGACGGTCAAAAATCCAGCACAAGCTTGCTTGCATGTATTTTCTTCCTGACATCTTTCATAAGTATATCACATTTTTTAATTTTTTCCAAGTAAATGAAATGACTTATCGTCCTTTGATTTAATACTGACTGTAATTTCACAATCCGAAACATGACTTTCATTGACATCAAGTGCATAATTAATCTTTGTCTCAATATTCATGTCATCCTCATGACAGCAGATCGCTGTCGTATTAATTCCGATAAGCAGCTGTCCAAACGGCGTCGTATAATAAGTCATATTCTTTTTATCTGTCTCAAAAACCATATGGGTATTGTTGACGCCCTTTCGGATCACCTCAACACGGCTTTCTTCTATTTTAATGATGTTTTTAACTTCTTCGCCGCTCTCCGGCATCATCTCATCATAGAGCACATAATGTTTGCCGTTTTTAAAAAAATAATCTGCACCTGTGATGACTTCCACCGGTTCATCGCCGTTTGTCTCAAATTGAAAACCACATATTGATAAAATGACGTCCTTTGTCATAAAATCCTCTCTTTTCTAATAATCCTCGATAGGTACAAGTTTCGTTTCCACAAGTTCGACAGGCAAAATCGAATTTGCAAATGAGCTGAACTTTTCAGCGCCGTCACTGACATAAAACTGATATTTTGCAGGGCCGCTGTCTTTGTAAATGCCCCGTTCCTTAAGCAGCTCGCGAAGACTCACTGCCGTCTCATAAGCCGGATTCACAAGCTGCACATGTTCTCCGGCAATTTTGCGGATTGTGCTTCGAATCAGCGGATAATGGGTACAGCCAAGCACAAGGGTATCCACACCGGATGCAATAAGCGGGCGGATATATCTTGAAGCCATCTCATCTGTCACCGGATCTTCAAGCATTCCCTCCTCCACAAGCGGCACAAACAGTGGACATGCTTTTCCGACAACCTTAAAATCCTGATTATACTTGTGAAGTACCTCCGTGTAAATCCCACTGTTGACTGTACCGATGGTGCCAAGTATACCGATATGGCCATTGACTGTCGCCTGCGCCGCCGCCTTTGCTCCCGGCAGCACGACACCCATCACGGGAATATCTGTCTCTGGCGCAACTGTATCAAGCGCATAGGCACTTGCCGTGTTGCAGGCGATAACGATAGCTTTCACTTTTTTTGTTTTTAAAAAGTGAATAATCTGTCTTGAATAATCAATGACAATATTTTTAGATTTATTGCCGTAAGGCACTCTCGCCGTATCTCCGAAATAAACAACATTTTCGTTTGGAAGCTGGCGGATAATCTCGCGGACAACGGTCAGACCGCCCACACCCGAATCGAATACACCTATCGGCGCTTCTTTATCCACGGGAATCCCTCCTATCTTTCATACCTGCTAAATGCAAGTTCAATCAGACGGTCGATTAACGCCGCATTGTCTACGCCCTTATCTGCCCACAGCATCGGATACATACTAATTGATGTAAAGCCCGGAAGCGTATTAATTTCATTGAAAACGACCTCGTTTGTATCTTTTTCTAAAAAGAAATCAACTCTTGCAAGGCCATAACCGTCAACCCTCTTAAATATTTCCACAGCGTCCCTTCTTATTTCTTCAAGAACACCGTCCGGAAATACCGGATGCAACTCTGTTCTTGAAACAGGATTGTTATATTTTGCATCATATGTATAGAAATCTTCCGCAGAAAGCACCTCGCCCACGTCTGATGCCTCAGGGCTGTAACCGCCAAGCACCGCACATTCAATTTCACGGCCGACAATCGTTTCCTCCACAAGAATACGGATATCATGCTTTACAGCTTCTAAAAGTGCCGCCTCAAGCGATACTCTGTCAACAGCCTTATTGACACCGCATGATGAACCGGCCTTTGACGGCTTTACAAATACCGGATAATCAAGCTTTGCCTCGACCTTTGCCACGCAGGTGTCCATATCATGTAAATCCGTATGATTAATCAGAACATATGCCGCCTGACGGATGCCAAGCCCGTCAACAAGAAGCTTCGTGTACGCCTTGTCCATCGATGTACTGGACGATAACACGCCGCAGCCGACATACGGCAGCTTTGCAAGCTCAAATAAGCCCTGGATTGTGCCGTCCTCACCATACATGCCGTGAAGCGCCGGAAAAACAACGTCCACAGGAAGCTTTGTCACGCCGCAGTCCTCTGTCACTAAAATACACCGATCTGTCGCATCCGGTGAAATCACCGCCCTTTTGCCACAATCACGCCATGTTCCGTTTTGAATATCTTCAAGACTATCGACCAGAAGCCAGCAGCCCTCTTTTGTAATACCAATCAATGTTATATCATATTTTTCAGGATTCATTGCCTTCACGATTGTCTGCACGGAAATACAGGATACTTCATGTTCTGAAGACTGTCCGCCAAAAATCACGGCAACATTTAATTTCTTACTCATTATTTTACCTCCTCAATGTGTCCGGTAGTGTCAAAAACTACCTGTTTTTTATTGTTTTAAATCCTTTAAAATCTTGATTTATTGGAGGTTTGCAAATAAAAAGAGCATTGACCTCCCTTTTCGTGTA